>OCZT010002626.1_pt1 | contig 18470 bp, 8 predicted proteins | sample 1539031 | NCBI WGS metagenome assembly OCZT01 (sample SAMEA3539308, study PRJEB22396) | soil metagenome | biome: tundra; feature: field; material: soil | place: USA | collected 2010-05 | depth 0.15 m | reverse complement strand
AGCACCTTTGACTCTTTCTGCCCGTACACGTTGCCTCTTCCACACTCCGGGCAGCCGGGGTCCCCACGGACAGGTCTTCGTCCGTGGGGTGGGGGTAACGGTCCCCATGGGTCAGATTCTGATGCTTGATATCTACCTTTCGCGTACCGCCAAACGCTTCTGCTCCATTGCTGCCGTGCCCGGGCGGCGGTGGCGTATTGTCATCTAGCTGTTGCCCTGGCTCCGAGTCTTCAGGTTTCTGCAGCACCTCGCTGGTCTTCTCCGTATTGCGCGACCTCACCAGCATCGCCGCCAGAGCGTGAAGTGTGTCTCTGAGCTTGCCGTGATCGGCTTCGCTCAACGGCGCTCCTCGCGCTCCGTCCAGCACCCGGTCCAACTTTTCCAGGTTCACGTCGATGCGGCGCCTGGCCTTCTTCATGCCACGCCCCCAAGCAGTTCACGAAAACGCTTCGTCAACGGATAACCCAGAACCTCCTTGATCGACCGGTTCGGTACATAGCTGTTGGATTGTTTGCCTCGCCCCGTCGTCCTGCCCATCAGCACCCAGTTGGCCGCTCGATAACAGGTTCCACGGAACCGCTCCGGATCGATGAACGTCTCAAGGAAGTAAATCCGATGACCGTACATCTGCTGCCAGTCATCGGAGATACACGCCGCCATCCGGCCCAGGATATGCGACGCCAGATGCTCGACCCGCACCCACGGAAGGATCAGGAAGCGCGTGTTGTACGCGATAAAACGGATCTTGCTGCGCCGCGCCGCGGCGTCCCAGCCGATGTAGCGATCACGGCTGCCGATGTGGCGCGGAGCCGATGACCAGGCCAGGCACGCGATCGGACGGCCTTCGGCCCACACAAGATATTTCAGATGCTCCCCGACCGGCTGTTCATAGCCAAGATAGTGATGTTCCTCCATCAGGCTGTTGAACAAAGGCTCCTGCGCGGTTCGCCGCACCTGCTCGAACTCGAGCGGTTGCAGTTTGAACTTGCCCTCGGGGAATTGACTCAAGGCCGAGGGTGTCAAATGAAACGCCACCTGGTAGCGGTCTCCACATCGCTGATCGACATTTGGGTTGCATTGTTGCTGCGCCCATCAGTCAACGCTGCCATTATCTGATTTCCTCGAGGCGTTCCAAGATCATAGACCTCGTAGACGATTCCGTTCTCGGTCTTCTCGAATCGTGCCTTTGGTTGATCAAAGTCCCGAGTCTCTGGCATCTCGAGTCTCATTGTGTTTCGTCTGCCGTGAGTGGTAGCGAGCCTTATGCCGTGCGTCCCTCGCTCTTGCGTACTGCGAACCTCATGTGCGTTTGCGAAGAAGGTCTCAGTCAGGCGAATCAGAATTTGAGTTTGCGTGCCGCGTGCCATTCTAAGTCGCATTATGAGAGAGGTCCCCGGTGAGCAGGGCGCCAAAACAGGTGGGGAAGGTGTTGTCGGTGGTGTTGCTGGGGCCGTTCGATTTAGTGGTGAGCCTGTTGGAGCAGGTTGCTGCTGAGGCTTAGGGCGCTCGATTGGAGGAGCGACGAATAGCCTCGGACCGAATAGTGGAGGCGTCGTGCGCCCTGCTCGAAGGATTCGTTCTTTTCGCGTTTGAGTCCGAGAAACCGCTTCAGTGACTATATACCCTTCATTGCTTATAAGCGCGCGTCGATCGTGCGTCTGTTTGCGCACGCGATTTGCTTTGTGTGGGACGATCAGCCCGGCGTCCTTTTTCTTTTTGCGCATGCGTAGCCGGCCGCGACATGGATGCGAAGTTCCTTGCACCGAAATGCCGCCCGCATGTGTGCACTCACTTCAAGTCAACGGGAAACACCTCCCAGTCTGATCCAAGTTGACGAATTTTGCCAAGCTGATTTGCCCGAAGCACCCGGCCCCCGCAAAACGCACAAACACTAATTACGTTCAGACATCACATCAAAACGGCCGCCATTTGAAGCGAAGGCATTGACTTCATCGCTTGGAAGAACAGACAAGGCATCACGAATATCCTACGTCTCGCAAGTCTGACAAGTGTGAATAGCTGTCCTCTCTCTCGGTGCGAACTCAGACAAATAACACTCTCATAACTACGAAACTTAGCGGTGTTGTGTCTCATTTGCCGCAGGTATAGGTTAACTTACTCATTTCCAAACTTCGTTGGATTACTTGCTAAAGCGCAACATGCCAACACTAGACTTCGCGGAGGATTGGCACAGACTGAAGACGGCAATAGGGAAGACCGCCAATCGAGGAACGACGCCGTCGGCGGGGAGGAGGAGAACGCATGTCGAGCAGAAATGCGCTTAGTATTCTGTCGGTGTCGGCACTTATCGTTGTTGCGGCACTGCCATCAGCGTCACAGTCGTTCAGGGTTCAGTGTCCCACCAGTACAATTACTCACCCTGCCACATTGACGAACGTCAACGCTGAACCTAATTACACCGGTCCGACAACATTCACGACAAACGCGCAGGGGTATGTCACCCCGGCAACGAAAGTCAATGGCGCCATCAAGTGCCAGCAAGTTTCCGGTGGCGACGGTTATTCGACCATGGCCAACGGGGTACAGACGTTCATGTTTGCCTTTGGCCCACTTTCGGGGCTCGCGGACATCACGAATGGTCATCCTGGTACACAGTTTCCCTCGGTCTTCAATACGCCGTATCCGTCGACTCTGCTGCCGGGAGACCCCGCAGTGACCGACGGAATGGTGGCCAACATGTGGCAAACCTGGCCGACTCCGAACCCGACCGCAACAGTTGTGTGGAACGGCGCGGTGGGAATTGCACCCGACATAGCGAACCTGGTGAGCATCTACGACATCACCGAGGATCCCACAACACCCACCGCCACATCCCACCGGGTGACGGTGCAAACAAACGCTCCTCTGGGTCTGACTGTCGGACAAACGGTGACCATCGCAGGCACCGGGACCGGCTATGACGGCACCTGGACGATTACGGGCACAGGCCTGCCGGCTCCGCTTCCCAGCACGGTGACCAATTACGGATTCCCCCTGCCCAACAATTTCACTTTCAACGCCACGGCTACGGGGCTGGCAGACATCCTTGAGTCGCAATCCGCCACCGCATCGACTGGTCAGGTAATGGACGGCCATGTGGATCCCCGCCAAATCATGGATGTCGGCGTGATGAACGGCAGTATCCCGGCTCCGTTGGTCGCATTCGATGAAGACGATGAGATGTTCCTCACTCTCACCAACGTCGGCATGCTCATGCGGCCAGACCTGTTCGAGCAGCACACCATCCACTTCCACGGTTATCCGAATGCATCGTCCGTCTATGACGGCGTGCCGGACGCCTCGGTGGCCATCAATATCGGCGGCAGCTTCACGTACTACTATCTCGCTCCGGACGCGGGAACATACTTCTGGCACTGCCATATCACTCCTCCCGAGCACTTGCAGATGGGCATGGTGGGGCAGCTGTACGTCCGGCCGCGACAGAACCGGGTACCCTCCGGCGGTAGCCTGTACACCACGCTTCAGGCACAAAATGGCATCGGCGCCACCCCCATCGTGAACGGCGTCATCGTTTCGGACGTACTTCGTACCGCCTGCAACCCCGCCACCGACATTCTTTGCAGCGCCACCATGCCGGCCATTAACACGGGGGCCGTGCAGGGTAATGACAAGCTTGGCAATCCGCAAAAGTACACCTATAATGACGGCGATGCGTCAACCGCGTACGACGTCGAGTATCCTCTCCAAATCCACGGCTTCGACCCCAACTTCCACTTTGTGGGCATGACCTTCAACCCGGAAGCGTTCGTCGACATGAAGGACAAGTTCTTCCTTCTGAACGGGCGCAGCTACCCCGACACGGTCACGCCGGGCCCCATGGCCACGCAGTCTTCCGATGGCAGGATGCACTACTCCCAGCCGCTGCCTTCGATCATCAACATTCCGGTGGGAGGCAGAGCTCTCCTGCGCATCGCTGACCTGGATGTTTCTGAATACCAGACACTGGCCACGATGGGGATCCCGATGAAGGAAATTGGCTTCAATGCCAAGCTGCTGCGCGATCAAGCGGGGAACAATCTCGAGTTCTACACCAACTCGATCACTCTCGGCGGCGGCGAGTCGCTGGATGTGTTGCTGGATGCCAGCGACGCAGGATGCGGAGCCTCCGGTTGCGCGGCAACGCTGTATCCAGCAGGCAGCACCTTCTACCTCTATACCCCCAATCTCGACCACCTTTCCAACGATCAGGAAAACTTCGGCGGACTGATGACTGAGGTTCACATCTGTGCCAGCGTGACCGGTGGCAACACATTCGGTAACACCTGCAATTAGGAGAGCGGCGATGCGCACAACGAAAATGACAAAATCCATCTCGATCACACGATTGCTTCTGGTGCCGATGCTGGCCTTGTTCCTGGGGGCCGCGGCCAATGCCGCGGTTCCTGGAATTACCGGCCCGACCTTCAATCTGACGGCGCAGACTGCTTTCCTCAACCAGCCGGACGGGAATGCCGTTTACTCCTGGGGTTACGGGTGTAATGGAACGCCGAGCGGCACTGCTCCTTCGGCGATGACCGTGCCTTGTCCGACCATGCAGGTCCCCGGCCCTACCCTGATCGTCACGGAAGGACAGACGGTCACGGTAAACCTTCTAAATGGTCTTCCCGCGCCGGCGGGCAACACCTCGATTCTGTTTCCGGGATTCGTTGTTAAGGCAACGGGCGGTGTGCAGGGCCTCCTCACGCAAGAGGCCGCGCACGCAGGGACTGTGACCTATACGTTTGTTGCCTCGTCACCTGGCACGCACTCGTATTACAGCGGGACGCAAAGCGACCTGCAGGTCGAGATGGGCCTGTACGGCGCGGTTGTTGTTCTTCCCGCCAGTGTTCCAGCAGCCTGTACGACCGGGCTGCCCTTGACGAATCCAGGCAACAACAAAGCGGCGAAAACGGCCTGGGGCGAGAACGATTACCGGCTGGCGCCGGCAGCCTTCGATAATCCCAAAACCTGCTATGACCGGGAATACCTGTTCCAGTGGGCGGAGATGGATTCCAGGATTCACAATGTGGCCCAGGCGCAGGTCGCGGCTTTGGGTTCGTGCGTAGCCGGAGCTCCGGGATGCAGTCTCAACGTCCCCACAGAGCCGTACCACCCGTCCTACTTCATCATCAACGGACGCTCCATGCCGGACCTGATGGACGCCAACTTTACGGCCGAATATCCCCACCAGCCTTATAACGGAAATCCGCACATGCATCCGGGCGAGATGACCCTGATCCGCTCCATAGGTCAGGGACGGTGGCAACACCCGTTCCACGAACACGCGAACCACGTGCGCATTCTGGCGCGCGACGGAAACCTGATCCTCGCGCCCGATGGAAGTAACCTCGCCGGACAGTTGATGTTCAACACCGACACCACTCCGGGAGAGGCATTCGACGGAATCTTCTACTTCACAGGCAGAGGGTTGAACTGGGATGCGTACGGTCACCATCCCGGCGATACCAGCGACCCGCTTGCCTCGCTGTCCTGTACCCCGGATGCCAACGGCTACAACACCGGAGCCCCCAAGGCGGTCAATTATTTCGAGTGGTGCCAGGATCACAACAAGCCTCTTGAAGCTGCGCCCTTCGGCGATGTTGCCGCAGGCGGCCCGGCAACACTGCCCGATCCCAACATCTTCACCAACGGACCATGGTACGGCGGTACTCCCTACCTGGGACCGGATGCGACCTTGCGCGGCGGTGCAACGCAAGCCTGCGTCAGTCCCACGGGCAGCGTCGCGGCCAATGCAGGCTCCCCTTGCAGCACGTTGCTGCCCTCCAATATTCAGGCCAACCCGTCAACTGAGCGCGGTTGGGCTTACATGTGGCACTCGCACAACGAACGCGAGATTACCACGAACAACGTCTTCCCCGGCGGAATGCTGATGATGATGCTGGTTGATACCCGCGAATTCGTAATTGACGAAACCAATTAGCCAGGAGAACAGAGATGCGAATGACCTTTCTCAAAGCGATTCTGAAGACAACTGTACGGGGAGCGACTGTTCTCCTTCTTGCCGCGGGTTTGGCCGGTGCGCAGCAGCAGATCAACCTGTCTGCCGGGCCGGCCACCGCAACTCTGCCTGATGGTTCACAGGTACCGATGTGGGGTTACACCTGCGGCACCATCGTTACCAGCTCGACCGCAACCTGCGCCGCGTTGAATCCAGGTGCCTGGTCCCCGGTTGTAATTACCGTCCCCACGAGCGCCGGTGGGCTGACCATCAACCTCAAGAACAATCTGACCTTTGCCAACGGCAATAGCCTGCCAACCTCGATCACCATCGTAGGCCAGGTCGGCGGCGGACTAGGCTCTGTGACGCAAAGAACCACCACGCCAAGTCCGACCCATGATGCCCAGGACGTTACGTGGGCCACAGCGGGTACGAGTAGTGGACCGACGAACGTTCCTCCACCGCAAGGGCCGCGCGTGCAGTCCTTCTCAACCGAAGTGGCGGCCGGAGCGACAACCGCGCTTACCTGGTCGTCTCTCAAGCCAGGCACGTATCTGCTTGAGTCCGGCACGCATCCGTCCATCCAGGGACCGATGGGGCTGTACGGCATTCTCGTGGTCACTGCTGCGCCCACTGCCGCGGCCGGTATAGAAACTGCGCCCGGCACAGCTTATCCTGCCGTGGCGTCTAGGGGCACTTTGGCGGTGACGTATGATGCCGAGGTCCCGCTGCTCTTGAGCGAAATCGATCCGGTGCAGAACAGGACTGTGAGCGCGGCGGTCAATACCGCTGGGTTCAGCGAGGCTACCGTCTGGTCCGGACAGCCAGGAGGTTGCGGCAATCCGGCGACAGGGAATACTACCTATCTGACCTGCTACCCGCCCGCGGTGAATTACACGCCTCTCTATTACATGATCAACGGCGTGGCATTCAGCCGGACCAATTCCACGGCTTCGCTCTTCCCAATTTCACCGGCTACGATTGCACCGGCTGCTGGCACCACAGGGAATATCCTCGTGCGCATTGTCAACGCCGGATTGCGGATGCACGTTCCTTCCATCGTCGGATCGCAGGTGGCGGGCGCAACGGGAGCGACAAATCCCATCGTTACAGGTTTCAAGATCATTGCTGAAGACGGCAATCCTCTCCCCGGGGTTCCCAAGGTCAAGAGTGAAGTGTTTATGGCCGCCGGAAAGACCTTTGACGTCATGATCAACGGAAAGACGACGTCAGGCGCCACCATCGCCCCCTACCCGAGTGCGCTCGCCATCTATGACCGCGAGTTGAGCCTCTCGGGGAATGCGACCGAGCGTGACGCCGGCATGCTGGCCTTCATCGGCATTAACGGCACAACGGTCCCCGCCGATCCCGCGTTCACAGCCGCCGTAGCCCGCACCGATATCTACGACGCCCTGGTTGCGGGCCTGACGCTGACCGTGTCGGATCCCTCCAAAGGCGTGATTGCCAACGACACGAACGTCTACGGGGTTACTCTGGTTACCCCGCCAACCAATGGAACCGTGACGCTGAATGCGAACGGAACATTCACGTACGTTCCGACCGGAACTGCCACCTCCGACTCGTTCGTGTACGCCGCGAACGGGGCAACGGCATGCCAATCTCCTCTCAGCAATCCCGGACCGTGCGCAACAGTAACGCTGGGCGCATCGAACATCGTTGACTCCGGCATCGCCTGTACCGGCGGCACATTCAATGCCAACATAGCCACCTACCTGGCCATCAAGACCCCCGGCGTTCTGGCAGGTTGCAAGGACGCGGCGAACCTGCCTCTCACCGTTGCCACCTCCTCGATCGTGGCTACAGGAATGAAGGTTCTTGCGGATGCGAACGGCGGATTTACTGCCATCGCGCCCGGCGCGGGCACCTACAGCTTCACCTTCCAGGCGCAAAACGCCCTGAAAACGATGAGCGCAGCCACGACCGTAATGGTCACCTTCCCAGCGGGGAGCGGCCTGACGGTCAACGTGCTGGACGGACAGGATAAGACAACCACCATCTCCGACTACCGATGGATCATAGAAGAAGATCGTACTTTCTATGTCGACCCGAACTGCCTGACGAATCCTCCTGCCGCGGGTTGCCCGACAGCTGCTTTGGGGATCGTTCCCACCTTGGGAACCAATTTCCACACCAGCTACATGCCCTACATAGCGCAGGGTTGCACAGGGCTGAAGTCCTGCGAAGAGGGCCAGACGGTGTTAGGTAAGCCTTCGGTCTGCGATGTCGGCAACGGCGTCTGCCGGCCCGATACCACCGGAAGCGGCATGACTGCAGTGATGCCCGGCTCGGTCGCGCTGGATCCAACCAAGCGCTACTACATCTCCATCTTGCCGGGCGATGCGGCCAACCCGTTTATCGCTGGTAACGCAGGCTCGGCTTGCCAGTACGGAGCCTCAAGCGCTGGGGCCACGAATTGCGGCCACGGCATGGGCGGTGCTCCGATTGCTGCTGGACAGACCGCGGTGACGGTGATCACCCAGCCCGCGCCCTACCCGCCAGGCAAACTCTCCGTGTTTGTCTTCGAAGACGACTTCCCCCTGAACGGCGAGCAGGATCAAGGTGGCGGAATTGACGTGTTGGCGCCCAATGAGCCGGGACTGGGTGGTTTCCAGCTTCAGCTCTGGGACTCCATGGCCCAACCCGGCGACTTTACCGGGCAGATGAACTACGACATGTTCAACCAGCCGCTGAGCAACAGCCTGGCGGGAACCAAGGACCCCAACAACGGGAACGACGCGTGCCCGCTCACGACGAATCCGCTGAATGACGGCAATGGTAATACCGATCCAACTGCGAACGGCATCACCGGCATGATCGTCACCTGCCCCAAGTACGAATCGGACGGGACAACGCTGTCCCCGCTCGCGGGCCAGGCGGTCATTGCCAACCTGATGCCCGGACGATATGAACCTGTTGCCCACCCAGGTGCCGACCGCATCGCCCGAGGGGAAGAGTGGCTCCAGACCAACACCCTCGACGGCCAGAAGGCGCAAGACGCTTTCGTCAGAATCGGCGAGCCGGCCTACTTCCAGGAGTTCGGCCCGGCGTCGTACCACGTGAGCATCGGTTTCGCCAATCCGGCGATCATCAATGCTCGCAAGCCCTACATTTGCAACGGCACGGACCCCAACAGTCCCCAGCCAGGAACGAAGTACGCCTGCAATAACACGATCACCGGTAAAGTCAGCGGGGAGCGCCTGAGCCGCACGCCCGACGAGCGAATCTACAGCAGCGGTTCGCACGATGCATACTACTGGACCCAATGCTATGTCAGCTTTGGCGACCCCGACGGCGAAGACTTCGCGTTCACCAAGTGCAACGGCGATGGCACTTTCGCGCTCTCGGGTCTTCCCCCGGGCGATTGGAGAGTCACGGTCTTCGATCAGTGGAACGATCTGCTGGTGGATGGGCTCTCCACTCCGGTGGGAATAGTCGGCGGCGGGCAAACTATCAAGATGGGAGACATCGCGTCGACCCAGTGGCAAGCCAACGTCTACACCCGGACCTTCATTGACGACAACAAGGATGGCGTCTCGCAGTCCGACGAGGCGGGAATTCCATTCGCCAACGTCGCCGTCAGGTACCGCGACGGTAGCCTGGCGAACGGGCTGGTCACGGACTTCACCGGCACTGCCAACTTCAACGAGACATTCCCGCTGTTCAGTTGGTACACGGTGGAAACGGACGTGACCCGCTACAAGAACACCGGCACCCACGCGGTGTATGACGTAGGCGGCCCGGCCGATGGCTCCGCGGCCTGCGGTACTACCGGCTATCCGCCGTGCGGCACCTCCGTGATCGGCAAGTTCCTGGCCAACACGGCGGAAATCGTCTCCCTTCCCACCAACCTGCGGGTACCGGGATCGGTCTATTGCGCGGGAGCGGACTGCGCCAGCAAATCTGTGCAAAACCCGGGCACCAGCGATCCGCCCAGCGTTTGCACTACATCCACGGCTACCCCCCCGATTACCTCCTGCTCGACCCAACTTTCCTCAGGGCGCATCGATAATCCATGGACCGGAGGAGTGGAGGGCTGGCAGGGCTTCCCTGGCCAGAACAGTTTCCTCGAATTCGGCAAGGAGCCTTACATCGCCGGCGAGAATGGCGGCATCAAGGGCCATGTCGTCTATGCGTCGACCCGTCCGTTCGACGACCCGATGATGCTCGTTCAGACGCAGTGGGAGCCTCTGGTTCCACACGTCACCATCAACCTCTACCAGGAAGGCCTTGCGTCGGACGGCATAACTCCGACCTTGAAACTGGTGGACACAACCCAGACCAGCAGTTTTGATGATTACGCGCAGGGCTTCCGGGCCGATGGCGTCACGCCCAACATGAGCTGCCCCGGCCAGGGCTCGAATTCCGGCCCGATTGCAGACCTGTTCTTCTACTCGCTGTATAACCAGCCCGACTACCTCAACTTCTACAACTCCGAGCACGGCGGGCCCGCAGTCACCCCGCTGCCGGACAATTCCCAGTTCAAGTGCTATGACGGCATGCACAACTGGAATCAGCTCGAGCCGGCGCCCTACGACGGCATGTACAAGTTCCCCAGCGTGACTGCTGTGGATGCCAACGGTAAGCCCAGCGCGACCAATTGCACGATCTGCAGCCCAGACCCAGTCCCTGCGCCAGACTTGTACGCCGGCATCCCGCAACTGCCCACAGGCAAGTATGTGGTGGAAGTGGTTGTGCCCCCTGGCTACGAACTGGTCAAGGAAGAAGACAAGAACATCCTCATCGGCGACAACTTCATCGCTCCGGTAACTCAGGAGTTTGGCGGGCTGGGCAACATCTTCATCCTTCCCGACCAGGCCTCCGTGGCAGGCACCTTCTCGGCTGGCAGCGGCTACAACGCCAACAACCCCCAGAACCCCACCACGAGCCTGGGAACCGTTCCCTCAGAAAACATCGTGCCGGGCTTTATCCCTGAGCCCACATGGCCGTGCGTCGGCGAAGCGCGCATCGTTCCCGACTACATCAGCCTTTACCCGCAATCGCAGCAGGTAGCGCCGTTTGCCGGAGCCACCCGCAACCTCTGCGACCGCAAGGAAGTGACCTTGGGCGACCAGGTGGGTGCGATTGCCAAGTTCTACATCTACACCTCCACGCACATCGCCTCCAAGTTCACCGGAGGCATCACCGACGACTACACTTCCGAGTTCGATCCCTTCTCCCCGCAGTTCGGCGAGAAGTTTGCTCCGCCAGACATGCCCGTCTCGGTCAAGGATTGGGCGGGGAACGAAATATCCCGCGTATATGCCGACCAATGGGGAAGCTACGACGGCATGACCTACTCGACCTGGGAAGTGAACTCGCCGAATCCGACCGGGTATGGGCCCACGGTGATGGTGATGTGCATGAACGACCCCGGACCGATCCCCGGCCCCGGCGGAACGATGATTCAAGACCCGTTGTTTGCCGTTGGATACAGCCAGTTCTGCTATGAACTGCCGTTCATGCCCGGAACCACGCAGTATCTCGATACCCCGGTTGTGGCCACGTCTGCCTTTGCCGGCGCCGGGTACAACAATGTGGACTGCGCCTATCCGACTCTGACACCGGCGATCTCTGAAGTCGACGGCGACCAGGTCGGACCGTGGGTGAGCGCTTCAGGGCACACCCTCACAATCACAGCCCTTGGCGACCAGATGGTGCCCAACTATGCCTACTCCGGGCCCTCTGCTACCTTACCCCCATTCAATCAAAAGACCATCCTCCGCCACTACGGCTTTGGCGCTACCCAGGGAACGGGGAGCGTGACTATCGGCGGAATCAACGCGCCGGTCACCGGTTGGGGTGACACATCAATCACCGTCACGGTGCCCAGCGGCGTGTCCAACTGCGCAGTGCAGCAGCAGTTGCAATACGGCGGGCCGGCTAACGCCTCCGCGTATGCCAAGTGCGGCCAATTGGTCATCACCGCAGGCAGCGGCAAGCAGTCCATCGATGCCGTTACCGTCACCATTGGCGGCAAGGCGCCAACTCACGTCCTCGCCTCCGGCTTGATACAGAGTGCGATTGACGCGGCTGCGCCAGGCGACTTGATCATCGTGGACCCGACTTGCAACACCGCTGCTGCTTCCGGTGTGGCATGCTCCACCGCGGGTGTGAAGGTCAAAACCAACTCAACCCACAATGAGTTGTTGCTGATGTGGAAGCCTGTCCGGCTGCAAGGCGTCGGCGCAGCTTCGAGCGTCATCAACGCGAATACTCATCCCGCGGGCAAACTCGATCCCTGGCGCCAGCACGTTGACTGCCTGTTTGGTTTGAGCCTCCAAGGGACGCCCATAACCGCAACCAACCTGTACGATCCGACAAAGGCAGACAGTTGCCCGGCAACTGGATGGAACTACTTCGTTGGAAATTCCCAAAACCCCCAGGTCGATCCGCTGCCGGCAGAAGCCATCATTGGGTGGGACGCTTCGCTCAATGGCAACCTGGCCCAACTGTTGCAAGAGCCATCGCTCATGGGCGCGCTCGAAGGCGCCGGAATTACCGTGCTGGCAAAGGGAGCCAACTTCCCCGCCGGTGGTATCGGAGCAGGTACAACTGAGGGAGCGTTCCCAACCGGCACCACTTTGCTCACCGGCCCTGTGTCCGCCGCCGGTGTCTACACCACGGGCGATTCCAATCCGCTCTGCCACACCAGCTCCAGGAACACAACCAATCCGTTCCCCAGCAACTACCAGTGCAACCCGTCGAGCATCGACGGAATCGGCATCACCGATAGTTCACAGGGCGGCGGAGGCATCTTCGTCCACGCCTGGGGTCATAACCTGCAAATCGCCAACAACCGGATCTATGACAATGCGGGAACTCTCTCGGGAGGCATCAACCTCGGCCAGGGTGAATTCGCTCCTGAATATATTCAGGGCTCTACCACAACCTTGGTCCCCGGCTCCTGCGTAACCTCGGGTAGCATTCCCACCAACGCGCAGTTGCCGTATTGCGAGAACCTGAACGTCAACATCCACAACAACAATATCTCGTTGAACTCTTCCACCGGCGACGAACTGTTCTCCGGTACCCCAGCTGGGGCGGGCGGCATCAGCATCTGCACCGGCTCCGATTACTACAAGTTCAACTACAACTGGGTCTGCGGCAACCTAAGCAGCGGAGATGGCGGCGGTGTCGGCCAGCTTGGATTCGTCTACAACGGCGACATCGAACACAACTCCATCCTGTTCAACCAGAGCCTCAACCCCACCGTTCCAGCCAACGGCGGCGGCTTGCTGATCATGGGCACGCCTGACATCGCTCCGCCTTGCGGCGCGACGACCGACCAGGATTGCGTATCTGGGCCGAGCACGGTTCTCCCCAGCGACGGCATCGGTCCTAACCTGGTCATTAATGCCAACCTGATCATGGGCAACGCTGCGGAATCCGGCAGCGGCGGCGGCCTGCGCCTCCAGAACGTAAACGGTTCTGACGTGCTGGCCTTCCCAACCACTCCGTCCCAGTGGTTCTCGCCCAAGATTACCAACAACATCATCGCCGACAACGTTGCGGGCTGGGATGGAGCGGGAATCTCGCTGCTCGACGCCCTGAACGCAAACATCATCAACAACACGATCGTTTCCAACTCGACGACGGCTTCGGCTGGAATCCTGTTCACCACCATCGGTGCTCCTCTAGCCAGCTCCGAGGGCTCCAACTGCATTGTCGGTACGGAGACTTCGTGCCCTCAAGTCTCGGGACTGGTGAGCATCCAAAACAGCGCGATCCTGTCGGCAAATCTTCCTACGAAGATTACCTGCCCTGCGAACCACTATGCGGGCGGAACCGCCTCCAATGGCACCTGCCGGACGTTCTCTTATCCGCTGCTCATGAACAACATCTTCTGGCAGAACAGCTCGTACTTCATCGGCGTGGGCGCTCTTAGCAACCAATACCAGCAGGATGTAGTTTCGCTCTATAATGCCTTCACCACCACAATGGCCCCAACCCAGCCTCAAACCGATGCCACGACGGCACAAGGCAGCGGCTCGACCATCACAGGGGGCACCGGCGCCTGCGTTACCGCCAACTTCTGGGACATTGGCGTGCGCGGCGACACCGGGCCGACCAACCACGGTTCCGGGGTCACGCTCGCCCCAACTTACTCCGTGATTACCAGCACTGCGGGCTATGGCTCCACTAACAATTCGAACAGCCCGAACTTTGCCAGCCAGTACTGCGACGGCTCGCGGCAACCACCCGAGTTTGGGCAGTCAGGTTGGCAGGTGCCGGCGGGTATATCTGACGCCACCGTGCCCAACCCAATCTTCAACCTCACTCCGGTAGCCACGGTCGACGAAGGCAACAACTGGATCAACATGCGCTGGGGACCCCTGTCGCTGTTGAACCCGGTCACCAATACGACGCTCGGTAACTATGCGATCACAGCAGGGTCGCCGGTCATCAATACGGCCTCGACTACTGAGCAGAATTACAACCTCGTGCCCAACACCGATTTCTTCGGCAACCGGAGGCCGGCATCTGGGGGCAGTCTCTTTGATCCAGGCGCGGTCGAGTACCAGGCGGCTGCGGTGGCCGTGGCCAGCGTTACGGGCGGGCCACTGAGCTTCGGCAACGTAGTATCCGGAACAAGCAGCCCAGCGCAAACGCTCACGCTGCACAACACCGGAACGGCTACCCTGACTGGGATTACCGTCGTAGTAACCGCTCCGTTCAACCAACCGGGCGGCACCTGCGGCGCAACCTTGGCAGCGGGCACCACTTGCACGATCACTGTGGTGTTCTCGCCGACAGCGACGGGAGCTGCAACAGGAACCGTAACCATCACTGCCAACGTTCCGGTTACCAACTCGCCGGTTTCGTTGACGGGCACCGGAGTGGCGCGGGTGAATACCGCAACTCTCACGCCAGCCACCTGGACGGTTTCCCAAACCCGCAATTGCCCGGGCACGGGAATCTTCGGGCCGGCTCTCTGCGCGCTTGACCCGTCTCAGGCGTTTACGCTCACCAACACCGGGAACGTGCCATTGACCGGCATCACGCAAGGAGTACTCGGCGGTACCACAGCGAACGACGCCAACTACACAAGGGTGAATGTCCTCTCGACCTGCGGCCCGGCGGCAGGCGGACAACTGGTGGCTACCACCACTTTGGCTCCTGGCGCAACCTGCAACATCCAGGTGCAGTTCAAGCCACTCACGGCCCAAGCGGCTGGAGCTAAGCCCGCAACGATCTCCGTTTCGGACTTGGCCGGTACACAAACGTCAACCCTCAACGGAACGGCGCGTTGATTCCAGCTTTCGTCATCGGCTTGCGAGCCACCCTCGCAAACCGGTGACGGAACCAACCAAGACATCTATCGACACCAACCAAGCCGTGAGGTTCACGGCGAATTGGCAACCAATGAAGGCCGAACATCCAAACCAGGGTGTCCGGCCTTCTAAGGATGAAGAGGAACGCGATGACCCGCAAGACCATTCTGAATCAGCCCAACCTAAGTTCAATCGGAGCGACGATGCTGCTGGCGGGGATTCTCGCCGGTGGCATTCTGGTCTCACCGCTAGCCGCTCAGACTTCTACTCCGACCCAGTCGAATGCTCAGGCGCCGAAGCCTGCCGCGGCGTCAACTCCGTATCGAAATCAACCCGACCGGCTCCCAAATCGAGCCCACGCGTACTACGAATCTGTATGGGGAATCGAAGACCCCAGCATCAAAGCCGTGGAGTCGGGGATAATCCTTCGGTTCAGCTACCGCGTTGTAGATCCGGAAAAGGCCAAGCCCCTGAACGACAAGACACTCAACCCCTACCTGGAGAGCCCGCAGAAAGGGATCAGGCTGGTAGTCCCTACCATGGAGAAAGTCGGGCAGTTACGCCAGGCCCCCCGTGAGATCGAAGCTGGAAAGACTTACTGGATGGCTTTCTCGAACAACGGCCGGCTGGTTAAACCAGGAGACCGCGTAGACATCGTGATTGGGAACTTTCACGCGCGAAGCCTACTGGTCGAATAACGCTTAACTCCTGCCGCCTATAGCGAAACCAGGGCTGCTGTATCCCGAAAGCACGGACCAAAAGTTGACGCGACCATCAGGGAGCGGCAACCTTGCACAAAACTCAACAGGACACGGTAAACCTGGTTTCGCTCTGGACCTGGCCTGACGAGGTTTGCGTGCGGTTGAACGAAGAGGCGGACGCCAATCCGATTCTGACGTCGATGATCTAGAAATGGAAGCAGCTTGTTTTGCAACAACACTCCCAATACCAGAAAGCGCTGATTATGAAAAAGAACCGATTTGCCAAGAGAGCGGCCGTTGCGGCCGGATTCATTTTTCTATGCGTGGCGCCTGGGCTGGCTCGCGCAGACAACGGCCTGCCCGGCGCGGCGCAGACTCCAAGGACGGCTCAACCGAAAAGAGACTCGCTCCCTCCGGATGACTTTACCGGGTTGACATACACCGATGAGCAGAAAGCGGAAATCGACAAGATTCATCGGGAGTCGGAATCGCAGAGGGAAGCCGTTGTAAAAGATCAAAAGCTGACGGCGGACCAAAAGGGTGCCATGCTCCTGGGCTACACCCGTATGGAGTCCGGTCGGAGATACAGGGTGCTGACACCCGAGCAACAAAGACAGGTTCGTCAAAGAATTGTTGCCCGCCGAGAACAAGACAAGGCGGCGCAGAAGAGGCAGCCACCGAGAAATTAGAAGCATCGGAGATGACCGGCCCGTCCGGCAGATTCTGCACCAGTGTGAGTGCGGATAACCTGTATGGAATAAGTCTCATAGCCAAAGGGACGGAAGCATGCGCCAAATTAGCGCACGAGTCTTCTACGCCTATTGCACGGTCAATCGTGCAAGACACTAAACAGAATCGAAGCACGCTTACGAAAAATCGACCTTGCTTTACATGATTTTGCATATTCATTGATCTGAAGCAAGCTATCAAACGCGGGCTCAGGTTAACGTCAGAGAATCGATGAGGCCCTCCTGGCGTTTCTCGGGAACTCCAGAACAATGAATAAGTCCCCCGGTCACATTGAAGGGATGGCAGGTGCCCCAGGTTCTTCCTCCCGGAACTGTATGTAACAAGGCAACCATTCGATACGGCGTTTTATTCAACATTTGCCCTCGAAGAAGAAGGTGTAAGGCGAAAATATGTGCGAGTCCTCGATGCAAGGTCACGCTCGATTTGTCAAGGGAACCCATGAGGAGCCAGTGCTGCTCGTGGTTAACAAGTTGAGTCAAATGGAGACGCCATGAATCGAGGGATTCTGCCAGACGATAGCGAACGACATCAAGTCGATGGATTCTCGAAACCGGGTTGGCGTGGCGACCTTCCTAACGCGATTGGAAACGATGAAAGGCCTTTGATTGAGCCGGCGTTGCTCGACCGCGCCCCAAGTGCAGGGAAGCTGATGCACAATGAGGCGCGACGGGTAGCCTTGCACCATTTCCTTTCCGAGTTCCAGAGAGATGATCTTACAAAGCAAAGCAAGATGACCATAGCGGAATTTGTAGAGAACAAGTTCGAGCCGGAACACATTGCGACCTTGAGGTACTCAGGCAGGGCGCATTACAAGGCAATTTTGAAACACGTCTTGAAGCCAGAGGAAGTTGACCGCGTATTCCAGGTTGACGGGAAGCGCTCAAAAGCGAAACTCAAGACAATTCCAGGTTGGCCGTATCTCGGCGACCTCAGGCTCTGCGACACTCATCCTGATCATGTGCAAAAGCTTGTTTCTACGGCCTTGGCGCAAGGATACTCGCCACAGACGGCTAAACAGATACGGAATGTTGTCAGTGCCATTTTCTCTTGCGCTATGCGAGAGCAGTGTTACGTGGGAAAAAACCCGGCTAGGTCGGTCAAGCCCCCGAAGTCCCCCAGGAAAGATGCCCGCACGCTGACGCTCGCCGAAACAAGGGAAGTGCTGAACGCAATGAGTTATCCAGAGAGGGAGATGGCGCTGTTTGCGGTCTTAACCGGCTTGAATGTAGTTGAGATCTGCGGCCTTCAATGGAAAAATGTGAATCTGGAGACGGTGAATCAAGATCTCGATGGTGAAACCATTCTTCCCACAACCATTGCTATCAAAATGCAATGGTATCGGGGCGAACTGGAATGCGTCAAGAAATCCCGAGTTAGAAACGTACTCATTCCTCAACCTTTACTTCGGATCTTGCGTGGGCTGAAAGAAAGGGCGAAATTCACCGGTCCGGAAGATTTCGTCCTTGTGTCTCGGGGAGGCAGTCCAGTCAATCAGGGAAATACACTGGAACGCCGATTGCGGCCTTTATCAATTAAGACTCGAGTACCAACTCTCTCCTGGATCCTATTTCTTCGTACTCGCAAAGCATTGATGTCCGAACATGGATCGCTCTTCCAGTCTTACATGGCCGCTATAATACAAGCTGCCCCCGAACGAGTGAGGGGTACGGAACATAACTGGCATTGCCGCCCGCAGCCCAGACATGCCTATAAGAACGTGTCCAGAAACTAGCGAAAGGAACCATGGAAGGAATATGCGGAGAGACT
>OCZT010002625.1_pt1 | contig 18473 bp, 15 predicted proteins | sample 1539031 | NCBI WGS metagenome assembly OCZT01 (sample SAMEA3539308, study PRJEB22396) | soil metagenome | biome: tundra; feature: field; material: soil | place: USA | collected 2010-05 | depth 0.15 m | reverse complement strand
TAGTATTAACCGCACTTTGATATGGAATTTGTCCACCAAGTCCACCAGCTAAATTAGTAGCCGTCGTGGCCGTCGTAGCCGTAGCTGCTAAGGTAGCAGTACTAGCGTTACCAACTAAAGCGCCTGTAAAATCAGTAGCAGTCATGTGCGTCGCATTTAGTGTTTTAGTTGTGTCATTAAATGTAAATGTACTATCTGTCCCAGCAAAGCCAGTAGAATCTCCGTATACGACCCTTGTTGAGGTTACAGCTAGTTTAGTTGTAGCAATAGCGCCATCAGCAATAGCGGTAGCGTTACCTACGGACGTAATAGGACCGGTGAGATTAGCGTTAGTAGTTACAGTAGTCGCATTACCAGTTAAAGCGCCATTAAAGTTCGCAGCATTTAATGTCTTTGATACATCATTAAAGAAAAACGTAGGATCTGTCGTGCCTAAACCCGTAGAATCACCATAAACAACGCCGGTTGGAGTAACTGCTAGCATTGTTGTAGCAATAGCTCCATTAGCAATAGATGTGTTAAAAGAACCGGTCCCAGAACCCGTAACGACACCGGTTAAGGTGATTGTTTGATCTCCTGTATTACTACCAGACAGTGATGACACTGGGCTAGGTACGTTAGTAATACCACTCCAATCGACAGCGCTAGCAGTACCCGCGGTATAAATAGCATAACCTGCGCTATTGCCGAGATTAGTATCGTCAATAACAAAATACATGACATTGGTGTCAGTTTGTTTAACAGTATCACCATTTTGAACAGTCGCGGTAGTAAGAGCGTAGCGAGCAGTTTGATCGGCAACAATCACCAAGCGCTCTAATGCAGCTGGTGGAATCTGAGTAACAGGGATTAGAGCGTTAGCATCAAGAGTAGCAACACCATTAGCAGCTCCTATATTGGCTACTGCGCCTGGAGTAGATGAGGTAGCTAAAGCTAAGGAGAGTACTTGGCCGGCTAAGCTAAGGCCATTAGCTGTACCAATTGTTACAGGAGCTTGACTATTGGTAATTGTTATAGTATTAGAACCATTATCAGTAATTGTAATACCGGTACCTGGAGAGAGAGTTAAAGCTCCGCTTAAACCGTTAATAGTACTTCCGGAACCGCCGCTACCGCCTCTAGCTGAGTAACTTAAATATGCACTCATCTAGACCATCTTTCCGCAAATATATGCGTTAAGGGTCCCAGAACCAGAAGTTCTATTATAAGCTACGCGGATCCAAGGAGCTGAGAGTTGATTTAAATCAATATAGATAGGGCTACCTAGAGAAGCCGCCGCATTGACAGTGCCATTTGATAATGTCACCGCTATCCAGTTACCCGCATTGATTACATTACCATTATTATCTTGATCATAGTCCATTGAGACTTGAACCTGGAAGTTTCCAACGGGAGAACCTGAGAAGTTGAGTTGGTAACCTATGTTATCCATAAACTCAATTGCAGTAACGGTAGAAGTCAGAGAACCTGATAGATCACCGTTAGTTATTGTTTTAAAACGCTTTAAATTCGATTTCCTGCCGCTCATCGTAATACTCCTCGTTAGGTTCAAGCTGTTGGCTTTAGTTCTATCCTTGCCTTAATGACGCTGTTTATCTGCTTCTCTATTTTGCCCAGGTGTTTGAGCTGCCTCTGCCATGCCTTTTAAGGCCTTTGGCTGCCCTTTAGGCGCGTTCTGTTGGGGGGCCTGGCTCTGTGCCTTCTGAGCCATGTGCGTGCCTTGTGCTGCCATTATAGACGCAGGAGTCAGGGTGCTATCAAGCGGCTGACCTAGGAACATAGAAAGGCTTTGACGCAGCTGATATGGGATGACTTGACCTTTATGCGTTTGCTCTATAACTTGGTTATTTAGCTTTTGCGCTACTGAATCATATAAATCAGGATATAAGGACTTAAAGTCGACCACATCTTTAGGTGTAATAGTACCAGACTTAATATAGCTGAAAATATTAGTTGGGTGCTCAGCTATACCTAAGGTGCGCTCATATCGAGCCTGCTGCATTGTAGAGACTGGAGACTTAGAGTCTAGTGGAGATTGTTGCGAGGTATCTGGTTTTTGAGACGCCAAGTATTGAGCAGCCGTAGCGGCGGTTTGAGAGGCGGCTGACTGATGATCTGGCATATAAGAACCTAAACCGCTAAGGCTCCCAGCAGCTAGTTTCTCAGGTGTAGTAGTTAACAAGGTCTTCTTAAGCTTAGTAGTATCTGAATTAATAGGATTGGCTGGTTTATGATAGGCAAATAAGTTTTTAGTCTCTTTATCTAGTTTCTGATCGCCTTTTTGCACTGCACTCGCATATGACACTAGATTATTGAATGCCGCAGCTGATACTGGAGCTTTAGAGTCAATAACTTTAGCTAAAGCAAAACGAAGAGCTCCCATATTAGGTACTTTTACTAATCCTGGGATCTTACCCCAATGATCTAGATAAGCATCTAAGATGTGTCCAGTCATATTAGGACCATACTTATCCACTACCGCCCCTAATACCGCACCGATTCCAAGACCGCCAAGTAAATGATGCCCTAAGAGCTCACCAGCCACTGATCCTAAACCACCGAATACATTCACGTTTCTAGACCCATTTGTAGCTGACTTATTAAACGCTTCTCTTGTACCTATATGCGATAAAACATCATTAATATTTTTACCTTCAAAGTCTGGGAGCTTACTTACTGAATCAATAGCATTAAAACGTCCGCGCATAGCCGCTTTAAGTCTAGACTCTAAATTAGTAGGTGTTAATTTGCTTAATCCTTCTTTACCATTAAGAGCATCCGCTAGTGTTTGTTTTGATTTATTAAGTGCTTGCGCTTCTTCACTTCGCATTAGGCGCTCTTCAATAGCAGCCTTCATAGCTGGATTCTTAAGATCTTCTAACACTGATGCGGTCCTCTCCGCTTGGGCATACTCCGGCATCCCTTTCATTAGATTAGCTCTCATCTCAGGATTAGCATAAGGCTCAATCTCATGGGTGAACTTAGATCCAACGCGGTTCTCTAAATCTCTCAGTAATGGCATCTCATTTTTATAAGTCGCTGGGTTTTTAATCGACTTTAAGCGTCTAGTAGCTTGCTCTTCTGTACCATAGTTACCGAGCTTTGATAATAATTGAGTATCCCTAGCTAAAGGCTTCATAGCTGCAGCATACTCAGGTACATATACTTTTAGCGTAGAGTCAAGTGTATGGCGTAACTGGTTATATTGACTCGACATGCCTTTATCAAAGGTACTAGCATTAAAATCATATTTAGATATACGATCTAATCCTTGGATCATTGGCTTAACATCAATTGCCGCCTTAGTAGGGCTTCGCCGTCCTGATTGATCGCTGATGCCAGTCATGTATTCATGGATTCTATTTGCCATGTTCTTAGATTCTATGGTGTTTTCTTTTTCTAAGTTAGTAGCAAGTTCTGCACCTTTAGCATAAAATTCTTTTAAAGGAATTTGAGCGCCTGATCTATCTAAAATATCGTAAGCTGCGGCACTTTGATCTACAACATGGTTACGAAGCGTTCCTAATGACTCTACGATAGGCTTAGACTGCTCCATTGCGCCTTGCTGTATGTTTTGAGCTAATTCAGTCTGCGCGGTCTTAAGCTGCATAGAAGCCATATCATCGGCTTGTTTAGCTGAATAACCTTTTTCTTTTAACTCTTGGAAAGTACTATCTTTTAACTCTTTAAAGGCGGCGTGTGCTTCATCTACACCAGCTTTACCTTGAGCCACAGCTGCATGTACTTGATCCACATGGTCAAGCGTTTTATCATAGATATCTTCAAATTCAGGAGCTGATCTAATAAGATCACGATTCGCCGTATAAGCGTCTATATCTTTTTCAGGTACCCCGCCTAATACAGATAACGCCTTCTTAACGATAGGATGCAGCTCAGTGCTATCTACACCATCCGTATCCTTTTTAATCATACTAAGAGCTTTTCCTAGTTTAGATTCTGATGTGGCTTTCCATAATGGATGTATTGACCCAATACCTGCGCCTAAGCCGCCTCCGAGTAGTGTTGATAATCCTATCTCTGGTAAGGCATGTTGCATTACTTCACTTGGGTTGTCACTTGAAAAAGCTTGAGATACTTCATCTCCAGCTGATAGTAGTCCAGTCTCTACTGAGCCTCTAAGAGCAGAGACTTTCATACCATTAATAAAACCTGGATTAGAAATGAATTTAGCTGCTTGACCTTCTAATTGAGGACCATGCTCTAAAGCACCTAAACCTAATTTAGTCGCGGCACCTTCGCTCGCTTTAGCAAGTAAGCTACCAGCTGACATCTCAGGTCCTATAGGTGCGATAAGTCCTAAAATATCACCAGCGAGTCTAGATTTAGGATTCTGAGCGGTACGAGCTTCAATGTTATGCCCTGGTACGCCCATAGCGCGCTCAACGCCAGTAGATAAGCCAAAGGTAGCCGTAGACGCTGCATGCTCTAATCCTGTTTTAAGCTGTTCCGCAGGCCCCCCAAACTCTTGAGCGTCAAAATGATCTTGTACCATTTCATCACTAGCGGGTTTATAACCGCCATTGGTAATTGCGTCGTGATAGTCTTTAGCTGCAATAGCTACTAACTTACCATCAGGAGAAACTACATTCATCGGCTCGTCGGGGTTACCTGATAATTGTTGTGCAGGCTCTGAGCTCTCAGTAGGTTGTTGTGGTATAATACCCATCTGAGATTGAATCTCTTGAGCTGTGATAGGATTAACTTCACCACTTTGTAACCCAGGCGCGGTGTTCGTAGACACACCCATTTGATTTGATACTTCTTCAGGAGTAATAGCCCCGCCAGTATCATAGTTTTGAGATACTGCACCGCCATCTGCTAGTTTTCGACGCTTTTCTAGAATGGAGTCAACAATTGATTTTTTTTCGGACATTATCTTATTCCTGGTTTTTTAACTGGAGCCATTTCTGTCTTGCGGTTAGAGATTGGATATCCATTTAGGTCGCGCTCAGGCATTTGATACTGTCTGCGCAAACTATTTAAGTTCATTAAATTATTATGTATAGTTTGGTCAATGAAAGGAGTTGTTCTAAAGAAAGAGAACGCTGCGGTAGGATCTTCAGGAATCACTTTAGAGGCGGCATCAGCTTTAGTAGCTGTTTCTGGACCGCCGCCGACACTTGCAATATAAGAATCACGCAATTTTTGTGCCATTGCTTTACCTGTATTAATAGTAGCGGGGTCTAAACTACCTGCGTGTTGATCTATAAAGCTTTTAAACTGAGTAGCTTTTTGAGAGAAGTTTTTCATGTTAGCAATTTTATCTTGGTCTACAGGAGATAGTTCTCTACCTGCTATCACACCTTCACCATTAGGGCCTTCATTAAATACCGCTCTTGGTCTTAATGACTTCTCATCATCTGGAGAAAACTGTCTAAGAACGTCTAGTTTGGCTGCAAGATTAGGACTTCCTACGCCTTTACTAGCTCCAGTCATCTCAGATACAAGCTGCATCATACCCACTTTAGCATTACTCTGAGCAATCTTTTGACCAAGCACCGCACTAGTGTTTAATAATCTAGATTGCACCATAGGATTAGCGCCATTAGCGTTATTCCTATTAGCTGCTTCATCTACTTTAGCTTTCACATAAGTATCTAAAGCTGATTTAGTAGCCTCTTGCGCTATGTTTTGGTTTTGATACACATGATTAAAGTAACCAAGGAGACTAACTTTCGTCTCCATATTAGCTTTTTGCTTAGCTACATCTTGCTCCATTTGTTTATTAAGGTATTCTAGCGCAGGGTTAACACCATTAGCTCCGGCTCCTAAGCCGCCCATAATTAAACCGATAGTACTCATTACCTTTTGGCCTACGTTTTGGTTATCAAATAAATGAACTTGGTGAATAGGATTATCTATGATGGATTGAACTACTGTTTGTTGTAATTCATTAGTATCATTAATATTTTTCTGTACAGAATCAACTACTTGCTTAGCTTGTATGGCTTTATAATCATTTGCTTGTTGTGCAGCATTGGCTACGTTTTGTTCACCTGTTGCTTGTTCAATCGCTGCTGAGGCTTCTCTACCATAAGCCGTAGCCATACCAGAGCGTTGTTGATTAACAATACCCATTGGACCGTTATCAGGATTGGTAGCTGGAGCCGCTGCACTTGTAGTTGGTCCGGCTGAAGCATATCCAGCGCCTGTACCTGGAGCGCGTGGGGCTGATGGTACGGCAGGCATTGGTTTAGGCGGCATACCTACAGCGGCTGCGGCTTGGTTGTATGAATTGATAGATTGTTGCTGGTCTTCAGCTGAGTTAGCTTTTTGTTGCTGTTCTATCCCTTGAATATGAATAGCATCATGCAGTATATTAGGGAGTAAGGTCTTAGGAGGCTCACCATTAGGTCCAAAAGCACTAGCGGGTACATTAGGACCTAACATTTGATTATAGATAGCTTTAATTCTAGCTTGACCAGGATCTTGCGCTGCAGGTGCAATAGCAGACTGCGCTGGATTAGCGGCAGCGTCATCAGTCAAAGGCTCAGGCTGTGCTGCGTCAGCTGCTGGCTGAGAGGTAGCTGCATCAGTTTGAGCGCGTATCTTGGCAATCTGCTCAGGTGATCTAGGCTGAGAATTAGGAAGACCTTCACCTGTCACAGCGGCTTGTGTTCTATATGGAGATGAGCTAATATTAGGATCAGTTCTTAAGTTACGCTCGGCCTCTTCTGGTGATATATCTTCTGGATCTCCAGGAGGCTGGTTATCTTCCACATCACCAGTTCCTTGGGCATAATTAGGCTTATCTTTAAAGTCATCCTGCTTCGGTGGTCTAGCCCCAGCCATAGATTCAAATATAGCCCTGTTATCTGGGGATAAAGCTTTATGTATGACTCGCATCTGATGTCCAGATTTATGTTGCAGTACAGTCGCTTCACTATCAGATGAGAGTTGTTTCCAATCTTTAGGGTTGATCTTCATTACTTCTTAGCTCCCATACGCTTAGCTTTAGACATATGAGCATGAACGAATGCGATTGCATGACGCATAGGATCATCAGATTCCATTACAGAGCGTGGGATTACACAACCACCAGCCTCTAACGTCTTAGGCACAGTGTCATTCTTTAAACTATTACCCTTAACTGAAGCTTTACCTGGAATTAACTCACCCTCAGCTTGTGGTGATTCTTTACCAGCTGCTACTCTTTGAGCTGCTTGTGGTGATAAATACATCTCACCTGGGCTAACCATAGCTGGTACTTGTTTTGATTGTTGAAGTTTAGGGTTATTAGATGGCGCATATACTCCACCTTGCGCAAGCATAGGAGCCTGCATAGGAATAGATTCGCCTTTGATATGCTGACCCATACGTTCACCGCCGGAAGCCTTAACTACTTTAGGGATCTTACCCCCCTTTGCCAGCGTCATTACATTACCTGGACCACCGGTACCTGTATTAGACCCGCCTGGAGCTGATGAGAATAAGGAGCCGATCGCATTAACCCCTGCTCCAATGCCTTTACCAGCTAAGCTACCTAAACTATCCCCAGCTTGGAAAGCTTCACTTGGCTTAGCGGTATTTGTAGGTGCTTGTCCTTGTGCAATAGGTTTGGAGTCTGCGCTAGTGCTGCTGCCAGTAAACTTTTTAATATAATCACCAAAGGATAAAGGAGCGGCCGGTACTACTCCACCATCTGCTAGCCCTATCGCACCCATAATAGCAGATGACCCGCCTTTTAACGCGCCTGATGTCATATCACTGCCCATCTTATCTTGAGCTCCGGCATTAGTATTAGCGATCTGCCCATTAACATTATTCATATTGCTTTGCATGTTAATAGCGTTTTGATTTTGATTGTTAAGAGCGCCTAACGTTTGTCCATATTGATTCTGAGCTGAAGCATTGAGGGAAGATATTCCTTGTTGCGCTTGGTTTGCTTGTTGTCCAGCAATTCCACCCATTTGTCCTAATGCGCCTAGAGATTGCTGAGCTTGAAGCGTAGCGGCTTGTCCAGCGGCTTGTTGTTGAGTATTAGCACCTTGCTGAGCGGCTTGTCTAGCCATCATCCCTGCATTAGCGCCTGCGCCACGTTGGCCGGCCATTAGTGAAGCTTGATTAGCTACATTTGCACCGGTAGCCTGAGCTAATTGAGCTTGAGCTGGGTTAGGACCAGTTCCATTAGCCACACCTTGCATTTGATTGAATACTGATGATTGATTACCTAGACCGTTTTGAGCTTGAAGCGCTTGATTGAATGCGGTCTGTTGTGCTATACCTTGCTGAGTCTGATCATAACCGGTAGCGGCTTGGTCTAGAGTCGCAGCGTTTTGTACTGGAGCCCCAGTGGCTTTAAAGCCCGAACCACTACCGCCGTTGAATAATCCACCTAAGAAACTCATGGTTAAGCCTTTCCGCTGTTAAGATCTATCGCTAGTAAACAATGCGGTAACTCCACAAAGTTCAAGCGCTTAGCTCTCGCCATTGCCGCTACGTCGATACTAAAAGCCATTAAATTCTTTAATTTTAATACTTTAGCGTCTTGTATACACTTTTTAATAACAATATCAAGAGCTTGATGCCTTAGATGACCTGGACACTCAGGATTGGACACGAGCCCATCAATTTGTCCATAACCGCCTTCTACTCTACGTAGGAAAGCCGCGGCTATTGGCATCTCATCTATGAAAGAAATGTATCCGATCAAGGGTATTTCTTCCATCGTTGGTGCATCTAAATGATGTAGGAAGTACATAAACTCTAATTGCTCGAAGTGATCTATTCTGGTGAAAGGTAGGGTTGTCATTACCCTGTAGATGTCCTGGCTGATTGCGTTCTGTAGCTTTTCTTAATACCAACAACAAGGTTTAAACCACTAAGAGTTAAACCCGCGCCGGCTAATGCAGCGCCGAACTGAGGATCAAAGGCTTCAGAGATTGTAATCTGAAAGCTAGAGCATTTCTGAGTATCTAAGAATATACGCCATTGCTCTACTTGGCTCTCTCCACCAAAGATATCACCGTCACCATAGATAGGATCGGATCCATATTTGCCATTAAAGTTAACCGGTGTAACTATAGTTGTTTGAGTCGGAGATGGATTATAGTCGTAAGCTATTGCAATATTAAGCTTATGGGGTGAGAAGTACTGACCAAGTAGGTAGAAGTAATAAGCGCGCTGAAAGCCTTGAAGACCGGCTAACTGGATCCAGGCTGTGGTGAACTTCATATTCACCGGTCTAGTGCCATCTAGGAAAGATCCAGGGTTCTCTTGTAGGGTTTCGCTATTAGAATTGATATAGGTGTGAAGGCCTTGATAGATAACTGAGCTAGTACCTGACATACCCTCAAATGTACCCCATTGATTATAGTAATAATCATACATTAGGGTAACTCCACTATCCAAAGTGAACCTAATCTGATTTTGTCCTGGTATGCTAACTGCCGATAGCACTTTGCTTGCGTTATATGCCTCTACAGGAGCTCCTATGTACTTAGTGCTTAGATCCCTACCTAAGAGCCATATACCCTTGTCAGATTGGAACATAAGCCCATTAGGAGTGAATACAATACTATTAGGATTAGAACATCCTACAGTAGCGGGAATGAAGGTAGGATCCCCGTAATCGTTATTAGCGCCTGTTATATCAGGACCATTACCAGTGATATAGTAAATAGCATCAGACTTAAATAAACAGATCTTATCATCCATTGGGAATAAGCATTGATTAGTACCAGTAGATCCTTGGGAAGAGATCGTAGGAGAGACATAGATCGTTTGAAGATCACTCATCTCTACCGGTGTGTTTTGTAGGGTAATCTTTGAATACCAAAGAGTATTTTGATCTTCACCGTCAATGAGCCACAATCTTGATTTAAAGATTGTAAGATTCTTAACACTTGGGGCTGGTATGTTCTCTAAGACGCCGCCAGTTGTATAGAGTAGTTGGTTACCAATTATGGAACTATCAGCCTGAGTATCGACATAAGTGATAGTATCAATAGTGGTATCATTGATTATAGGGGATAGGACGGAAGTGATCTGGTAGAAGTTCAGTTGCGCAACACTCCAGCGATAGATCACAATACGCACTGGATTAGGTGCAATCTTATACGTGAGTCTAAGTGTCGGGATAATGAGAGTAACTGAGCCTGTAGTGATCGTTTGAAGCGTATCTGCCCCTGCACTAGCGGTAGCAGTTGGAAGGCTTAAACCGACGACTAAGCCCACTATTGACGTAATGTAAGTATTTGGGTAGAGAGAAGCCGAAGTGGTGGTATTTGTGAGTACTTGCCCCACATATAGCCCAGTGACACTACTCACTGTGATTGAGGTTGTTGCCGCTGCAAATGTTGAGGTTAGAGTAATAGGAGTTCCGGCGACGACAGTAACCGCTGTTGGGATACTCGGCGCTGATCTATGTAAATTACCTGAAGCATCTGTCCATTCGTATGTAACTTGGTAATTGTAAACTTGGTTAAGCATAGAACCGCCAGTAGTAGCTGGTGTATATCCTATATCCTCTGGAAACACATTAAACCCATGCTCAACTGGATAGCCGCCATCGTACATCCATAACATTCCACCGGTTAAATGTAATGCTCCACCAATCTCAGCATTACCTACTTGAACTGATCCAATGGTGAAATTCGCAAGATTGATGCCAGTTTGAGAATAGATACCCGCTACACTAGGAGCGTTTTGACTCTTATTAACTGCTGTGATCTGATCTTTAAAGAGATATCCCATTGATGCTACATTGTTTATAACTGTAACGGAAGGCAGAACCTGCGTAGTTGCATACCCTCCGCTATTTGAGTAAGCAAATCGGGACACAATTTGTCCCGGTTTAGCTACAATTGTCCCAATATCCTCTATTAAGAAGTTCGCGGGTTGTAGGGATCCGCCATAAGTTACAGCCATATAAGGCATTGAGTCTACTAAGAACGCTTTAGAGGCTAGCCCTACGCTTCGTAATAACAATGTTGGTACGGTTGTAATACCTAGGTTAGTACAAGTAGTCTTTTTGATGATATCACTACGTACACTAGATCCTGAATATACAGTTGATACTTCGTAATATACCGATACTTTGTTGTTTTGTGCTACGGAGGTAAGCGCTACTACTGCTTCACCTGTAATAATCGCAACGGGAGAGGCCGTTGGTATTAAATTAGGATCCGTATTTAATACAAAACCATTAGTGGAACCAGTATTCCAATAAGAGATATATATACGGTATAGATTACTAGTTAAGTCGATAGTAACCGAGATGAGATCAGGAGAGACTCCACTAAAGGTTTTAGTTACGTGTTGAATTAGGAATTGATCGAGCATTGTAGCCCTAATACTTCCGCCGCCATCTGCACCACTAAACGCTAGATACAAGTTATTAGTGCTAGTATCGACATACCCATCATAACCAGCTGTTAGACTCTTAACTTGATCTGATAGACTTGCCGGTGTCGTTGCTGCAGTAGGAGTGAGGATCGGTATAGCGATGTAATAAAGACTAAAGCCTAAGATTGGCATTAGATAAGTAACAATAAAGAATTGCCCGAGGGTGAACACTCTAGGCATTGCTGCGCCAGTAGGGAGAGCGACTCGAGAGACGGCTACTTGACCGGTATCTGCTTCAGTTACTTGATAATAGCATTTTGTATCTGAATCAAGCCATGTGGAACATGCAAGCCCTTGGTTTACCGCGACATCACATGTTAATTGGCTGGTAGCTGTACGCACTACCGGTACTGCGCTTAGAGATGCTTCTGTGTAGGGGCCTTTATCGAGCCAAGTCTTAGTTGATTGAGAAAGCATCTGGACTCTTGTCCCAATAGCTATTGCGTTACCTTTGAATACTGCTAGCTGATCAGCTGCTGTATTAAGAGTGGCAAGTAACTGATTACCATTACGCTTTTGTAACATGCCGCCCTTAGTAAAGATTGAGTTCACTAATTGGAGCATAGCTCCGGCTTGAACCTGGAATGGATCAGTCTTAGTATCCAGACCTTGAGCAAAGTTTATTGATGCAGGTTGTTTTTGTAATGGCATAGGTCCTTATGTTGCGTATGTTATTTTAATTCTACCGCTACCGCCGGTACCACCAACGCCTAGATGCGATAGGTAGGCTTCTCCTCCTCCGCCTCCACCTGCGCCCGAGTTCGCTGCAGCATTAGCGCCATCTACACCCGCGTCTCCGCCATTACCGCCTGCTGCCGTCACTCCGCCGCCTCCGCCTCCGCCTCCACCAAAGGTGGATATCGTACTACCTGCATTACCTCCTGCAAAGATTGAGTTCATACCGACAGTAGCGATAAGAGGACTGCTATCCTTTCCACCCCGACCGCCGTCTATAGGACCAATGCCTCCCCTACCGCCTGGACCACCAGCACCTACTGAACCCGCCGAGCCACCTCTGAATGTTATTAAAGAGCCTAGCGAACTAACGCTACCATTAGCATTATGCGCTCCACCAGCTCCGATAGTAACCGCATAGACTGTTAGAGGTACTACCGTTAAGCTGGTAACATACGCCATATTACCGCCGCCTCCGCCGCCTCCGCCGCTAGATACGTCGCCATCTCCGCCGCCTCCGCCTCCGCCGTAACCTTCAATAACAATCGTTGTACAGTCTGCAGGCGCGGTCCAGTTATCACTAGCGTTAAACGTAGCTAGTGCTAAAGTCCTTGGTAGATTAATAGCTGTGTTAATTGCCGTAGAGAGCTGCGTACTGCCAATGCTACCAGCTCCTACATGTATCACATTGCTCGTATTCACTAATGTTACGCCATCAATAGTAGTATTTGTATACATGAAACCTGAAGTATCCATGGTCATGAAGCTAGTCGCTGATACTGGTTTGATTGGAAGCGTGAGCGTGTAACTCAAACTCATTGGAGCTGGGGGCGATAAAGTTAAGCCATTAGATCCTGATGTATGTAAATGTAAAATCACATCAGCGACATTAATGCTTGCATAAGTAGTAGCATCGGCTTTAAATAATAACGCTTGATCTCCTGATACATAGGACGCACTAGCTGGAGATACTAGACCGGAAATAGACCCAGTCGTACCCACAATAGAGCCGCCAACAGTTACTTGTACTGGTGTACCGGCTCCATTGTTATAGTAAAGATCACCATTGAGAACATAAAGTTCTGAAGCTCCTACAACACCTGACATCTGAGATACAAATTGAGCTGAAAGTAATGTAGTAGCGGAGTTAGAGTTAAAAGTAAGTGGACCATTAATGTTAATACCAGCTGGATTGATCTGGACACCATAGCCAGGTGAATGATCGTGGAAGTCAATAATTGTTAAGCAATTATCAATATCTGTTGCCCATTGGGGGCCGCTTGTCACGCCTACTCCTGGCACCGGCATCAACATATTTGCTGAAGGTATTTCACCGCTCATTTTATTCTCCAAAAACTTTAGCTAATTGTTTTGCCCAAGCTTTAAATTCATCGTACGTTAAATCGCGTTTTGCTAGATTACAAATAGTACACCAAGCAATTTTATCATTGCTAAATTGGTCGGTTGGAAGATCTATGTGGCAACGGCTACAACGCTTAAAAAGCATAAATATCGACCACGCAGTCTGCGCTAGAGTTTAACGCTAAAGTTAAAGTAGGTTGGGGGTTAGTGGCCTGAGTGTCATAGATATCAGCTGCGGCTCTCTTACGCACTATCACCCACCCCTGTAAGTTTCTTGATAGTCTATGGGCTATCTTATTATCACCTGATAGTAGCTTCACGTTCTTTAAAGTGACACCATGGATAAGCGGTAGATCTACAATAGGATTAAGGATAATAGCCCAGTTACTTTGAAGTAAGCTTAAAGTTACATCTTTAGTATTGAAGCTGGGTAATGACATTAATATCCGCCCTTAAAGAACCCATCATTACCCGTACCATCATTACACCCACCGCCTTGACGGACATCACTGATAGTATCAGGGCGTCCCATATCCTTATTAGCTGAACTCTCTTCAATACGTTTATTAAGAGCCGCCTTCTGAGCCATTAGAACAGAGACGTCGCTCTCCTCCTTCTGTAGGATCTTAATAGCTACATCAGTTATCACGTATTCAATCCATCCTGAGATAGAAGTGTCTGTAATATCAGTATCTTGAAGTAATTGCTGAAGCTTTGGAATGTATTGAATGCGGAAAGGTTGATTAGCGCTTGGTACTGGGATAAGTTCTAAGTTATTACCCATCCATCTATATGAAGTATTAAATACACCATAGATAGTACTAGCTGTATTAGGGTAAAAGAACTTATTACGGTCAATAAACATATATTTACGTACTGTTACCCAGCCGTTATTAGAATTAGTGTTAAGGCCTAGGTCAAGTCCTAATAGCTTATAAGCTGGTGGAGGTACGAAGTCATTACCATTGTCATCTTTAAATGTACGAATACCATCAGGCACCGGATATAAGTTTTGATTACCGCCTACTGAATAGAATATTGCATGTGGAGCTTTATAATAATCTTCAGACTCAGTAATCAATATGTCATATAGCTCATATTGACTTTGATTAATCATCGCATTGAGTTCTGGGAGAGTTATGAAGTCACTGTTTAAACGGTCTGCGCGCTCTCTACAACGGATTCCTAGCTCAGATAAGGACATCTCGCCACCCATGGTAGGGATAACCATCTGAGGGCCTGTAAAGCCACTGGTGCCTGATCCATTCGTACTCGCTACTTGGTAGTAGTAAGTAGTACCTTCTGTGACACTAGTATCTAAGTACTTAGCTGGAGCGGGAGTCGCGTAGTTGGTATAATTGACGCCATCAGTTGAGCGCTGGATAGTATATGAAGTAGCACCAGCTACGAGATTCCACTGTAGAAATACTTTACCATCGGCTTGAGTAGCATAAAATTTTCCTGGGATCGCTGCTATCATCTATTCTCCTTTAAGGTTGGCGGGTAGAGCGTTTTAAACCCTACCCACCTTAATTAGCTAGATTTTGTTAGAATTTAACAAAAAAGCTAAACTTATTACAGTACCATTAACTGGAGCGGTTTTAGCACCAGCATAGTCATAACATTGAAGGATGAACTGAGCACCGAAACCTTGGTTCTTTGTAGGATCTGGAGCAATAGAGAGATTAGGATCTCCTACTGTCTCAATTCTACAGATACCAGAGCCAGCGGCTGCTGTAGCCATTACTCTTGAGGTCGAAGTATTAGCTGATCCACCGTTAGACGCTGCAATGAAGCTAACGCCTACTGCTGGAGTAGTGCCTTGTGGTACACCTAGAGCAAGCCATTGAGCTGCTAGTGCATCACCTAGAGAGGTAATGATGTAAGATACTCCTGCGGTTAACGCTGTGTTATCAATCTTTAATGAAGTTCCACTTACCGGAGCAACAATAGCATTGAAACCACATAGAGAGCGGTTATAATTATCAGCTAGTTGTACTACGATTACTCCGCCGCCTGTTGCAACACTACCAGCTGGTAATGATAAAGCGTTAGTATTACTTAGTGTTACAGCTCCAGTAAGAGCAAATAATCTACCATTGATAGTACCAGATTGAGTAGCTGTAACAGAAGCTTGAGCAATTACATTACCATAGAACGTAGCTCCCGCACTTGATACTGATTGATTGATAGTAGCTGAGCTACCGGCAATCCATTCAATGATAGTGTTAGAAGCAGTCGCTGTACCTGCAAAAGCAATAGTCGGAATATCAGTGCTACCTGAAGTCCCAGTGATGATTGTCGATGGAGAATAGAGAAGATAAGTACCCGCACCGTTAAGAGTAAGCGTACTATGTCCAGTTGTTACTGATAAACCAAAGCTAGTAGCTGATTGGTAATCACCAGGTGTTAGTGTGACCCCACCAAGCTCGGCAGCAATAGTAGTACCAGCTAAACCGCGGATCTGCCCTGCTGTAAATGCTGCTGTAGCATCAATCATTGCTTGATTGGCTATACCATCAGCTGCATGAGTAGTACCAATATCAGTACTAGGAGGGAAGTTAGTAATAGATGTCAGGTTATTGGGATAAATACCCATATCACCTGTCACTATGCTACCTGCTCCTGTACTACCTGTAATAGCTGCATAAGCTAAGATAGCAAAACCTGCAGAAGATGCTAGATTAAGGCTTCCAGCTATAGCTCCTCCACCTGTAGATCCTTGAGGATTAGGATTGCGTAGACCGCCGATACCTAATCCTGGTTCTGTTGTAGTGTGCATGAATACATTGTTTACTGTAGGTCCTTTTAGAGACCGAATACCTAATCCATTGCCATTTGTAGAATCAACTACAAAGTTACAATCAATTAAGGTAAGCCCAGTATGAGTAGAGTAGGTTCTACCGCCATTTGCCCAGTTTCTCTTAGCCATGATTATTCTCCTTGTACAATGATGCTTGAATCACTGAGGTAAAATGAAAGACTAATTACTGATCCTGGAGCCGGAGCTGCAAGAGCACCTGTATAATCACGACATTGAAGGATGAATGTAGCACCTTTATTAGCACTAGGAGATGGGTTACAAGAAAGATTAGGATCTCCAACAGTTTCGATTGAAGCAATCCCAGAGCCTGATGTAGCGGTAGTTTCTACTGCGCCTGAGCCTGTACCAAGACCGGTCATATTAGTTTGAATGAAACTTACACCTACTGCTGGGGTTACACCTGCGGGTACTCCAAGAGAATGCCATTCTGCGGTAGTAGTAGTGCCTAGAGAAACAATGATATATGGGGAGCCATATACGAGATGAGATCCTGCAGCGGTAACTACGATAGGAGTTCCACTTACTGGAGAGACAATAGCGTTAAAACCACTGAATGAGCGGTTATACTTATCATCTAATTGTACTACGATTGTACCAGCTGCTGGATTAGGGTTTTTAGCATCTGGAGTAGCTGAAGTGTGCATGTATACTGCTGTAATTGCAGGACCTTTTAGGCTTCTAATGCCAAGTCCATTACCATTTGTTGAGTCTACTACGAAGTTACAGTCGAGGAGAACGGGTTTAACGTGCATTGAGTAGATCTTACCCGCACTAGCCCAGTTACGATTAGCCATGTGTTTGATATCCTTAAGGAAGTTCCTAGAATTGAGGCTAACCGCTGGTCAACCTTCTCACCGTATCACATTCTAGGAGCTGTTATACAGGAAAGCTCAAGGATATCTTGGATGCTTCACTGTTGCCAACTCGTCTTAAAGATATATAAATATATCGCTAGCGAGATAATATATATTTATACTCGTAGCGATATATTATAAGCTACATAGCCTTTAGATTCTATATATAAATCAAACTCTATCAGATCACCAGATGATAGGTTTACCGATGAGTTTACTAAATTTGTATGGTGAAGGAAGATTGAGCGTCCTTGCTCATCTTCTGCTATCCCAAAGCCGCGAGTCGCTTCTCGGACTTCCCAAGTGCGGTACCATAGTACTATAGCTGTATGCATCGGCTATTTAGTGAATCGTTCATGAGAGAAAGTATAGTTCTGATTTTCTTCAATAATAATAACACCATACGGGCGGTCATCTCTTATATTCATTACGGTATAATATTTATCTACTTCAAGTTCTGGAGGGTCTTTAACAGCCCAAGGTTTAGTACCTGAGGCATCTATACATTTTATTAAATCACCTGGTTTTAGAGCTAGTGCTTCATCTCTTGTCATTGTAATTCTCCGCTATCTGAATGAGTATAGGTGTAATAATCCTTCCAAGGAGTACTATTGTATAGATTGAGCCTAGCCATGACTAGCTTATCTAGCTGAAAGTATTTAACTACTTTATCTACAGTTTCAGTAGATAAGAAGTGATCATGTTCTATACGTCCTATATCAGTCTCTGCTAATTGGAGTATAGCTGCGAGATTGTGATGGCTTAGGGATGCTTCTTCCCTAGCTAGACGTACTATTTGACCGAATGTGAGGCTGGAGTATTCTACTTTCTTTGTCATTTAGCAGTACCTCTTTATGATTTTGATCTGTTCTTTTTCTTCTGCCGAGTATGCCGCCGAGTATGCCGAGTATGCCGAGTATGCCGAGTATGCCGCGCGTGCCGCCGAGTATGCCGCGCGTGCCGCCGAGTCTGCCGCCGAGTCTGCCTCCGAGTATGCCGCCGAGTATGCCGCGCGTGCCGCCGAGTATGCCGCGCGTGCCGCCGAGTCTGCCGCCGAGTATGCCGCCGAGTCTGCCGCCGAGTCTGCCGCCGAGTATGCCGCCGAGTATGCCGCCGCGCTTGATATACCAAGTGTCCTAGCTGCTTCAATCGCTTTTCTTACGCGGTCATCTCCTGGATAAGCTTTCTCATAATTCTCAAGCGTTCTTTCTGCAAAGTCCGCAGCTACTAATGGAATAGTCTTAATATCAATAGATCGAAAAAACACCCAAAGCTTATCCGCATGGGTAATTTTATCTAGATCTAGGAAAGCATCTAAATCAATATTAAGCGTGAGATACTCCTTTTTCCAATTATCAAAGCGATCAGTACATGGGCTTAAGGATCTAATA
>OCZT010002623.1_pt1 | contig 18480 bp, 15 predicted proteins | sample 1539031 | NCBI WGS metagenome assembly OCZT01 (sample SAMEA3539308, study PRJEB22396) | soil metagenome | biome: tundra; feature: field; material: soil | place: USA | collected 2010-05 | depth 0.15 m | reverse complement strand
CGAGATATTGGCGTGACTGGAGTTCAGACGTGTGCTCTTCCGATCTATATGCCCTCACATTCTTCAATCCCAATCCCTCCGAAACCGCCTGCACCACCTTTATCTTCTTCCCGATAGAATCAATCAACGTAAACTTTGCCTCCGGAAACAAAATCGCCAAAGGAATCCCCGGAAATCCACCGCCTGTGCCCACATCCAGAATCCTTGTCTCCCGTTTAAACTGAATTATCTTTGCAATTCCCAACGAATGCAACACATGATGCTCATACAAATGCGGCAAATCCTTGCGCGAAATAACATTTATCTTCGCATTCCAATCCTCATACAAAGGATACAGCATCGCAAACTGCTCCCTTTGCTGCGCAGTTAGTTGCGGAAAGTATTTATAAATAGTTTCAACCATTCCATCTTAATTTACAAGCGCTAAAATTAAACATTAATCCTCAATCCTCGCCGATTATCTATCTTTGCACCATGTATTTCCTTACCTCACATTGGTTTATAAAGATGCTCTACCCCACATTGGTTTGGAATATCCCTACCAAAGAAAAAACAATATTCCTCACCTTCGATGATGGTCCGACTCCTGAAATAACCGATAAGGTTCTGGATTTATTAAAGCAATACAATGCCAAAGCTACCTTCTTTTGCCTCGGGAAAAACGTGGTTGCACATCCTGAATTATTTCATTCCATCATCAATCAAGGTCATGCAATCGGTAACCATTCGTTTAATCATTTGCATGGATGGAAAACCGATGATGATGTATATTTTGATGATGTTCAGAAATGCAATGAAGTGGTAAACTCACATTTATTCCGTCCGCCCTATGGAAGAATAAAGTTTTCGCAGATAAGGAAACTCAAACAAAACTATAAAATAATCATGTGGGATATTTTAAGCGGAGATTTTGATAAAAAGCTTTCGAAAGAGAAGAGTTTATCAGTCCTGTTAAATAGTATCCGCAAAGATTCGATAGTTGTTTATCACGATAGCATCAAGGGCTCGGAAAAGATGTTTCATTCCTTGCCAATCATCCTCGAACAATTTTCAGCAAAAGGATTTCGTTTTGATGCAATAAAGCTATAATCAAGCCTATGTCAATCCATTTCCGTAATTTTACCGTGTGATAAATTATCTCCTTTTAATGAAAAAAGCAATTAAAGTTATTCGTCTTAAATTATATGTCTTTCTGCTGATTGCTTTCCTATCGGTGCCTGCCTTTTCACAAAGTTTCTTCAATGGATTCCTCGGCGTTGGTGTCTCCGCAGGAATATCAAATTATGAAGGCGATTTGGATAATAACTTCACGTTTAAGTTTTCGCGTTATGGGATAGGGGCGCACTTTGTTTTTATGTTTTCTCCTCATTTTAATATTCGCGCTACGATTTATAATGGTGAAGTAACAGCCAGCGATGCCACAAGTGGAAACTCCTGGACAGTAAACAGGAATTTAGCTTTCAGGTCTCAGATTACCGAAGTAGGTGTTCAGTTTGTTTATAGAATATTAGGAAAGAAAACCGGTGTCCTTGCCCGAAGAAATATAACTCCCTACCTTTTTGTTGGTGTTGCGGTATATCATTTTAATCCTCAAGATAGTATCAATGGCAACTGGGTTGATTTGCAACCATTGGGAACAGAAGGACAAAATTTGACCATCGGAACTAATCCGAAACCCTATTCTTTAACCCAGATTTCAATTCCCTATGGCATTGGATTAGTAAAAAAACTGAATGAGAATTTTGATATTGGAGTTGAAATGGGCTTCAGGAAACTGTTTACCGATTATCTGGATGATGTGAGCGGCATTTATCCCAATGAGGCATTATTGCAATCTCAGGTTGGCAAAATTGCCTCCGATCTTTCCAACAGGACAATAAATCCAAGAGCAAAAGCAGGAAATCCTCGCGGTGACCCGAATGCAAATGACACTTATATTTATACCAACATAAATATTACTTATTATTTTACCTGGAGTGGCTCGACCGGCTTTGGAAAGGGGCATCATCAAAAGAATGACTGCAACGCTTTCCCTCAAGAAAGAAATCACTAAATAATTCTATTTTAATACCTCATGAAGTATTTCAGGGGTTTTCATATTCCTGAACGATGAGATGTGAAGTTCAAAATAAACTAGCAATCTGTTTAATAGAAGTCTTCTTTTGGACGATGATATTTTAATTTGTGATAGATGGTCATAATCAGTTTGGATTAGATTAAATAACAGACCACTTAATTCTTTATCCAAAGTATAATGTGGACTATCAACCGAAGAAATAAAACATCCTTCTTTCAAATCAAAATAACAACAATCATCGGAAAAATCTCCATGAGGAAAGAACCCAAGATACCTTGAAAGCTGAACCATAAAGAAAAGATGAAAGTCAGGATGAATCTCGGTTTCCAGGTCTAATATCTGGATAGAATTGAAAATAAAATTAAACAAAGGATGATCAATATGTCCCTGCTGTTGAATGGATTTATATAATACTTCATTCAAAAACATAAGAATAGAGCTTTTAACAATATCATCAGGAATTGAATGGAACACAGGTTGAGTTCGGATTTCTTTTATTCTTTGCAATCCCCTGTTTTCCTTTTGTTCACTCACTAATTCCACAAGAGATAATGGCTCAAAGACACTTGATTTAAACTTTCCCTTTTTACTTCTGACACTATTTATTATATATGATTGCAACCCAGATGACTCCGTAAATATCTTAACTACAATACCGTTTTCACCATATTTAACCGTATGAAAAACTATACCTCTGGTTTTATGAAGCATACTATAATGGATTATATAATGAAGAGTAAGGACTTAGCCCCGGAAATCTCCAGGCTAATTAACAAAGAGTAATTTACTTGTGCAGGTTTGAGTTCCATCACTGTTAGTGCAGAAAACAAGATAAACTCCCGTTGCCGGTCTTTGACCTTTGAAATTAGTTCCATTCCACGTTGCTTCACCACCTTCAGAGGTAGTTTCATAAACAAGCGTTCCGGTAATGTCTGTAATCTTAACAGTCATATTAGAAACCAATCCTTTTATCCCGATTGTACCGGTATAAGAAGATTTCACAGGGTTTGGAAATATTAAAGGAGAACATGTCACATTTCCTTCAGTTGCCGTGCTCTTAAAGGAAACGATTCCTTTATCAGTTCCAAAAAATACTTCTCCGCTTTGTTGATTGATTTTTATTGCCTGTATATTATCTGATAACAAAGGACTATTGGTATGATCAAAATGATAGATTTGCTGAGTGCCATCTGCTGACATAAGGAATACCCCTCCTCCTGATGTTCCAAACCATTTTCTGTTTGCACCATCTACTGCAACTGCATTGATTTGCTCTGCACTTAATAAATATTGTGCATGACCATCCTGCTCAATTAAGATTTGCTGGGCATCGTAACTACCCCCCGAGAAGACATTGCCCGGAGAATAAATTACTTCAACACCAGCCGAGGTTCCTAACCATAAGGCACCATTTTGATCCATCGCCATACTAATGGGAAGATTCTGGATGTTTCCATGGTTAATAGTAGTTCCTAGTACTGTGGCTTGAGTTCCTGAATTATTTCCTAAAGTAGTTCCATAATTAAATACTGCCAATAAGTTTTTTCTCAAAATTACCCAAACCTGGTTACTCTGGTCAATCAACATACTTTCAGTTTCTCTGCCAGGATCTACATTATTCCACGATGGAATAACATAGCTATACCAAGTTCCACCAGGGGTTTTAACAGCAAGAATATTATTAGTACGTGAATTACAAACCCATAAATTCCCGGCACTATCAAAGGAAAGTCCCCCGATATACATTCCATTATCACCGGCAAATACAGTATTTTGAAGAATACTATTTGAAGGGGTATATTGTTTATAAAAACTGTTATTATCAAATTCAATCAACCCTGAACCCCAACTTCCGAGAAATACCTGTGAAGAATTTGTTGGATTAACTGCAACATGAACAAAATCATGAAAAGTATTTGTTAATTGAGGGGTATTGTTTTTGTTAAAAGTAGTCCAGGTTGAGTTTTGAAAAGTGAATATTCCATCTGTATTAAAGGAAGGTGCATGGGAACTATTATATCCTCCTGGAACAACCCATAAATTATTGTTCTGAATATCCATTTCCCAACAGGCATTTGTTCCAGGACCATTGGGAACAATTTTTTCATATTTATTTTCTTGTGTATATCTCACTAAACCTACACCATAATCTGCTATCCAAAGTAAATTGTCTTTATCTAAAATCGCTTGAAGGGGAGTAATTGTATTCGCATAATCATATATATATCGGTAACGATTAAAATTATTATCAAAAACCGCAACACCATACATGTCGCAAACCACCATATTATTTCCTACGACCTCATAATCCAATCTATTCTGGTTCTGGGCTTGATATATAGTGTTATTATGCCAGGTAGTTCCGTCAAAAGTATAAGCTGTATCATTATTATATCCAAATGTGCAATTCGCAAATATCTTATTGTTAAAAAAAACAATGTGATTAAACAATGTAGGACAATTTGAAACACAACCAGGATAAATCGGCATAGCAACCCATTCCGAATTGAAATGCAAAAATGGATCATTTAAACTGCCACGATAAACGCCACCATCTGTTGCTGCCCATAGATATGTCCCATCACTGGTTACATCAAATACCTGTTGATTCTGTATGCCTAAACCAATATAATAAGTATCCTCAACTTCCATCTTAGCCATGTTTATTACAACAATTCCAAAACTGCAAGATAAATAAGCCAGTTCTCCGGACATGCTTATCCTGTTAATTGTTTTCAATCCCGGGATACTTTTTCTCAAAATATCAGTCATGTTAACAATTTGATTTCCTCCGATTATTATATCAATATTTGTATTTGAATAGCAAATCATCAGTTTATCAACAGTCGGATTATATTTTATTGTACTTATCTGTAAATCAGATAATCCGGAAATCTTCGACAATCGTTCCACCCGATTATCACCCTTATCATAGAAAAACAGTCCCAGGTTGCTGGCACAATAGATTCGATTCTTAGCCTCCGTAACAGCAATTGTATTATAATAAGGCAGATGAATTCTCCACATTCCGATAGGAATATCTTGTGAATGAACAAAACTCGAAATCAGAAGAATAAAGAAGATAATTTTATATTTTAAATTCATTGGTTTAGAGATAGATGAAATTTATTGACATATAACGCACTTTTAAGGTAAATAATTGTCAGGCACGATTAATTCATTTAATTCGACGGTAAATTTACAAATAAAATAACATCTGAAACATATTTTATCTAAGCAAAATTTGCTATTCACCCTCAAAACTTCGCTATCTTATGGTTAAACTTCGCTATCTTATGGTTAAACTTCGCTATCTTATAGTTAAAGTTCGCTATCTTATGGTTAAAGTTCGCTATCTTTTGACTTAAAACACGTGTTTTAAGCCTCAAGATAGCGAACTTTAAACCATAAATTCTGAATTTTATGCGATGATTAGAAGGTAAATTTTCAAGAATTCAATCAATAATTTCTATTTCAGGTTGATTAATTTCCTTTTGTTTAATTTCGCTTCTTCTAATAAATTATCTTCTTTTGAATATTGCAGTAAATACTCGTTTACTTATCAAAGACCGCCTCGAAGGCATCGGAACGGTAATCTTTGAAACCATGAAAAGGATTACAAACGACCATCCCGAGCATCATTTTTTCTTTTTGTTCGATAGAGATTATGACGAAGAATTCCTCTTTTCCGATAATATTACCCCCATCATCATCGGTCCTCAGGCAAGGCATCCCATCTTATTCTATATTTGGTTCGAACATTCCATTCCACGAATCCTGAAAGATATCAAAGCCGACATCTTCATCTCACCAGACGGATATATGTCGCTCTCCACCAAAGTAAAATCTTTGTCAATCATCCACGATTTGAATTTCGAGCAATATCCCGAACATTTCCCCTGGCTGATAAAAAAATATTATCAATATTATTTCCCAAGATTTGCACATCGGGCAGATAGAATTGCCACTGTTTCAGAATTTTCAAAGCAGGATATTATTTCAAGATATAAAGTTGATGCCAATAAAATTGATATAATATATAATGGTGTAAATACTGCTTTTGCTCCTCAAAATAATGAAGCTATTATTGAAATAAGAAATAAATATTCTTTTGGAGAACCTTATTTTATTTTCGTTGGGTCTATCCAACCTCGTAAAAACATTAAAAATCTTTTACTTGCTTTTGATTTATTTAAAAGTAAAATTCAACGACCATTCAGATTATTAATTGCCGGTCAAAAGAAATGGTGGACTCCCGAATTACAGAAAACTTACGAGGACATGAATTATAAAAATGATGTTTTTTTTACAGGACGAATTTCAGAAGATGAATTAGTTAAGATAATTGGGGCAGCATATGCAATGACTTATGTACCTTTCTATGAAGGTTTTGGTATTCCAATTCTTGAAGCATTTAATTCAGGTATCCCGGTTATTACATCCAATATTACTTCTATGCCCGAAGTTGCTGGAGATTCAGCTTTATTGGTTAACCCACATTCAAGTCAATCCATTGCAGATGGAATGTTGAATTTATATAATGATGATAATCTGAGAAAAGATTTAATAAATAAAGGGAACATCCGAAGTAAAGATTTCAGTTGGGATAAATCAGCTGAACTTTTATGGCGAAGTATTGAAAAAACTTTAAATGATTAAAACTAATCAAACTTATCATAGACTGATTCATTTAATCGGATTCCTTTTCTTCGGGTCTTTTTTTATTATTTCCTGGATTTATTATAAAGAAAGAATACTCAGTTTCGATCCAGCATTTTTTTCATTCAGAATGATAGAAACGAAATCATTCAGCATTGCTTGCGGCAGATGGGGTACAATTTTCTCCCAGATTATCCCATTAATAGCATTAAAAAGTCATTGTTCATTAGAAATATTTTTAAGACTCTATTCCTTATCTTTCATTATAATTTATTACATAATATTTTTACTGTGCACAGAAGTTCTTAAGAATTACAGAGCAGGCTTAGCATTTATGCTTACCCTTTGCCTTTGCTTCCGATGGGTATTCTATTACACCACAATGGAGCTGTTTATGGGAATGGCATTTTCAGTTCTTCTCTGGGCGATAATAGCACCGGTCAATCCCTATTCTTCAAAATTAAAGCAATGGTCGGCTACCATTATTTCCCTCCTTCTCATATATGTTATTTCATATTTCCATCAACTTGCTTTTTTTTGTATTGTATTTGCCATTCTTTTTGAGTTGATATGGAATAAACGATGGAAAGATAAACACATCTGGATTGTATTTATTTTTACTATACTTTGGTTTTATTTAAGGATAATTTTTTTTACAACTTCTTCGTATGAGCAAGCTAAAATGGAAGGACAAGAGGATATGTTTTCTTACCTCCCTGACTTCTTCTCACTTAAAAGCTGGACTTATTTCAAAATATATTTCTGGACCTCTCTCAAGTCATTAAGTTTAACTTTTTTCTTTTGTTTGATAATCCTTACTCTTCGAAGACAATGGTTGCTTCTTTCCTGTTTTTTTCTTTTTAACATCGGATATGTAATATTTATGGTATTACTTTCCTCACAAGGCGTTGACGAATTGTTTTTCCAATCTTATTCCACATTATTTGGCTTTTTTAACGGAGTTGCATTTCTATATTTAATAAATGATAAGTTCCCTAAATCAATAGCACTTTTTTTAATTTCCTTCCTGCTTTTCACCAACGTTAAAGGAATTTATAAAGCTCACTTTATCCAAACAGAAAGAATTAATTACTTTGATAGATTGACTGAATATGGAAACAAGATGAGCAATAAAAAATATATCTTAAGCACAAAGAATATCCCCAATAGTATCATATTCTACCACCAATTTCTTCCATTTGAAATATTACAGTATTCTTCTATAAAATCTTTTGATTCTACATTAACTTTTTTTCCGGCAGAGAACATGAATGAGTTTGATACTTTGTTAAACAATAAAAATCTATTTCTTGGGGTTCCATGGGACGCCTTAAATTTCCAATCAAATACAATCAGCAGAAACTTTTACCATCTGCCTTCCACAAAGTATGTCAAAGTTAATACCTCACAAAAAGATTCTTCTTTCAAGGAATCTATATTTAATAATAAGAATATATTTATTAATGTGCCTAACAATGAATTACACTCTAACGTTTATAATTTCATTGTTGCCCCCATAAAGATTCTTAACACGTCGGAACAAACTATAAACTCTATTCCGGATGGAGAACACTCTGTTTATCTTTCTTATCATCTATATAATAAGGATGGAATATTAATTTCATGGGATAATGCAAGAACAACTCTTGAAGTTGATATTAAGGATGAATATACACAAGGATTGATGGTTTATTTACCATCAAAAAAGGGAGAATATATCATTGAAGTCGATTTTGTTACAGATGGAATTCGTTGGTGGAATGCCACAACCAGGTTTAATCTTATTGTGGAATGATTTTAAATGAATGGGACTTATTTTATTAATTATTACTTCTCCTTTCCTATATCCCCTCTATTAACTATCTTTGCCAACATATAAAACAAAGAATCTATGTTAAAATCAATGACGGGTTATGGCAAAGCAATTGCCGATTACAAGGGAAAGACTTTCACGGTTGAGGTAAAATCTCTTAATAGTAAGTTCCTTGACCTTGCTCTTCGACTTCCCAATGGAATGAAGGAAAAAGAAATGGAGGTAAGAGCCGAAATAGGAAAGATGCTTGAACGGGGCAAGATTGAATTATCAATAAACACCGATAATAGTAATCAAAAAAACGTAAGTATCAACAAAGAACTTGCAAAAGCATATTATGATGAATTATGCGCTCTTAAAAAAGAATTGAATATCGAGTCAGGAGATATCTTAAGAACAATAATTACCATTCCCGAAGTCCTTGGTTCAGCAAAAAGCCAAACTGATGAAGAGGAAGTCAAAGCCTTAACCGAGGCAATCTATAAAGCAATTGCAGCGTGTGATGATTTCCGAAAGCAAGAAGGCGCATTAACAGCAAATGAAATAACCACAAGAATAAATTCAATAAAATCCCTCCTCCCCGAAATCGAAAAACTTGATGCTCCGCGTCTTGAAAATATTAAAAATAAATTAAGAGGCAGCCTCTCCGACATTATTTCAAAAAACAATCTCGATGAGAATCGTTTTGAACAAGAATTGGTTTTCTATATTGAGAAGATGGATTTCACTGAAGAAAAAATCCGATTATTAGCCCATCTTAATTATTTCCTCGAAACAATGAATGATGTAAATTCACCAGGAAAGAAGCTTAATTTTATTTCACAAGAGATTGGAAGGGAAATAAATACAATGGGTTCCAAAGCAAATGATGCAGATATTCAAAAACTCGTTGTTCAGATGAAGGATGAGTTGGAGAAAATTAAAGAACAATTAAGCAACATCTTATAAATTCCTGTTGTGAATAATAAAATCATTCTCTTTTGTGGTCCCTCAGGTTCGGGAAAAACTACTATTTCTCAATACCTTTTGAAGAATAATTCCAATCTTTGTTTCTCAGTTTCAGCAACAACAAGAGAGAAAAGAGATAATGAAAAGGATGGAGAAGATTATTATTTTATTTCAAAACAAGAGTTTCAAAAGAAGATTGCCAATAAGGAATTCATAGAGTGGGAAGAAGTTTATCAGGGAATCTTTTATGGAACTCTTAAATCAGAAATAGAAAGAATTTGGGGGATAAATAAATCTGCAATCTTTGATGTAGATGTAATGGGTGGATTAAACATAAAAAATCAATATGGTGATAAAGCATTAGCGGTTTTTGTGATGCCACCTTCAATTGAAATATTAAGAGAACGCCTGATTGCGCGAAAAAGCGAAACCTCCGATAGTTTAGAAAAAAGAATTGCCAAAGCAACAACAGAAATGGGCTATGCCGATCAATATGAAAGAATTATCATCAATGATGATCTTGATGAAAGCTGTAGAAACGCGCAACAAATGCTGGATGACTTCCTAGATTCATAATCTCTTAAAATGAAAATAGGTTTATTCTTTGGTTCATTCAATCCAATACACACAGGGCATTTGGTTATCGCTAATTATATGGCTGAATTTACTGACCTGAAACAAGTTTGGTTCATTGTATCTCCACGAAATCCATTAAAAATAAAAAGTTCATTGCTTCAGGATTATCATCGTCTTGCATTGGTTAAAGAAGCAATTAAAGATAATAAAAAACTCAAGGCATCTAATATAGAATTCAAACTTGCTCAACCTTCTTATACGATAAATACTTTAATCTATCTTAGCGAACAATATCCACAACATGAATTTGTTTTGATAATGGGTTGTGATAATCTTCAAACATTTGACAAATGGAAGAATTACAAACAAATCCTTGAGCATTATGAGATATATGTCTATCCTAGAATTAATTGTTCTGGTGGAAAGTTTGCTGACCATCAGAAGGTAAAAATGATTGATGCACCTATCATGGAAATATCAGCTTCTTTTATCCGTAAAGCGATTAAAGATAAAAAGGATGTACGCTATATGATGCCGGAATCAGTTTACAATTACATCGAGGAGATGCATTTCTACGAGAAATAGAATACTTTCTGTTTCTTATTTCTTCTCAGCTTTAACAGGCTTTTCAAAAATCTTAAACTTCCCTAAACCAGTTCGTTGTAGAAAATGAATGAAGGAGGTTTTCAATACTCCTAAACCATATACAGTACTTCTTCTGAAGTTAATTGATGATGCTTCATCAAAATATTTAGTAGGGCAAGTAACTTCAGCAATATCAAATCCGGCATAAAACACCTGTGACAGAAATTGATTATCGAAGACAAAATTATCAGAGTTTTCATGATAGTTTATACTCTCTAAAACAGTCCTTGAAAAGGCGCGATAACCAGTATGATATTCAGATAGTTTCTGTCCTATTAAAATGTTCTGAGTTAATGTAAGCATTCTGTTAAAAACATATTTGTAATAAGGCATTCCACCTTTAAGTGCGCCTTTTCCAAGGATACGTGAACCAAGAACTACCTGATATAAATCATTTGAAATTATACTTGCCATCGCAGGAATTAATTTCGGAGTATATTGATAATCGGGGTGAAGCATAATAATTATGTCGGCACCTAAAGCAAGTGCAGTATCGTAACAAGTTTTCTGATTGCCTCCATATCCCTTATTCTTTTCATGTTTAATAACATGTGTTATGCCTATTTCTCTTGCAACTTCAGCAGTTCTGTCACGGCTTGCATCGTCAACCAAAACAACATCATCAACAATGTCAAAAGGGATTTCACTGTATGTCTTTCGTAGTGTTAATTCTGCATTGTAGGCAGGGAGAACAATTACTAATTTCTTTCCGTTTATCATAAATCAATAGTGTAAAATGTATTATTAAAAGTGTGTTTATCTTCTTAAAGTTGGATCCATTTGAAATGCTTTTTGAAAGTATCCATTTGCTTTATCATTCATTCCTTCTATCTGATAGGTAATTCCAAGATTCAGATAAAACTTCGCATATCCGGGATTTAGCTGAACTCCTTTCTCTAAAATTGCAACTGCCGAATCATATTTCTTCTGCATACCATAAGCTACTCCCATATTCTCATAAGCTTCCCAGTTTTTAGGATTGTATTGGATTGCAATATTAAGATAATATAATGAAGAATCCAATTCCTGCTTCTGATGACCATAAATCATTCCCATTAATTCATACGCCGCATCGTAATTACTCTTTAAACTTATCGCTTTTCTCAGGAAATAAATTGAAGAATCAGGATTATTCGCTTTTGTATATCCCTGAGCTGCTTCATAAGGTAAATCAGGGTTATCGGGTAACATCTTACTTAATCCTGCATAGAAAGTAGCTTGCATTTTATAGTCCTTTGATTTATTAAAAAGTACTCTGATGTTATTAAAAGCATCCCGATAATTGGGTTGTATTTCTAAACATCTTACATAGCAGGTTAATGCTGAATCATATTTTTTATCGCCGAGAAGGTGCGTGTTTCCGAGGAGAAGCCATGCATTAGTATATTTAGGATATATCTCTAAGGCTTTCATCAGGTAGGGTTTCGCCATGTTTATTGTATCTAATTTATCCTTTTCATTTTTGCAACTATCTACAGAATGAATCAGTTCTCCACCGGCGGCATTGTTAAGTTTAACACTGTTTGTTGAGGTGTTAACATCAGTAGTGAATAAGGTTAGATTATCTTTCCAGACTGGGTTTCGGGCAATGGTTTTAATGGAATAGAATCCAAGTATTACTAAAATTAATCCTAATGAAATCTTATTATCAATAACGGAACGGTCTCTGATTATTGCATTATTATTTCTTGATAAAGCAGCTTTTGTTGTTCCTGGAATTTTATTGATATAATAAGCCAGTACAAAACAAAATCCAAGGGATGGCATGAAAACAAATCGTTCTGACATGGTTGTTCCAACTGGGAAGAGGATGTTTGAAACCAAAACAAATGTTACGGAGAAGAAGATGATGGAATAGGATTCTATGGTTTTCTTTGGCAATTGTATTATTGCGATGATTGCTAAAGCAACGATTAATATTCCTGATAAGATTACACCAATATCAGAGAATGATTTCAAAGGAACCTGGTTGTAATAATAATCGTGAGTGAGTGGATGGGGGAAGATTAACAATAGGAAATATTTCCCGATGGTATAAACAATGGTTGCAAATCGTTGACCAACTGTTGCTCCTGCATAAGGATTATTCAGTATTTCGGTTATTTCTTCGGTAATATTTCCTGCTGCATATTGATGTCGTAAAAGGAAAAACAATGCGCTTGCAAGTGCAACGGGAGTTAAAATTATTGCATAGTCTTTCAAACTTATCTTCCTGAAGAAATAAAATGTCATCGGGATGATGATGATAAAAGTGAAAGAGTTTTCTTTTGATAATAAGGCAAAGAAAAATAGGAGGAATCCGATTAGCAGATGCTTGGTTTGTCGTCCTTCATCAATATATTTCATCAGATAAATTACTGTGAAGATGGAGAATAGCAGGGAGAAGATTTCATCGCGCCCTTTTATATTTGCCACTGCTTCGGTGTGGATGGAGTGAACCAGAAACAATACTGCTGTAAGCAATGGTATGATGGAATTCTCAAGGTATTTCAGTTGGGTGGATTGAAGTATCTTTTTGATGAAGATAAATATTCCGATGCCGCAGAAACCAAACAGTAGTATATTTATAAAGTGACTGAAATGCGGACTCAATCCGAAGAACTGATATTCAAATGCGAAGGTAATCAAGGAGAAAGGTCTATATCTTCCTCCTGCAACATTGTTTGTATTCTCTTTGAAGAAACCATAGAAGGTATCTGCTGTCAATATATCTTTTATACCACCAACACCCTTCTGAGTAAAGGCATTATCAGTGATAACCATTGCGTCATCCAGCGCATAATTATTAAATATCGAGTTGCCATAAACAAGCATCGCCACTGCAAGCAGTAACCAATAGACAGGCAGGAAGCGGCTCTTCGAAGGATTTATCTCCTTCATCGAAACTGCTTTGGCACCTTTTGTTCCTCCGGCTTGTGGCTTTTTGGTTTGTTGCTGTTTACTCATATATCATTCTAAACACGGCTTATTTTAATGCGTTTCATGTTGCAAAGATTGATTTTTTACCTGACTTATCAAAGAACAAAATTAAAATGAGTGTATTATAAATGAAAAAAGCCTCTCTGAAACAGAAAGACTTTTGATTAAAAGCGCATATTATTTTCGTTTCCGCCCGGGCTTTACCTTTGGTGCGCCGCAGGTTCTTTGAACGGACCAGCTCCAGTTGCCGGTTATCTCATATTTCAGCATTTCTTTCTTAACGGTTCCCATCACATTTTGCCCTGCTTCATTTTGAACAACAGCGGGAGAATCAATTTCGTAATGCATTTCTTTATAGACTACTGCATAGTTTTTCGGGTAGCCAATGGAGATGGATAAACCGCCAGCAACCTGATCGAGAGGGCACTTTGGAAGATATACGATTGCTTCTTTTAGTTCTTTGAATACCGCTTCTTCGGTTTCTTTACGTATTTTTTCCACATTGGCATCCAAGCCTGTCTTGAAAGTTTCAAGAGTGTATGCAATATGTCGCAGATGCGGAATCGGATTGGGTTCAGCCATATCATAAATCATATCGCGGATGATGATGTTGTTTTTTATCGGCTGAGGGCATCCGAAATCAAAGGCTTTATTACCAATATAAGTTATTATCCCGCTCGGAATTATTCCATCATTATCCGGAAAATCAATTCCGGTGGCAGGAAGAATCACCCAACGGGCAGTCCATTCTACTGAAACGGTAACGATTTTATATTTATGTCCTGAACCATTATATCTTGCTACCAATGCCGCTGCAATGGGTGGCAATCCTGTATGTGCAATCGTTTCATCATATCCTTCTTCCTCTTTCGGAGTAGATAAAATGATGGAAATTGCCGGAACATAGCGATCATCGCAATCGGGGCATTTGCCTGCCGATAGCTCATAAGCCTTATCTATCGCAAGATTAATTGCAGTGGCTTCGGCTTTTTTATACGCCTCTTTTCGTCGGTATAAAGTATCCATTTCGGGGAGCAGGAGGAGTTCATATCCCTCTGTAATTTCTGAACCGATATAAACGCCATTCGGAACGAGGGGTTTATCGCCTCTGGTAGCCATTGGCTTGTATTTAGACATTGGCGGTTTCTTTGCGACTGCTCTTTTGGGTATCATTTTATTAGTTTAAAGTTCAACGTTTAAAGTTTAATTTATTGGAATACATCCTCAAACCTTAAACCTTAAACTAAATTAATAAAGAGGTATCATCTGAACCAAAGACCAAGGACCGGAAAGTTCAGGATGTTTGGAATTATACCATCTGGCATAAACAAATAAATGCTGTCCTCCGGCTGAATCGCCTAAAGACAGGATAAAAGATGCTTTTGTAAAAGAAATTTTTTGAGTGCCTGTATCAAATCCGGCAGGAGCAGGGTCTCCAAGTTTATAAGCCAACTGAACGCCATCAGCACCTGAATGCAAATGAGGACGAGTTGCATCGGCAAGTACCCGGCATTGAAATGCAGCTTTTCCGCCTCCGATAGGATGACCTAAGGCATAAATCGGGTCAGTAATTGCAACTGTAAGATGAGTTGGGTCGGCATGACCGATTTTAAATTTGAAAGTTCCTGCATCCAAAGTGCTTGCATTAGGGCTTGCTGCCATAATATTAATGTTTGGCTGCTCTAATTCATGAAAATTAACAATAAAATCATGAATTTCGGTGTTGACAATCTTGGTTTTGGTTGCAATATTGTCATACAAAACTTTAAGGGCATCACCTGCCAGGCGTTTTGTGTGCCATGCAGGAGCTACTGTTGCCGGCAATCCCAATCTTGCAGGAGCAAGCGGGTCAGTAATTAGAAAATAATTGTCACCCGTATCAAGGTAACTGAAAAAAGTGGGGATACCATAAGGGATTCGTGTTGTTGGCATTTTATTTATTATTTAAGGGTTTAATTAATATGATTTTATAAAGATTTTCTATTCTATTTTGATTTATAGCTATATAGCATGAAGTTGCGGCTATGCAGCCGAATATTCCGGCTGTGTAGCCGATGTTTCTGGCTGTGCAGCCGATATTTGCGGCTATATAGCCGATGTTTGCGGCTATGCAGCCGAATGTTGCGGCTATACAGCCGAATGTTGCGGCTATGCAGCCGATATTTAAGGCTATACAGCCAAAAGTATGAAAATGGGACTTTATAAGCATCTGATGGAGCTCAAGTCAAGGACTTTTGAAGTACCGCCGAGGGTAAACTGCTCCATTAGAGGTTGATAAAATGATATGTATTTTGTGATATCCACGGGGTGAAATTAGTCATTCTTTTTGAATAACAAGGGAATTATTAATTTTATTTGATAATTATTTGTACTTTCGCTCCTTATAAATCAAATAAATCTGAAATAAAATGAAAAAAATTATTACTTTTCTTGTTGTTGGATTGTTTTTGGTGATGAATGGTTATGGGCAGACGGCTTATATACCGAATCGTGGTAGTAATAATGTATCGGTAATTAATGTTGCAACAGATTCTGTTATTGCAACCATTCCGGTTGGGGGTGGTCCAAATTGTGTAACAGTGAGTTTGGATGGAAGTAGAGTATATGTTGGGAATTGGGATGGTTTTTCAGTAAGCGAAATAAACACAGCTACCAATACTGTTATATCTACAATTCCAATGGGCATAAATCCTGATTACATAGTTGTACATCCCGATGGAACTAGGATATATGTTACGAACAGTACAGAATTAATTGCAAAAGACGTAACAACTTGGGTGTATGTTGCAATAATGAATGGGACTACCACCGGTTCTGTTGCCGTTAATCCAGATGGTAGTAAGGTTTACGTTGCTGATGAAGCAAGTAATACAATAATGGTCTTAAACACAACTACTAACACAATTTCTGATACTATTATAGCACTTTGTCAACCTTCAGCCATATGTGTTAGTCCCGATGGAAGTAAAATATATGTTGCAAGTTCGAGTTCTAGCGTGGTTCGAGTAATAAATACTGTCACGAAATCTATTTTGGCTACAATTTCAGGAGGTTTATCTGGTCCAACAGGTATATGCATAAGCCCTGATGGAACAAAAGTATATGTTTCAAATGGTGGAAATGGTAACGGGAATAAAGTAAGTGTAATAAACACTGCTAACAATACTATTTCTGCCTCAATTATAGTTGGTCAAGATCCCTTGGGCATCTCAATAACGCCTGATGGAAGTAAGGTGTATGTTGCGAATGGTTCGTCTAATACAGTTAGTGTAATAAATACATTAACAGATACTGTTTCGGCTACAATACATGTTGGCGTTAATCCTGTTGCAATTGGAAATTTTATTTCTAACTATACTATGACTACCAGTATTCCCTCTCAAACCAATCCCACCCCCACCATCTCCATCTACCCCAACCCCTTCTCCACATCAGCCACCCTAATTATTAATGGAGGGGTAGAGACGCCATTAATGGCGTCTCTACAAACAAATTCGTCTCTACATATATATAATGTATTAGGCGAGGAGGTAAAAACCATCCCCATCAACAATCAAAAACAAATAACCATAAACAAAGATAACCTGGTGGATGGGATGTATTTCTATAAACTCATCTCTGATAAAAATGAAACAGTTGGAGTAGGGAAGATGGTGATTGATTAAAAAATGATGGTACATGATTGAAGAATGGGTTCAATTCTTAATCCTTAGTTCTTCACTCTTCACTAATTTCCTTACCTTTGTCCTCCCAAAATTAATGGGAGTAGCTAAGATTATATGAAAGTTTATCATTCGCTTGAGGAGTTTGAAAAGATTGCTAACGGAGTAGTTACCATTGGTACCTTCGATGGGGTGCATGTAGGTCATCAGAAGATTATTTCCTCCCTTGATTATTTGGCTGAGGAGAGAAATGGGGAGACCATTGTTCTCACGTTATATCCGCATCCCCGCATGGTTTTATATCCCGATGATAATGATTTGAAACTGATTACCACCATGGATGAACGCATTGAGCTTTTCGAAAGATATGGAATTGACCATCTGATAATTCATCCCTTCACAAAAGAGTTTTCGAGATTGAGTGCGACTGAATTTGTGAGAGATATCCTGGTTAATAAGATGGGTACAAAGACCTTGGTGATTGGCTATGATCATCGCTTTGGAAGACATCGCGAAGGAACATTTGAAACCTTAGAAGAAGTTGCTCCGCTATATAATTTTGATTTGATAGAGATTCCTGAACAGGATGTGAATAATATTGCTGTGAGTTCAACGAAGATTCGGAATGCATTGATGGCAGGGGATATTACAACAGCAAATCAATACCTTGGTCATGATTTTGAATTAACAGGAACAGTGATTCATGGAGATAAAGTTGGAAAGACATTGGGTTATCCAACTGCCAATCTTGAAATAAAAGACCGCTATAAACTCATTCCAGCTTCAGGTATTTATGCAGTTTATGTTCGGGTAAATGAAGATTTGTATAAAGGAATGTTGTATATTGGCAGTCGCCCCACTTTGAACGGGACGAAGCAAAGTATCGAGGTTAATATTCTGGATTTTGATAAAGACATTTATGGTAAGATGATTACTGTGGCTTTGAAATATAAAGTGAGAGAAGATATGAAACTGAACAGCATTGAGGAACTGAAACTGCAAATAGATAAGGATAAAGCCGAAACAATAAAACTGTTATCTGAAACGTATTAGAAAGAAATGAGAAAGCTTGCCCTGTTTATTTTTATTGTTTTAGCCGGATGTTATTCTTATGCTCAGGATGTGTTGCTCGATTCGGTTCAATTGGCACAGGCAAGAACATTTACAATCCTGAAAGAAGC
>OCZT010002622.1_pt1 | contig 18487 bp, 14 predicted proteins | sample 1539031 | NCBI WGS metagenome assembly OCZT01 (sample SAMEA3539308, study PRJEB22396) | soil metagenome | biome: tundra; feature: field; material: soil | place: USA | collected 2010-05 | depth 0.15 m | reverse complement strand
GCACGGAAGGCTATTCGCTCTGGCTGCGCACGGATGCGGCGATCTGGCCGCGGCCGGAGCAGTTCGAGCTGCTGGTGAGCTTTTGCGCGACGCTGGCGGAGGATTTTTTCCGGACGGGTCACCTGATGGCCGCGGCCATTGATGACGAGGCGCCGGTGCCGGTGCGCCGCGTGAGCGATTTGGAGGCGCTCTTGGACCGGCTGGCGGTGGTCCAGCCGCGGGCCAGCGCGGAACCGGGGCCGGTGATTCCGGCCAACCTGACTGCCAGGGCGAAACGCAACGTGCTGACTTTCGCGCCCGACGGCGCGCGCGGAGTGACGGCCTATGTCGATGGAGAAAAAACGGCCACAGCTTAGCCTCGATGAGCTCCACCAGCTCAAATGGCTGCTCGGCGGCGCCCTCGTGCTGCTGTCGGTGTGGACCGTCTTTTACCTCGAGTTTGAGGCCTGGACCCTGATGGGGATCACGACGGTGGCGGTGACGGCGGCGCTGGTGTGGCCGGGACTGCCCGCGCGGGTGCCGGCGTGGACACACCGGCTGGTGTTTCCGGCGGTGGTGGCGTTTTTCATCGGCGACCTGTGGCTGACCGGCGAAGTGCTGCCGGCGATCGTGCGGCTGGACATCCTGCTGCTGTTTTACCGCGGCACGAGCTATCGCCAGAAGCGCGATGACCTCCAGGTCATCGTGCTCGGATTGTTCCTGATTGTGGTGGCGGGCGTGCTGACGGTGTCGCTCGTGTTCGCGCTGCAGATCCTGGTCTTCACCGCGTGTGCGCTGGCGTTTCTGCTGGTGATCACGCTGGTCGAGTCGGCCGAGACCGACGCGGCGAAAACCGCCGGCCGCGGCGTGCCGGCCTGGGCGCGCGGGAGCTGGCGACGGTTGTGGGGGCGGGTGCGCGAGGTGGCGGACTGGCGGGTGATCGTGCTGGGCGGCGTGCTGTTTGTGGGCGTGATCGGGGTGTCGGCGCTGTTGTTCCTCGCGATCCCGCGCTTCCAGCTCGAGAACAGCCTGTTTCTGGAGCGCTTCGTCTCCAAGAAGGCGCGGACGGGTTTTAGCGAGACGATCAAGTTTGGCGACGTGACGGAGATCCAGCAGGACACCAGCGTGGCGCTGAGCGTGGACGTGACGGACCGGGCGCAGATTCCGGCCGCGCCCTACTGGCGGATGCTCGTGCTCGACGAGTACCGCGACGGGACGTTCCGGCTCTCGCCGCAGTTGCGGCGCTCCGCCTTCACCCCGGAATTCACCGCCTCCACGGCCCGCGGCACCGCGCGGGCGCAGGGCGGCGAGCCGGTTTTCTGGACATTTTATCTCGAATCGGGGGTGAGCCGCTACCTGCCACTGTTGGGCACCTTCGGGCAACTGCGCTTCCGCGAGACGCAAAATTTCCGGCTGGCGGCGAAACTGGGCGTGCTGGCGCTGCGCGACGAGCCGGCGACGATGACGGCCTACCGCGTGGAAGGGATGAACGCCGCGGACGCGCTCCCCGACGCGAGCTTTGGGCTGCGGCTGAGAGACCGGACAAAGTCAGACCGCCTGACCGGTATCTTGCAGATGACGCGACTGGGGGTCGGCGAGGCCGACCATGCCGTGCTCAACGGGCTGGTGGACGAAGTCACAGGCGGCGCGCCGCGGCCGACGGCGGAATTGGCGCGGCGCGCGAGCGCGTGGTTGGCGCAGCGGCATGCCTATTCGCTCAGCCCGAACATACCGACCGGCACCGGCGACCCGCTCGTGCGCTGGATGGCGTCGGGCGAGGCGGGACATTGCGAGCTGTTTGCCGGCTCATTCGTATTGCTGGCTCGCGCGGCGGGATTGCCGGCGCGTATGGTCACGGGCTTCCGCGGGGGCACCTGGAATGCCTACTCCAATAATTTCACCATCCGCAATTCGGACGCGCATGCCTGGTGCGAGGTGTTCGATGCCGCGAGCGGGGCGTGGTTGCGGGTGGACCCGACGCCGGGCAACGCGACCGGACCGGGCGAGCAGGCCAAGGGGGAGGCGACGCTGGCCCGGCGGCTGGACCGCAGCTGGTCGGCGCGTTTGGACAGTCTGCGGGTGTTCTGGTACCGGCGCATCGTGAACTTCGACCAGCGCTCGCAGGTCGAGACGCTGAAGGCCGTGAAGGCGGCGACGGAAAATTCGGGGAAGCAACTGCGCCTCACGCTGGCGGCGACCGTGGAGCGACTGAAGGATTGGCTGACCGCGCCGTGGGATGCCCGGCGGGTGATAAAATTGGTGAGTGTGCTGGCGGCGTTGGCAGGGGCGGTCTGGGCCTGGCGGGAGTTTGGCCGCGGCTGGTGGCAGCGGTTTCGGCGCGAGGGGGCGGGAACGAAGGGCGATCCGGTGCGCGCCAAGGCCGGGCGGTGGTTGCGGGAAATGGCGGGCTGCGGCGGCGCGGAATTTGAGCTGCGGGGGATCGTCGAGGAGCTGCAGCGGCTGCGTTACGGGGCGCGGGTAACGTGGCCGGAACCGGACCCCGTTTTTCGCCGTGCCCGGCAGGCGCTCCGCGCGGCGCGGCGGCGCGGGCGCGTCACGGCGCCTTGACTGGCGAGACGAACGCGGACGGGTGGTCCCGTTTCTCGAAATATTTTTTCAGGATGAGGTTTGCCACGGGAGCGGCGTAGAGGCCGCCGGCGTAGCTCTCACCGATGGTGTCGCCCTCCAGCATCACCGCGACGGCGATCTCGGGATTTTCGATCGGCGCGAAGCAGATATACCACGCAAAATTGATCGTGCCGAGCTGGCCGTCCTTGAGCACGCGTTTCTGCGCGGTGCCGGTCTTGGCCGCCATACGCACCGGCACATGGTAAAGCGGCAGATTGTTGATGTCCCTGGCCGTGCCGTAGGTCGTCGTCCCTTCCATCCCCTCGAGCAGGATGCCCCGTTGCCGGGCGGTGAGCCCGATCGCCTCGGAGTGCTGGAGGGGCGCGTTGACGCGGTGCAGCAGCGTGGGTTTGGTGTAAACCTCATCGCGGGCGATGGAGGCGACGAAGCAGGCCATGTCGAGCGGGGTGACGAGCACGAAGCCCTGGCCGATGGCCATGTTGGCGGTGTCGCCGGGAAACCACCGCTCGCCCATTTTCTCCTCTTTCCACTCCGGCGTGGGGATGACCATGCGCGAGGTCTCGTTGGGCAGCTCGATGCCGGTGCGTTGGTCGAGATGAAACCGCCGCGCCTCGGCCGCGATGACATCGGGCGTGATCAGCCGCCCGGCCTCGTAGAAATAAATGTCGCAGCTGTAGCCGATGGCCTCCGCGAGCTTGATGTCGTGGTGATGGCCGCGGCCGTTGTCACAGTAGAAAAGCTTGTTGCCGATCTTCACCACCCCGTCGCAGTCCACGATGGCCTGGTCGGGGTCGAGTCGGCCGCTGCGCAGGCCGGCGATGGCGTCGAGGATCTTGAACGTCGAGCCGGGGGGGTAGGCGCCGCTGATCGCCTGGTTGAGCAGCGCGCCGCGATCCAGGATGCTCTGCCAGGTCTCGTGGCTGATGTGCGGCGAAGTGTCGCTGAGATTGTAGTCGGGCTTGTTCGCGAGCACGAGCACCTCGCCGGTGCGGACGTCCAGCGCGACCGTGGCGCCGGTCCGGTCGCCGATCGCCTCCTCCGCGACCTGCTGGAGGTCGATGTCGAGCGACGAATTGAGGTTCTTGCCCTGTTTGGGCAGGATTTTCACGTCGGTGGACTTGTCCACGATCCGGTAGCCGGCGGGATCGACCCGGAAGATCTGGCCGCCGGCCTCGCCCTGGAGCTGGGAGTCGAAGATTTTTTCGAGTCCGTCGCGGCCGATCGTGCCCTTCAACTTGAAGGTCTTGAGGTCCTCGCCCGGGAAATCCTCGGCATCGATGTCCGGATCGACGCCGACGTAGCCGAGGGTGTGGGCGGCGGCGGAACCATACGGGTAGAAACGCGTGCTTGAGGCCATGACCTGGAGGGGCGAGCGCACCGGCAGGCGCTCGACGAGGCGCGCATAATCGCCGGGCTCGAGGTCGTCGATCAGCGTGTACGGCAGCAACAGCTGGCGCGCGAAATGTTTCATCAGATCGGCGCGATTCACGGTGGCGGCGCGGTGGATAATGTCATTCACTTGGTCGAGATAGCGCTGCACGACGGTGGTGCGGGCGATCTGTTCCAGCTGGGCGGAGGTCGGCAGGTCCACGTCGCCGGTTTCCCGGTAGTTCTTGCGAATGCGGATGAACTCGCGGCGGAAATCCGGGCGCAGCTCGTCGAGGTAGAGCACGGCGGCGAAGCGCGCGCGGTTGCCGACGAGCAAGCGGCCCTCCCGGTCGTAGATGTTGCCTCGCGGGCCGGGGACGAGGATGCGGCGCTGGTTCTGCATGCGCTCCGTGTCGCGATGCCGGTCGCGATTGAGCAGCTGCTGGTAGGCGAGGCCGCCGGCGAGGGTCAGCAGCAGCACCACAATGACGAAATAGAAGAAGACGACGCGCGGCTGGTAGTTCTTGTGCGACTGCAGCAGGCTGCCCGAACGGTCGGCGAGGTTCGTGTCGTGCGTGGCCATCGGGCGAAAGCTCAGACCAGGCTGTCGCGCTCGACGCGCGCGAGGACCAGCGCCTGCAGCGCGAAAAACCACGGGGCGATGAGCGCCAGCACGAGCTGCGAGCAAAGGAGGTCAAAGATCAGCCGGGGCCACACCGTGGCCGGGGCCGGCCCGCGACCGATCAGGGCGAAGGAAAGCGCCAGGAAGAGGACCAGATTGGCGAGGAGGGCGACGATGACCCGCACGACGGTCTCATCGCGGGGCACGTGGTCGCGGAGGTTGAAGACCACGGCATGCGTCGCCGCGAAGAGTAGCATGTGCAGTCCGAACGGCACGGGCGCATTGGCGTCACAGAGCAGGCCGGCGAGCAGCACCGCCGCGAGCCCGTCGCGCAACGGCAGCTTGAGCGCGGCGTAGGCGACGAAAAGACCGCCGGCGAAGAAGTAGACGTGCAGACCGGAAAAAGCGTGATTTATCTGCACGACGATCACCCAGAGCAGCAGCAGGGTGAGGAAAGTGACGAAGGTGCGGCGCATGAGAGGGTGCAGGACGTCCGGCTAGAATGTCTTGGCGTAGACTCGCTGGTCATGCAGCCCGCCCTCGGAATCACGCTGCCAGTTGGCCAAAGTTCCTTCATGAAGAAATCCGAGTTTTTCGGGAATACGCCAGCTGCGGGGATTTTTCTCGGCGGCACGGACCTCAATGCGGCGGGCGCCAAGATGAGTGCGGGCGAACTCGGTGATGGCAGCGACCGTCTCAGTTATATAGCCCCGCGCGGCAAACGGCGTGCGCACCCAGTAGTCGATTTCGAAGCGCGGCACGGTCCAGTCGATGCGATGCAGCCCACTAGATCCGACCTTTGTGCCGGTTCCTTTGAGAAAAAGCAGTAATCGCAGGTCCTCGCGGGCTATAAATTGCGCGATCGCTTTGCGAATGTTGGCTTCGGAGTCCTCGAGCGACGGCAGAGTCTTTGCCCAAGGCATCCAGGGCAGGAGCTCCGCTTGCGAATCGTGGATGGCGGCATTGAGTTGGGTGCCATCGCCCGGCCGAGGTGCGCGAATGGTCAACCGGTCGGTGTCAAAGGAGTCCGGAAAATCAAGCAACAGTGGGTTCATGACTATTCCGGATTCAGCGGCACGAGGACGGTGACCTCGGTGAGGGAGCTGAGGCGCGGGTCGAGCTGGACCTCGCCGGTCTTGAACAGCCCGTCGGCGCTGGGTTCCACCTTGGTGACCGTGCCGAGGCTGAGACCGGGGGGAAACACGCCGCCGAGACCCGAGGTCACGAGGTGTTTCGGCATCGTGGCGCTGGCGAACACATTGAGCGGGACGAATTCAATCACGCCCTTGGGCGGGTCAAAGGTGGCGTTCACGCCGCCCTCGAAGCTGATCGGCTGGGTCTCGCCCTCGATGACGCCCGCGAGCCGAACGCCGGGGTTGCTGATGAGCTCGACGACGGACGTGTAGGCGTAGACCTCGCTCACGCGGCCCACCACGCCGCCGCTGAAAATAACCGGCGCGCCGACCGGAATGCCGAAATTCTTCCCCTTGCGGATGACCAGGCGCGACCACCAGCCGGAAAAATCGCGCCGCACCACGCGGGCATATTCGGCGCGATAGTCGGCATAGGCGGGCAGCCGGAGGAGTTCCTCGAGCCGGGCGATCTCGGCCCGCAGGCCGGCGTTTTGCTGCACGGACTCCTCATACGACGAGTTGAGCCGCGCAAGGTCGCGGCCGGCCTCGATGAGCTCGTCGTTCGTGTGGAGGCGCAGCGTCCAGTAGTCCTGGAGATCGCGGGCATAGGACGCGGCGACTCCGATGGGGGCCTGCAATTCGAAAAAACTGGCGCGGGCGAAGACCTTCACCATCAACGGCACGATCAACCACGCGATGACGACGACGATGAGCGTCAGGAACGGGCGGGCTTGATCGAGGCGTTTGGGAGGCACGGGGACGGCGGAAGTGACGAGGGCGAGTTACAAGTGACGCGTCAAGAATCACGAGACAAGCCCGGTGTGTAAAAGAGCATGCAGGCTGGTTTGGGGTAGGGCGCGTTATCCCTAACGCGCCCTTACGCTCCGCGAGGCTCCCAAACGTAAGGCCAATCCTGCGGCCCCATCGCCAAACCGGCCCGCACCGGGTTCATCCGAATATAATGAGCTTTTTCCTCATAGCTCTCATTGCTGCGCAGGCGATGGTCGAGGAAGCCTGCCTGCCAGACGATCCCGGCCTATTTCGCGACGAAGCGCTTCCAGTCACGCACCACCTTTTCCATTCGTTCGTCGGGCGGAAAGGACAGCAATGCGTGCAGGTGGTCAGGCATGGCCAGAAAGAGCTCCGCCCAAAGTTTGCGGGACTCGACGTACTGCTCCAGCGCCCGGGTCATCACAGCAAAGGTGGCGGGATGAGCGAGCTGGTTGAGCTCCCGTTGAGCGCAGCAGATCGTGATAAAAAAGACTTCACCCTGCCTGACCCATGGCGGGGTTGTGTGAAATAGCCGCTGGCGCTTGGGCGTCTGCGGCAATGAGTCCATGGCGGACGGGGCTGAACGGCGCGTTAGGGATAACGCGCCCTACCTCAAACAATAGCCTCACACGTGCTGCATCAGCCAGGCGAGGTCGTTGAGGACGGCGCCGGTGCCGTTGGCCACGGCGGAAAGAGGATCGTCGGCGACGAGCACGGGCAGGCCGGTCTTCTCGCTGAGCAGGCGGTCAATGCCGCGAATGAGCGCGCCGCCGCCTGCCATCACGAAGCCCCGGTCCACCAGGTCGGCGGAAAGCTCGGGCGGGCAGCGCTCGAGCGTGACGCGCACGGCGTCCACGATAGCGGCGATGGTGTCGGACATGGCCTCGCGGATCTCCTGCGAGGTGACATGGATGGTCTTGGGCAGGCCGGCGACGGAATCGCGGCCCTTGACCTCCATCGTAAGCTCCTCGTCGAGGGGGTAGGCGGATCCGACACGCAACTTGATCTCTTCCGCGGTGCGCTCACCGATGAGGAGATTGTAGGCCCGCTTCATGTAATTGATGATGGCGGCGTCGAGCTCGTCGCCGGCCACGCGGATGGACTTCGAGAAGACGATGCCGTTGAGCGAGATGATGGCGATTTCGGTGGTGCCGCCGCCGATGTCCACGATCATGTTGGCGGCGGGTTCGTCGATGGGCAGGCCGACCCCGATGGCGGCGGCCATCGGCTCGGGGATGGTGATGACGTCGCGGGCGCCGGCGTGGAGGGCGGAATCCTTCACGGCGCGTTTCTCGACCTCGGTGATACCGGAGGGGATGGCGATGACGACGCGGGGCGGGGCGCGGAACGACCCGCTGCTGACCTTGCGGATGAAATAGCGGAGCATCGCCTCGGTGACGTCGAAGTCGGCGATGACGCCGTCCTTCATGGGGCGGATCGCGGTGATGTTGCCGGGGGTGCGGCCGAGCATCTTCTTGGCTTCGTCGCCGACGGCGCGGACCTTGCGGGTGACCGTGTCGAGCGCGACCACGGAAGGCTCGCGCAGGACGATGCCTTTGTCCTTCACATAAACGAGGGTGTTAGCCGTGCCAAGGTCGATGCCGATGTCGTTGGAGAAGTAACCGAGGAAGTTGGCCATGATTGCGTTGAGGGTGGGGCGCGTATCCGCCGACGGAAACGAATCGGCGGGCGCCCGGGGTGTCAACGAGGGAAACGATGGCCCGGGACGGGCCGAAGCTCCAAATCCCAACCTCCAAGCTGCGCTGAAAACTCCAACCTCCAAGCTCCAATGAAGCCCCAACCGGCGCCGAAACTTTAATCACCCGGGACCACCGCTGAATCTTAGTGTTTGGAATTTGATGTTTCACTGGAGCTTGGAGGTTGGAATTTGGAGCTTCCGCCGCTGCGGCGGCGCGGGCTTGACGGCGCGGGCGGTTGGACGCGTCCTGTGGGACACGCGTTCGCGATCATGCACGGCATTCAATTCATCCAGGATCTGGCGGTGATTCTCGTCGTCGCGGGCGTGGTGGGCTGGGTGTGCCAGCGGCTGGGCCTGTCCGTGATCGTGGGTTTTCTCGCCGCGGGTATGGTCGTCGGGCCTTACACGCCGGGGGTCATCCTCGTGCACGACGTGGGACGCATCGAGACGCTCGCCCAGGTTGGCCTCGTGTTCCTGATGTTCTCGATCGGGCTGCGGCTGAGCGTGCGCAAGCTGCGCCGGCTGGGCCTGTCGTTGATGCTGGCGACGTTCGGTTCGGCGCTGGTGATGTATTACCTCAGCCGGCTGCTGGGCGCGGCGCTCGGGTGGAGCGGCACGGAGAGCCTGTTCCTGGCGGGCATGCTGATGGTATCGTCGTCGGCGATCATCAGCAAGATCCTGCAGGAGACGGGGGAAAACCACGAGCGCTCCGGCCAGCTCGCGATGGGCATGTCGGTCCTCGAGGACGTGGTCGCGATCGTGATGCTGACGCTGCTCAACTCGCTGGTGCACTTCGGGGGCGCGGGCGGGCACGACTCCTCGCTGGGCCACACGCTCGGCCTGCTGGGGGCGTTTGTCGCGCTGGCGGGAGTGGGCGGGCTGCTGCTGGTGCCGTGGCTGCTGCGGCGCATGAGCATCTCGGCGGACGAGGAACTGCAGACGCTGGGAATCGCGGCGCTGCTCTTCGGCCTCGCGGTCGTCGCCTTCTATGCCGGCTATTCGCTGGCGCTGGGGGCGTTCCTGCTCGGAACCATCGTGGCGGAGACGCCGCACCGGCACCAGGTGGAGCGGACGTTCGAGGGGATGCGCGACATTTTCAGCGCGGTGTTCTTTGTGGCCATCGGCATGCAGATCAACCTGCACGAGATGGCCGGGTCGGCCGGCCTGATCGTGGCCGTGGCGGTGTTCACGCTGGTTGCGCGCGGCCTCGCCGCCACGACGGCGCTGACCCTGATCGGCATCCCGCCGAAGGATGCGCTGCGCACCGGCATGGCGGTCACGCCGATCGGGGAATTCTCCTTCATCATCGCGCAACTCGGAGTGACCGCGGCGGTCGTGCCGGGAAAATTCTACCCGCTGGCGGTGGGCGTGTCGCTGCTGACGACGCTGGTGGCGCCGGCGATGATGCGCCGTTCCACGCCGATCGCCGAGGCGCTGCTGGCGAGGCAGCCGCGCTGGCTGGCCGACGCGCTGCGGCACTACCGCGAGCGTCTCGACCAACTGCAGGCGCAGGCGCAACGCAACAAACTCTGGCAGCTCAGCCGCAAGCGCTTCATGCAAATCGGCATCGAGGTGCTGCTCGTGAGCGGGCTGTTGATCTTTTCCCGGCAGATGTTCGCCGCGGCCGAGGCCTGGCTGGGGGCGGACTGGATGTTTCCGAATGGCCTGCAGGTGATCTTCTCGGTCGCGCTCTGCCTCGTGTTGCTTGCGCCGCTGGTGGCGATCTGGCGGAATTGCTCGGCGCTCGCGCTGCTTTACGCGCAGGTGTCGACCTCCGGCCAGCCGCATGCGGCGCGGCTCGCCCGCTGGGTCGAGGCCGTGATCAAGTCACTGGCGGGCACGGCGATGTTCGTCTGGCTGTTTTCCCTGATGCCGGCCGAGGGCAATGCGCGCTGGTTCCTGCTGGCGAGCGTGCTCCTGGCCGTGGTGGCGCTGGGCTTGCTGTGGCGGAAGCTCGTGCTGTGGCACAGCCAGCTCGAGATCGAGCTGTCGAGCGTGATCACCACGGGCGAGGGCAAGATGACCGCGACGTCGGCGCCGTGGCTGCAGGCGCACAGCGACTGGAACCTGCACATGATCGACTGCGTGCTCCCGGACCTCGCGGATGCGCAGGGCCGGAAGATCGCGGAGCTGGATTTACGCGCCAGGTTTGGCTGCTCCGTCGTGGGCATCGAGCGGCAGGGCTACATGATTCCGCTGCCGCCGCCGGACGCGGTGCTGTATCCGCGCGACCGGGTGTTGCTGATGGGCACGACGGAGCAGGGGCGGGCGGGCAAGCAGTTCCTGGGCGCGGTTTCGGGATCCTCGGACTCGCTGTTCGAGGAGGTGTTGATGCAATCGCTGCAGGTGCCGCCCGGCAGCCGGGCGGCCGGCCGCACGCTGGCCGAATTGGCGCCGGCCCGGGTGCACGGCGTGCAAATCGCCGGCGTCAACCATCGCGGGACGCGCGTGCTGAACCCGACCGCGGACGAGCGGCTGCAAGTCGGCGACGACCTGCTGACCCTCGGCACGCCGACGCAGATCCAAGCCTTTCGCGCGTGGCTGCGGGAAACTGCGGACGGAGCGCCAACGGAGCGGGAATAAAAAAGCGCGCCGGGAAGGGCGCGCTGGAAAACTAAAACCGCCCGCAGCGGCTCAGTTTGAGCCGTTGGTGGGCTTGGTGGGGTCGGCCGGCTTCTTGGCCTCGGCGGCCTTGTCCGCCTCGGGGTCATCCTTGCTCGCCTTCTTGAATTCCTTGATGGACTGACCGAGCCCGCGAGCCAGCGAGGGCAGTTTCGTGCCGCCAAACAGCAGCAACACGATCGCCAGGATGATCAGCAGCTCCGTGCCACCGATGCCAAACACTGCGAAGCAAGCGGGAAGAGTAGCCATGATGCGCAAGTTATGCCGGGTCTCTAGGCTGTAAAGCGGGAAAGCGGGATCGAGGCAGGGCGTTCTGCTGGCCAGCAGAACTGGGCGCGCCGTAGTGCGCAGGCTGGCAACGCGTTCGGCGGGCCCAGCGGTCCCGCCCTACCCACAAACCTTTCGGGGATCCGGTAGGGGCGCAGTCTTGCTGCGCCCTTTTGGGCTGGTGGGGAAAAATCGCGCCAAACGCGGAAGGAGAAAGGCGCAGCCCCTCGACTCCGCTCTAGGCCCTGAGCTTGTCGAACGGGCAAGACTGCGCCCCTACGGCTCAGAGCTTGCCGGTCGGCATCGGGAAGCCGGCCGGGATCGGTGACATGCCGGGGAGCAACGGGCGCGGCAGGCCGCTGGTGGCGGCGACCTTCATCAGGTTCTGCGCGTTGTCGATCTGCTCGGCGTCGAAGAAGCCGTGCAGCTGGCGGATGCGCGTCGGGTGGCGCATCTTGCGGAGCGCCTTGGCCTCGATCTGGCGGATGCGCTCGCGGGTGACCTTGAACTGCTTGCCGACCTCCTCGAGCGTGCGGCTGTAGCCGTCCACGAGGCCGAAGCGCAGCGAGAGCACGCGGCGCTCGCGCTCGGTGAGCGAGTCGAGGACGTCGATGATCTTTTCGCGGAGGAGCGAGAACGCCGTCATGTCGTACGGGTTCTCGGCGGACTTGTCCTCGATGAAGTCGCCAAAGCTGGTGTCGTCGCCGTCGCCGACGGGCGACTGCAGCGAGATGGGCTGCTGCGCCATCTTCATGATCTGCTGCACGCGCTCGACGGGCAGGTTCATCTCGTCGGCCACCTCGTCGGGGGTCGGCTCGTGGCCGAATTCCTGCAGGAGCTGCTTCTGCACCTGCATGACCTTGTTGAGGGTTTCGATCATGTGCACCGGGATGCGGATGGTGCGGGCCTGGTCGGCGATGGAGCGGGTGATGGCCTGGCGGATCCACCACGTGGCGTAGGTGGAGAACTTGTAGCCGCGGCGATACTCGAATTTCTCGACGGCCTTCATCAGGCCCATGTTGCCCTCCTGGATCAGGTCGAGGAAGGACAGGCCGCGGTTGGTGTATTTTTTCGCGATGGAAATGACGAGGCGGAGATTGGCCTCGACCATCTCGGTTTTGGCCTGGTGCGCCTCGCGGACATGGACGCGGGTTTGGGCGACCACGGCGAGCAGGGCGGGGGGCGTGATGCGCTGGCCGGCCTCGATCTGCTTGAGGCGATGGTTCAGGGAGCGGGTGTCGAGGGCGGCGTCCTTCTTGGTCTTCGGGTGCTTCGCGCGCTCGAGCTGGGCGTGCAACGTCTCGATCTCCTCGAGGGTGGGGCGGAGCTGCTCGAGGTATTCCTCGTAGACCTTCAGCTTGAAGAAAAACTTGCCGAAATAGGAACGCAGCACGTTTTCGCGCTTCTTGTGCTTGGTCAGGACCTTCTTCTTGTCGGCCTCGGTGCGGGCCTTGAGGAATTCCTGCCACGACTCGGCGACGGCCTTTTCCGACTTTTGGGTGTTCTCGACCAGCTTGGGCAGGCCCTTGAAGTAGGCCTCGCGGCTGTCGATCTTCTTGTCGATGACGATGCGGTCGAAGCGTTCCTCGCGGTTGAGGAGCTTGGCGCCGAGCGTGCCGATGTGGGCGCCGACGGCGGCGGCCTCGAAGAGCGCGGTCTGGGCCTTGAGCTCGGCGTTTTCGATGCGCTTGGAAATCTCGACCTCCTGCTCGCGGGTGAGCAGCGGGACCTGGCCCATCTGCTTGAGATACATGCGGACCGGGTCGTCGAGGATGTCGTGCTGCGAGGAGCGGCTCTCCTCCTCCTCGGCCTCTTCCATGCGCTGCTTGTAATCGTCAACCTGGTCGGGCTCGAGGATCTCGATCTCGAGGTTCTGCAGGATGGAAAGGACGTTATCGATCTCCTCCTGGTTCTCGACGGACTCGGGCAGGGCCTCGTTGATGTCATCGAAGGTCAGGTAACCCTGCTCCTTCGAAAGACGGATGAGGTGGCGGATCTTGTCGTTGATGCCGCCCGCCGGGATATCCGCGCCGGGCGCGCCCTCGGCGCCGGGAACAACCGGATTTTTGGCGATGACGGCCTCGACGGCTTCGGAATGAATGTCGGCGGGGGAGGACTTGGCTTTGCGGGGCATGTGTGGTGTGTGGTCTCTACTATAAGGGCTAAACTGTCACAGGCAAACTGAGCGGCTGGCGGAGCTGGCGTTGGATCGCTGAACGCTCTTTTAAGAGTGAAATTGCGTCAGAATGACTGTCCGCACCGTGGTTGGCTAAAGCAAGTTCTATTTGCCGCAGACGAGGCTCAAGGGCACGCGTGCGGAGCTGGCGGAGGCCTTCGTTGGCGACCTTGACCGGATCGTCGATATTGGGGGTGTCAAAAAGCAGGGAAGCGGCAAGCGTCTTTTCTTCAAGGGTTTCGAGCAGCGAATCGAGATGATCGCGACCCGGCCAGGTGTCATTTTCAAATTCGCCCAGGAAACGGTTGAGCAGCACGCCGGCGGGGTGGCCCGTGTCAATCCAGTCGTGGGGCAGCGCCGCGCTGAGGGGTTTGCCGAGCGACTCAAAATGCAGGCAAAGGATGAGCAGGTGGTGTTCCGTGCTTTGGCCGGTGTTGGTGGCCGGGGCGGCGGGCGCGGCGGCCGGACCGGGCGTTGGGCGGGCCGCAGCTTGCCGGCTCTGGCGAGCCGCAAATCCCTGATAGTCTTTTAGCAGCGCACTAGGTGACACGTGCATGTACACCGCGTTTTCGTTCAGGAACGTGGTGCGCGTGATTTCGGAATCTGCTTGAGCAACAATTTCAAACAAGGTCATCGCAGCCCGCGATTTTTGTTCAGCTGAAGCTGATGCGACATCGGGTAGCACCGATCTTTGGGCAAACTCCATCGCGTTCAGTGCAGTTTTACGCACTTCCTCATACGCCGCCAGGCCGCGCTCGCGGAAGAGCGAGTCGGGATCATCGCCCTTCGCGAGCACGAGGAACTTCACCTCGAGCCCGGCCCGCAGCGCCATCGGCAGGAATCGCATCGCGGCCTTCTGGCCGGCGCTGTCGCCGTCGAGAAAGCACTCCACCTGGGATTGATAGCGCCGCAGCAACACGAGCTGCGACTCGGTGATCGACGTGCCCTGAGGGGCGATGGCGGACTTGAGTCCGACGCTCCAGCAGCGCAGGGCATCGAGCTGGCCCTCGACCATCACGAACGGCTTGCCCTCGCCGACGTTGGTGCGGGCGCGGTCGAGGTTGAAGAGGAGATTGCCCTTCGTGAAGATCGGCGTCTCGGGCGAGTTGACGTATTTCGCCTCGCGCGCCGGGTCGTCCTCGGGCGTGAGGTCGGTTTGCCGCGCCGTGAACGCCACCACGCGGCCCTGGTGGTCTCGGATGGGAATCATCAGCCGGCCGCGAAAGCGCGGCTTGAGCGAACCGAGCGCAAGCATCGCCCCATCGCGCACAAAAAACAGCCCGCACTGCCGGATCGCATCCTCGGAAAACTTGCGCTTCAGCAGCAGGGCCGCGAGCCCGTCGTCGGCGGGGGCCGCGACGCCGATCTTGAACTCGTCCGCCAGCTCGAGGGTGAACCGGCGCTGGTCCACCCAATAGGTGCGCATGAAATCGCCAGCGGGCGTGGCGGCCTTGAACGCCTGGTGGAAATGGTCGGCGGCCAACTCGTGGATTTCGAAAATTTCCTGGCGCAGCGAGCGCTCCTCGCGGCTCGGTCCGCCGGAGCCGGCCTCGTATTCGATGACGATGTTGAAGCGCTGGCCGAGGGCCTCGACGGCCTCGGTGAAGCCGAGCTGCTCCGTCTCGCGCACGAACGAGATGAGGTCGCCGGCCTTGCCGCAGCCGAAGCATTTGTAGAAGCCCTTGTCGGCATCGACATTGAACGACGGCGTCTTCTCGTTGTGAAACGGGCACAGGCCCTTCAGCCGCCCGGCGCCCGCTTTCTTCAGCGTGACGACCCGCGACACGACATCCGCAAGGTTCACGCGCAGCTTCAGGTCGCGGACGCAGGTGGGCTTGATGACGGGCATGGGCGGGAGGCGTCGGCGCGGGTGGCGCGAGAAGAATGCACTTTCAACCCGGACGGGGGGCTGTCAAGTTTGACGGCTCTTTGAGGAAACATTGCCCGCCGTTGGGCGACTCATACCTTCCCATGCGCCTTCCCCTGTTCACGCTCCTGCTCGCCACGGTCCTTGCGCCGTTGTCCCTCCGCGCGACCGAAACGGCCGTGCCGCGCACGCCCTCGCTCGACCCGGTCTGGCAGGCGCAGCTGCCGACTTTCGGCGAGACGGATTACGACCGGGAGGTGGAGGCGCTCATCCGGTCCTTTGAGGCCGCGACCGGGAAAAAGCTCGTGCCGGGCCTAAAAAAGAAAGCCGGCCTGAAGATTTACACGGACTCCGGCCCGGGCATGGCCACGCCGGTGGCGCTGGTCCATGCGGTGATCGCGGCGCTCGAGCGGCGCGGCTTTGAACAGCACAACATTTTCCTCGTGGGGCTGAACCAGCTCCGGCTGCGCATGACCGGCTACCTGCCGTCGCTGGTGACGGGCGAGACGCCGTTCAAGGGCCACCCGATCTACGTGCTCGAGTCGGGCAAGTTCTACGATCCCGTCTGGTTCTACGACAGCCCGCTGCCGCAGCGCTTCGACCCGATCTTTGCCGAGCAGCAGACCAAGGATTTTCCGAACAGTTCGACGAAGGACGAGGACCGCAAGAGCTTCCTGGCGACGCCGCTGTTTCTCGACGCCGACTTCTGGATCAACCTGCCGGTTTACACTGACCATCCCATGCTGGGCGTGAACGGCGCGCTGGTGAACGCCACGTTGTGGAACGCCTCCAACACCGGCCGCTTTTTCCGTTCGCCCGCCAACGCCCCGGCCGCCGTCGCCGAGATGAGCGCCATCCCCGAGCTGCGCCAGACGTGGATGTTCACGCTGGTGAGCCTCGAGCACTACCAGTTCATCGGCGGGCCGTATTTCAACTCGCTCTACTCGGCCTCGGAGCCGCTCCTGTGGTTGAGCACGGATCCGGTGCTGCTCGACTCACTGATGCGCAGCCGCATCAACGGCCTCCGCAAACAGTCCGGCTTCGAGCCGATTTCGGAGGAGATCCGCACGCTGGAGTTCGCGGAGACCCTCGGCGTGGGCTCGACCCACATCGCGTCGGCGAAATTTATCCCGGTCACCCAATAATACCGCTTGTCAGCGCGGCGGCGCTGCGCCCAATTTCACCTCTGCCATGATCTCCGCCGCCTATTTTCCGTTCCTGATCCAGGCCGTGCTGGCCGCGGGCATCACCGCGCTGATCATCGGCGCCAGCCATTTCTTCGGCCAGCGGGCCAAGGGCGGCAAGATCAAGGACTCGGCCTACGAGTGCGGCATTCCCGCCGCGGGCCTCATCCACGCGCGGTTTTCGGTGAAATTCTTCCTCACCGCGCTGCTGTTCATGCTGTTCGACCTCGAGATCGTCATCCTCGTGCCCTGGATGTTCATCTACCGCGAGTTCCTCGCGAACCACATCGCCATTCTCGGGCCGATCATGTTTTTCATCGGCGTGCTCGTGCTTGGCTTGATCTACGAAATCAAGAAGGGCGCCCTCGAGTGGGAGAAGTGAGCCGATGCGCCCGGGCCGATCTTTCATTCTGAGCGAAGCGAAGAATCCAGTGCGGTCCGGTCGGCAACATCAAATTGGATTCTTCGCTTCGCTCAGAATGACAAGCTACCGGCACCCTCGGCCCTAGAGAACCATGCGGCTCGACAAAATCATCGCCCGCGGGCGCATCATTGACCTGCGGAGCATCGATCTCGAAGGCGCGCTGCAGGAGCTGCTCGCCGTCTGCGTCGAGCGTTTCCCCGACCTGAAGCGTGAGGCGTTGCTCAAGGGCCTGCTCGCCCGCGAAAGCACGATGACGACCTACCTCGGCCTCGGGGTCGCATTGCCGCACGTGCGCGTGAAGATGGGCCGCCGCTACATCCTCGCCATCGGCCGCAGCCGCGCCGGCATCCGGCATGACGGGGCGGTGGATGACGAGCGCGTGCACCTCATCTTCATGCTCATCGCCGGGGAGAAGGCGCGCGATTACCTGCAGGTCCTCGCCTCGATCGCCCGGCAGGTGAAGGAGCCCGAGCTGATCGACAATCTCGTCCACGCGCCCGATCTGGATGCGTTGTATGAGCGGCTGGTGGGCGGATTTGGCGGCAGCCGGCCCGTGCAGACGCAGCAAAACCGCGTCAACCGCCTCATGTTCCGCGAGGCGGAGCATGTGGCCACCGGCGCGGGCTGCGGTGCGATCATGATCTTTGGCGACACCTTTGTCGGTGGCATCGAGGCGGGCGCGGTGCCGACAAAGATGAAGACCATCCTTGTCACCCGCAATCCGATCGAGCCCAGCGACGATCAGAAGGGTTTCGCCGAGACGATCCAAGTGCGCTCGTTTTCCAGCCAGCGGCTGGCCCAGTTGCGCAGCGCCATGCTCGTGGCGCTCACGCGCGGGATCATTTCCTTCACGGATCGCGTCTGTTGCGTCGGCGGGATGACGGGGAGCAACCAGTTTGACACCCTCGTGGTGGTGGACGTCGAGCGCGAGTTCCAGACGCTCCTCACCGGCCAGACCGCCGACCTGCTGCCCGATGACGTGAAGCCCGAGGTGCTGGAGCGCATCATCGCGGTGGCGACCGAACTCGCGGTGGAGGGACGCGAGGGCCGGCCCGTCGGCTGCCTGTTTGTCGTCGGGGATGTCGAAAAGGTGGAGACGTTCACCAAGCCCCTCGTGCTCAACCCGTTCTTCGGCTACAAGGAGGAGGACCGCAACATCCTCAACCCGTTCATGGACGAAACGGTAAAGGAATTTTCCTCCATTGACGGGGCCTTTGTCATTCGCGGCGACGGCGTGGTGGAATCGGCCGGCAGCCTCATCCAGGCGATCGACAGCGACCACGCCCTCCCGGGCGGGCTTGGGAGCCGGCATGCGGCGGCGGCGGCCATCAGTGTGGCAGCCAACTGCATCGCCATCGTCGTTTCGTCCAGCACCGGCCAGGTGAACCTCTTCCGGCGCGGGGTCATGCTGCCGCTGACGGACAAGCGCCGGTAGGCTTGAACTTGGGGCATCAGTATGGAGGTCCTTTCGGTGGGCGCTTGATGATGTAGGTCGGGGTTTATCCCCGACATGCGGGCATGAGTGTCGGGCGTAAAGCCCGACCTACACCGGACTCATTCACCGGCGAACTTTGGGATTGCACCGGCCCGGGCCGACCTGTGTTCTGACCCCTCAACCATTTAAATATCATGAACGAAGTCGTCACCCTGGAATGCACCGAAGCCAAGAAAGAGGGCAAACCCGTCTCCCGCTATCTCACCATGCGGAACAAAAAGACCGTCACGGAGCGGATCGAGAAGAAGAAATACAACCCCTGGCTCAAGCGCCACACGCTGCACAAGGAGA
>OCZT010002621.1_pt1 | contig 18497 bp, 14 predicted proteins | sample 1539031 | NCBI WGS metagenome assembly OCZT01 (sample SAMEA3539308, study PRJEB22396) | soil metagenome | biome: tundra; feature: field; material: soil | place: USA | collected 2010-05 | depth 0.15 m | reverse complement strand
GCCGCCGGCCGCCCTTCGTTCCGATTTTGTCGGAATGAAAACGCGGTTTGTCGGACTACTGGCGACCCCGGCTGGATTCGAACCAGCGACCCCCAGCTTAGAAGGCTGGCGCTCTAAGCAATATCACTCGGCGGCGAGCACTTGTTCATTAGAGCGCTCCCTTCTTTCCGCTGGATCGTTAGCCCTATTACCACTGGCATCGCAAGCAAAACGAGCGGTAGTTGGACCGTGATCCCTGCGATGATTGCGATAGCAAGCGGCTGCAGCATTTGATCGCCAGAGCCGCTGATTGCCACGCTGAGTGGAAGTAGCGCCAGAATCATCGCAAGCGTGCTCATTACGATTGGCCGCATCCGATTGAGGGCCGCTTCAATGATCGCCCGGTGGGGCGGCATTTCTTCGGCGAGCGCCTGATATTCGGAAACAAGGAAAATCGCCATCTCAGTCGCGATGCCGACGATCATTACCATGCCCATCATTGCCGTAATATTGAGTTCGACCCCGGTCACCCATAGTCCGAAGAAAACGGCGCTCGTCGAAATCAAAGAGCTCACGATTATGATGATTGGGAGAGAAAAGCTCTCGTAAAGGAATAGAAGAAGAAGAATCTCACCGATCACGGCCGCAGCGAACACCTTGATCATGCCCCGGACTGCCAGCTGTTGCTGCTTGTAGGCACCGCCAATTCGATAATACACACCGTTTGGAAGGAAGCCGGGTTTGCTAATGATGGCGTTGACAGCAGCAGCCGTCGAACCCAGATCATGGCCGCCCCCGATCTGTGCAGTCACCGCAACCATCTGTGCAAGATTGGCTCGTGTTATCTCGGGCTGGCCAGCAACAAATTTGACATGTGCAACGGTGCCGAGCGGGAAGACATGTCCATTGGGCGCCCGGATCATCAGTTCCTTCAGTTGATCCCGATAGATCCGGTCTTCGGGCGGGTCGAGCCACAGCCGCACGCCGACCGGCTGGAGTGTACCGAGATAGCTCGTGACAACCGCACCGTGAAGGTAATGATAGAGTTGCGTCTCAACCTCGGCTGGCGTAACGCCAGCCATCGCAGCCGCCGCGGGGTCGACGCGAATATCGAGTGCATCACCGGCCGGGACTACGCCGTTGTTAATCGACGCCGGCTCGATACCCGGCACTTTCGCAATCGCCTGGGCAACTTTGGCGGCGACGTCGGGAAGGACCGCCGGGTTCTTGGCATTGAGTTCGACGACGATCGGCTGCCTGCGTCCGACCATGTCACCGATCATGTCACCCAATAGTTGGTGCGTGTCGAAGGAGATGCCCGGCACGTTGCCGGTGATCTTTTTGGATATTTCATCCATCACCGTCCAAATCGGCGGGCGTCGGGTGGGATCGACCAGCCGGATGACGAAATCCCCCTGATGGCTCTCGACAAAATCGCCACCGAAGCCGGCTCCTGTGCGGCGCGAGTAGGTGTCGACATTGGGGTCTTGCTTGAGGAGCCCCTCGATCTGTTCGAGTTCACGATTGGTCTCGGTGAGAGATGTGCCGGGCGTCGTCTGATAATCGATTACGAGACTGCCTTCGTCCATCCGCGGCAGAAAACCGGTTCCGACATGACGGTAGGCGAAATAGCCCATGCCGACCAGAACGATTGCACTGATCGCGATCAGCGATGGATGCTTAGATAAACCGCGCAGCATCGTGCCGTGAACTCGCCGTAGCCGAGTTTCCCGACCATGTTGTGGGTCATCCCATCGTGCAAAATCGATGATTCCGCGCGCCAGCAGGGGCACGATAAAGGCTGTCAGCAGATAGGAGATGATGAGCGCCGAGGTCATTGTCAGTGCCAGGAATTTAAAGAAAGCCCCAGTGACCCCGGAAAGAAACGCTAGCGGCACGAAAATGACGATCGTGGCCAGGCTCGATCCCAGCAGGGGCGAGAAGAATTCGCGCGCCGCCAACAAGACCGTCGTATGTGGCTGCTCTAGGCCAGGCACGCCGGCACGCCGCGCAATATGCTCGATCATGACGATGACATCGTCGATCAGTAGTCCGATTGCGGCGGCAATCCCGCCCAATGTCATGATATCGAGAGTCATTCCCAGCATAGAAAGTACGAGGATGGTTATCAGTATTGCGAGCGGCACCACCATCATGGCCGTTAGAGCGACGCGCCAGTTGCGCAGAAAGGCGAGGATCACAAGCGCAGCAAAAACAAGACCGATACCGATCGCCTCTTCCAGGGCGACGATCGAAGAACGAACGAGTTGAGTTTGATCGTACCATTTGTAGAGCTTGATCGATTTCGACTGCGTTATCATGAAGTCGGCAAGCTGCCGATCGATCTGGCGCGCCAAGGTCAATGAGTTGGCATGGTCCTGCTGAAATACGTCAAATGTCACTGCCGGTTGCCCATTAACGTCAACCAGGAGCCATTGCGGCACTGTTCCCATAGACACGTTTGCTACATCTGACAGCCGTACGATGCCGCCGGCACTGTTGCGCAGCTCGACATCGCGTACCGAAGCGACAGAGGCGAATGCGTTGTTGCTGACGATGAGGTAGAGCAGGTCGTTATCTTCAAAACGGCCGGCCGCCTTGACGGTGTTCGTTGAGGCAATCGCATTGGTGACATCGGCGACCGTGAGCCCGTACGCTTTCAGCTTCTGAGGGCTAATGGAAACTTGGACTTCCGGCGTCTGACCGCCGAGAACGCCCACCCGCCTCACACCCTCGATCCCGGTCAGCAAAGGCGCAATCTGGTATTGCGCCAGTCGGCGTAATTCAACGGGCGATACGTTCTTAGAGATTAGTGCAAAGGAGAGGAACGGCGCGATTGCGGTCGGGCTCACCCTGATAGCTTCGTATTTTGTGCTGCGCGGCAGATTGGGTAGCGCCTGGGCAAAGCCGGCGTCGACGCTGAGGAGCGCTTGGCCCATGTTGGTTCCCCATGGGAAGTCAACAAAGATCTGCGCTGAGCCTCGTGAAGTAGTGGAGGTGACGCCAATTGCGCCCGGTACTGCGCGCGCGACCTCCTCTAGGGGTTCGGTCACCTCGATCAGCATCTGTTTTGCGGGCATGCTGCCACTGTCAACGTTAACCCGCAGCCGCGGGAACGAGACTATTGGAAATAGCTCGACGGGCAAAGTGATTGCGGCAAAGAGCCCAGCAAGGCCAAGTGCGAAGGCGACAAAAATGAGCGACCGTCGATGATGCTCGATCCACTCAACGAAGCTCATCGGGTACCCATTGGATTTGGATCAGCGACTCGTACTTTCATGCCATTGTCGAGCTGATGGTTTCCGGCAAGAACTAGCGGTGCTTCTGGATTGAGAGGTCCGCTGATGACATCCTTGGTGCCTGCGCTGAGCAGGATTTTCACCGGGACTTTTTGCGCCGTCATATTTGGAGATTGCACGACGTAAGGGGAACCATTGTCGTTTACCAAGATCGCTTCATGTGGCACGACGTATCCCTGTATATTGCCGGTTACAATCCGCGCTTCGGCCGCTTGTCCAGGCAGGTAGCTACCAGCCGGAAGCGTAATGTCGATCGGGACCAGACCCGTCTTTGTGTCGACCATCGAGCTGCGCAGAGAAACCTTTCCCGATACAACGGTCGTCTCGCCGAGAGGCGATACAGTCGCCAAGTCGCCTGCATGGATTTCGCCGGCTTTTCCTGGCACCACGCCGGCGTGCAGGATGAGGTCGTTCTGTCTAGCGAGACTGAGCAAGGCCGTGCCCTTGCTTACAAGAGCGCCGGGGGTGATCGAAACGCCTGTCACGACGGATTGAAATGGTGCCCGCAGTGTTTGCGGGCTGCCAGCACCCTCTGCTGTGAGTGCAGTAAGGGTCGCCTTTGCGTCCGAGACAGAGTTCTGTGCGGCTGTAAGTTGCTGTTGCGTTGCGAGGTGCTGGTTTAACAGTTCGCGCGTGCGCTGAACCATTTCGAGTGCTGCGTGAAGCGCGGAGTGCGCTTTAGTATATGCGGCGGCGGTATCGGGGCTCGGACCGAGGCGCATTAACGGTGAATCGACGGCTACCTCTTCTCCCTCTTTCACGTAGATTGCGCTAACGATACCTAAGACCGGTGCCGCAACCGTTTGCTTGGTCTTCGCATTTGTCTCGATGGTCCCAAACACCGTAACGACACGCGGAAGGCTGCCCTTATGTAGTTTGGTTAGTGTTACTAAGACGCTGGGCTTATGTTCGCTTTGAGATGACGCGTTCGCATTTTGCAAGCTTGTAGCAAACAGTGCGGTTGCGACAATGGTTATCGCCATCGTCAATATAGCGGGTGCCCGGTTCATAATTCCGTCCTCCCGCTGAGCGCAATCTTAGTCGGCGGTAAGCCTAGGGCGAGCTCGACAGCCAAAAAGACGCGATCTTCGCCAATTTGCCGTTCGATTGTGGCCACCTCCAGGGCGCGCTCCAGCTCCGTCCTTTCGTAGTCCGTCAAGCTTCGTTGATCGAGATTGTTTTGCGCATAGGCCCGTCGAGCCGTCGCCGCTAGCGACTGAGCAGCGGTCGCTGCTTTGCGAGCCTGTACAAGATCTGCCGCGAGCTCCTTGAGCTGTGCAATAAGTGCATAAACATTTGCCACGGCCTTATCGAGGCGGGCTTGATACTGTTCGCGGAGCAGCAAGCGTGTTGCTTGAGCTCTTGCAATGCGGCCCTGGTTACGGTCGAAGACCGGCAGCGCAAACGTAAACGTGGGCCCTCCCGTCACCACCGCCGAGGTATCGGAGCTATAGGAACCGCCGAGCGTCAGCGCAGGGAATTGGCCCAAAATCGCTGCTCGGACGTCTTCTTCGGCCGAGCGATAGCCGAAACGGAGGGCAATCAAATCGGGACGTCGGTTGGGCAACGAGGTGACCAGTGTCTTCAGATCGCGCGGCAGGGGATGGTATACGGGTGGAACAATTCCAAATCGTACAGTCGGATCAAGCCCGAGAAGGGCATCGAGTGCTTGCCAATTCTTTAGACGACCAAGCCGCAATGCTACGAGAGACTGCTCGGTAGCAGCCTCGGACGCCAGTAATGGTGCGAGGGCTGCCAGCGTCAAGTTGCCTGAAGCGATCGCGGCTCTCACCTGGCCCACGTCGCGGCTAATCAATTGACGTTCATGATCTGTAAGTCCGATTGATCGGTTTGCCGAATAAATGTCGAGAGCGAGCTGGCGTGCCTTCTGGGCCACCTGCCATTCGCGCCATAACTGATCGGCATCCACTTGATATAGATGGCCCTCGGCGGATCTCACTCGTGCATGACGGGTGATGACCGCGGCGAAGTCCTGAGAAAGCGATGCAGCAATCGATGAAGTCGTTCCCGGTCCGCTGATAAGCGCGCCATAGTTTAGATTGGCCGACGGGTTCGGGAGGAGTGTGGCTTGGAGCATTCCGGCTCGGGCGATGCCGAGCTCTCCCGGCTCAGATTTGAGGTCGGGGTCATTCAGGATGGCGAGAATCCGATCTGGTTGATCGTCAGCGGACGACTGAGGTCAATCCTGCGGGTTAAATAGTTGGCACGCGTTGCCGGGATAGTTGCGTCAAGGCTGTCCGGGTTTGCAACGAGGTTGGCGCCGTGAGGTAAGGGTGACGGACGGTACGTCGCGCAGCCGCTCAATCCTGCCATTGCCACGGCAGTGAGGAGTGAAGCGGTAATCGAACTCGCTCGACGAAAGCTGACCGAGCGAATGCAAACCGACTGCAAGCGGGCCAAGCGGTGGACCACACAAATGACCTTCTGCACGTGCTGACCTGCCACTGAAGTCTTGAAGAATAAATGAGGCAATGGTGGAAAGAATGCCTCGGGTTCAGTCAAAAAACATTACCGGAACATTGGGATTTTGTAAGACTGCGGCGTCGAAGGGTGGCAGATACTGGGGTTATTGCGATATTGCGAAGTTACGACGTTACAACTGTTCCGGAGCGTCTTGGGCGACGGAGGTTGGGCCTCCCTCAGAAAATCTCATGACGATTCGCAATCCAGGTTTGGCATCGCAAACGGCGAGTGCAATGCCGTGAAGATCGGCCACCGCCTTGACCAGGCTCAGGCCTAGCCCGCTGCCCGGTGTCGACCGGCTGGTCTCCAACCGATAGAAACGCTGGAATAGCCGTTCGCGTTCCTTTTCCGGCACACCCGGCCCGTTATCGGTAACAGTGCCGATTATTCCGTCGCCGTCTCGGTCCAACGACACGTCGATGTGTGAGCCGACCGGCGTATGTCGGATGGCATTTTCGACTACATTGGCAAGCATTTGCGTCAGCAGCTCGCGATCTCCGGAAATCAGAATGCCTGGTATGATTTTTCCGACAAGAGTTTTGCCTGCGTCCTCGGCGGCCGGAGCAAATGCATCGACAACGGTTGCGAAAGCATCGCTGAGATCGAACTCCCGAAAACCTGAGCGTCGAGTTCCGGCCTCAATCTGGGCGATGCGAAGCAGGGCGCCGAAGGTCGCGAGTATCTCGTCGATGCTGGCGATCGCTCCTTCGATTGTGGCGTTATGCCTGTCTGTTGGAAGAGCATGCGTTTGAGCCGATTCGAGTCGCTGACGCAGTCTCGCAAGTGGTGTTTTCAGATCGTGTGCGATGTCGGCGGAAACTTGGCGCAAGCTTTCCATCAGTTCCGATATGCGGTCGAGCATTCGGTTCAACGTCTGCGACAATCGGTCGAGATCGTCGCCCGTGCCGCGCACGGGCACGCGCTGCGATAGGTCGCCGGCGATGATTGCTTCAGCCGTGCGTCGGATGGCCTCGACGCGCTTGAGCAATGCCAAACTGAGCGCGATGCCACCGACAATCCCGAGTGCGACGACGGCGCCGAAGGCCGACACAAACCCGTCGAAAATCGCCGTCTTGACTTCCTCGATCTGCTCACGATCGGCGCCGATGGCGAGACGCACGCCGTTGATTACGGGCGCAACAAGGACCCGCAGTTGGTCTTCGCCGCCATCGCTTTCACTGTAACTGCGGCTGGACCAGCCGACCTTCGAAGGCGCTTTCGACAAAGTTCCGGCCAGCCGCTCGCCGTGGGCGCCGATCAAAAGATAATCAAGCGAGCCGCCAGGGTGGGCTCGTTCCCGCGCGTTCACCTCCGCGACAAGCCCGCTTAGTCCGCCGGATTGATAGACGGCTTGAAGCGAACTCATCTCGCTTTCGATGCGGGCATCCAGTCGTCGCTCCAGCGCAACCGACGTTGCCATATAGGTGATTATGCCGAGGGCTGCGACTGCCACCGCAAATAGCAGGACGTAGCCCACTGAAAGCCGGAACGTTGTGGTTTGAAAGATTTTAGCTGGGTGCACGGAGCGAGTATCCGGAACCGCGGATGGTGTGGATGAGCTCGCTATCGAAACCGCGGTCAATTTTGGCCCGGAGCCGGCTCATATGCGTCTCGACAATGTTGGTCTTGGGGTCAAAATGGAAGTCCCAGACCATTTCTAGCAGCATCGTCCGCGTCACGACGCGCCCGGCGTGGCGCATGAGATATTCGAGCAGCTTGAACTCGCGCGGCTGAAGTTCAATTTCCCGGCCGCCACGGGTGACGCTGCGCTTTAGCAAGTCCATTTCAAGATCGGCAAACCGCAACACCGTCTCGGCAGCACTGATGGCAGGGCGACGGCCGAGCGCGTTGACGCGGGCCAGGAGCTCCGAAAAGGCGAAAGGTTTGACAAGATAATCGTCGGCGCCTGCGTCGAGCCCCTCGACGCGATCGTCGATACCGCCCAGATTCGTAAGAAAGAGCACCGCTGTCCTGATGTTGTCGCCGCGCAGGTCCTTCACCAGAGAAAGGCCGTCGAGGCCGGGCAGCATACGGTCGACGATCGCTACGTCGTAGGCGCCACCGCCGGCCAGGAATAACCCCTCGCGGCCGTTGGAGGCACGGTCGACGACATGGCCGTTCTCGGAAAGGCCATTCGCGATATAGGCCGCCGTTTCAGCATCGTCTTCGATGACCAAGACTTTCATCCGATAAGCTCGTTGGTTTTCCGTCGGCCGTCTTTAGATAGGGACGAGCCGGCGCTTTGGCAGCGCCGGCTCACGGGTCCCGGATTAGTCCTTCGGATTGGCACCCTCGCGGGTGTTTTCGAGGACCCCGCCGTTCATGGCGTCCACGCCCACCTCCCGCCACTTATTCCCGTGGCGCATATCGAAGGAGTAACGTAGGCCGCTACCGCCGCCTTCATGTTCGAGTTCCTCTTTCATGATTTTGCCGGGATAGGCTTTCAAGGCGATGGCGCGCGCCTCGCTCATGCTGATTTTGGCCTTCTGGGCGGTACCAGTCTTGGCGATAGCCAATGCTGGTGCCGCTCCAATTGCAAGACCGACGAGTACTGCCAGCGAGACCCGATTGAGAGACCTTCGTGCGTGCATGTTTTGCTCCAAATTCGCCCACGCGTGCGGGCTAAGAAAAAGCGGCATCGTCGCTAGATTGACGAGCCGCCGCGAGACACCCTTGCAATGACAATGAGCGATCCGGCTATACGTCGACATTTCCGCAACTATACAAATTCCCAACGTTCGCCTTTCTCAAATTCGATTCAGTAGCCGTGGACTTATGGTCGTGTCATTCAAAAGCTTAAATGCTGCTGATAAGGGCACGACGATGCCGCCGCCTCGGTCCGCTTCAATCTGAATCACAAACGACGTTGGGGAAATGAATGTATGCACTCGATATTGCCTTCACTGGTTGGCTAAATAGCATAGCAGGCAGAAATGCCACTCTCGATTTCTTGATGGTCTCGATCTCCACGGTCGGCGTGCCGATATTGGTATTTGCCGTTATCGTCCAATGGTGGTTTCCTCGACCCGCCCCATCCACGCGTCATGTTCTGTTGGCGGCGGGATTCTCTTTTCTCCTCGGCCTTGCGATAAATCAGTTCGTTCTGCTGTTTGTTCACCGCCTACGCCCCTATGACAGCGGAATCACCCATCTTCTGATCGCACCAAGCGCCGACTATTCATTCCCGTCCGATCATGCGACCGCGAGTTTCGCGATCGCAGCGACATTTATTCTTCATCGGATGCGCCGCTGCGGGCTTGCATTCGCTATCGCAGCGTTGCTGATGATTTTTTCGCGCGTCTATGTGGGAACTCACTACGTCAGCGACGTTCTCGGCGGTGCCCTTACCGGTATCGTCGCGGCGGCAATAGTGCGGTTAGTGTACCGAGAAGGCACAAAAGCCGACCGCTACATCACCAGCATCCTGTAGGCTCGATTATGGAACACCGAGTGGGACCGTAGCGGGACCGTAGCAATTCGCGCTGCGCAGCGCGCCTCTCGCTTCTGGGGCTGCTGCTGCTGTCCGCCGATGCCTCCAACTGCAGGCTCCGGCGAGTCTGCCCGGATCGGCAGCATCTCACGTGCCGGGGACCAACGTCCAATCGCCGCCTTTGATCTCCAGCATATGGAACGCCGACAGGTCGAGGCCCATATGGTCGGTCGGCGACATGTTCACGATGCCGCCGGTTCCGATATAGCCTTTGGTCTTCTCGATCTCATCGCGCACTTTGGCCTTATCGGCGCTCTTGGCACGCTGCATCGCCTGCACCAGAATCATGAGACCGTCATAGGCGTGACCGCCGAAGGTCGAGACCGCCTGTCCGGACTTCTGCTGATAGGTGCGCGTATAATTCACGACGACGGGCTTCTGCGGATCCTTGTTCGGGAGCTTGTCCGCGATGAGAAGCGCCGCGGCCGGCAGCCGCACGCCTTCGGCCGCGGGACCGGCGAGCTCGATGAACTGCTTGGAGGCAACGCCGTGGCTCTGGTACAGCGGCAGCTTGATTCCGAGCTGGCTGTAATTGCGCGTCACGATCGCCGGACCTTGACCAAAGCCCGGATTGACCACGGCCTGCACGCCCGCTTTGTTGCGGATATTGGTGAGCTGCGGCGTCATGTCGCTGTCGCGCGGTCCGTAGCTCTCCTCGGTAGCGATCGTGATCCCCGCCTTGGGCGCGACGGCAACGCACTGGTCGCGCATCGACTTGCCGAACGCGTCTGTCCCCGAGATCAATGCGATCGTCGTCAGATTGCGGTGCTTGAGATTGGAAAAAATTTTCTCGCACGCCATCTTGTCCGTGTGCGGCGTCTTGAAAACCCACTTGTGGACGGGCTCGATAATCTGAATGCCGCCAGCCAGCGAAATGAACGGAATTTTGGCGTCTTCGAACACCGGGATCATCGCGAGGGTGGCTCCGGTGGTGCTGCCGCCGACCATGGCAACGACTTTGTCTTCTTCCACCAGTCGGGTTGCGAAGGTGCGGGCGTTGTTAGCATTACCGGCGTCGTCGTAAACGATCAGCTGCAGTTTCTGGCCGTTTACCCCGCCTTTCGCATTAATTTCATCGACATAGATTTCCAATGTTCTCTTTTCCGGGTCACCGAGAAACGACGCCGGCCCGGTCACCGACAACACGGAACCTATTTTTATTTGCGCTGAAGCTTGGTAGCCGGCGCTGATTAGGGCAAGAAGTCCAATCCCAGCGGTTACGGTAAAGCGTTGCCACATTCTCATGGGACCCTCCGTTACGATTATTAATTTTTATCCATTCCGAAACTTCCATCCGACGCTTCGTTCGTGGCCAAATGCCGGTCAGACTACTTGCTCGCCGCCTTGGCTGGATCCTTGACGGCTTTGAAGGTGGCAAACTCGACGTTGTAAAGTTGTCCGTTCTTCTTTTCGACCTTGCGGATATAGATGTTCTGGATAATGTCGCGTGTCTCCGGATCGATCTCGATCGGCCCGCGTGGGCTTTCCCATTGCATTCCTTTCATCGCAGCGATGAGCGAATCGCCGTCAGCCTTGCCGCCGGTCTTCTTCAGCGCCGCGTAGATCAGATGCATGCCATCATAGCCGCCGACCGACATAAAATTGGGGCGGAAATGGTTGTCCTTTTCGAACGCCGCCACGTAGGCCTTGTTCATCGCTGAGTTGTGGTCGGCCGAATACATATGCGCGGTCACCGTCCCGATCGCGGCGTCACCCATGCCCGGCAGCAGATCGTCATCGGTCACGTCGCCGGGTCCAATCAGCTTGATGCCGGCCTTGTCCAGACCACGCTCAGCAAATTGCTTCATAAAGGTGCCGCCCTGGCCAGAGGGCACGAAGATGAAGATCGCGTCTGGCTTGGCGTCGGCGGCGCGCTGCAGGAACGGCGCGAAGTCCGGATTGGCGAGCGGTATTCTGATGGCTTCAGCCACCGTACCGCCGGCCGCCTTGAAGCGCTCGGTAAAGGATTTCTCTGCGTCGTAACCGGGCGCATAGTCGGAAACGATAGTGACGACTTTCTTGATTTTATTCTTCGCCGCCCAGTCGGCGATAATCACGGATGACTGCGGTAAGGTGAAGCTGGTGCGCACGATGTAGGGCGATTTTTCGGTGATGATCGAGGTGCCCGCCGCCATGACGACTTCCACCACTTTGGCTTCGGTGGCGAGCGGAGCGACCACGAGCGCCGCGGGTGTGATCTCGAAACCGGCGATGATGTTGACCTTGTCGTTGACAATTAATTCCTGCGCCAGCCGTTTAGTATTATCGGGCACGCTGGCGGAGTCGCGGAGGATAACTTGGATTTTCTTGCCGGCGACCGTATCGCCGTGCTCTTTCATGTAAAGATCGACGGCGGCCTTGATCTGTTTGCCGGTCGACGCCTGTTGCCCTGTCATTGACACGATGAGGCCGATCTTGACGGTATCTTGCGCGAACGCGCCGCCGGCGGCGAACGTGCCGATGAAGAGCGCGGCAATCGCGCCGGTCGTATATCTGACTAGCATTAGCTTTTCTCCGCTTAGATGGCCGAAGTCCTTATCGTGTTATTCACTGATGGACCGTCCCAAATTACTGCCTCGTGTCCGCTCAATTAATTCTTGGTAATTGTTGGCGCCAATTACGACTGAGTCGGTCACTCTCACTGAAATGCCCGAGAGGCATTCGTAAGACTCGCCTGTCCCCCTCGAAGGACACGCGCCGAGGTCCAGCTATGCCGTATGGCTAATTTTAAGTGCGCCGGAAATGTAGCGGCTCGCACGGATTACGAAGGCCGTAGGGGATAACAGCGAGGCGCATTACACTACACTGGCAATTCGCGCGTCACCTCAAAATCCGAGATAGGCTTTGCGGACATCTGGCATGGCGGCGACCTTCTTCGATGTTCCCTCAGTGAATATGCGCCCTTCGGCGATGACATATGCGTAATTGCTGATCGACAGTGCCAAATTCACATTTTGCTCGACCAACAGCAGCGTAACGCCGGTTTGCTTCAGCGCCTTGAGTGTGGCTACCAGCTGCTGCACGATCACAGGCGCGAGACCGAGCGACAACTCGTCGATCATCAGCACCACCGGCACCGACATCAGCCCGCGCGCGATCGCCAGCATCTGCTGTTCGCCGCCGGAAAACGTACCGGCCTTTTGCCGGCGGCGCTCTTTGAGACGTGGAAACAGCGTGAATACCTTGTCGACCTGGGCGTCAAAATGGTGCCGCGCCCGGGACGAGAAAGCACCCATTTCCAGGTTTTCTTCGACCGACATGTTGTCGAACAATTGCCGCCCTTCCAGCACCTGTGTGTACCGAAAATTAGATTCTGCAAGGCTTGCTTTCTACGAGGGCCGGCCGATACTGAGATAGTGGTGCTCATTGCGGGGCGCTCTACCAGAACAGGCGGCGGTAATGGCTAAACGAAAAAGGAGAGCGACAGCGCACAGGGGAAAGTCGGCGACCCGCGATAAGGCGCGCAAGCCTGGCAAATCCGTGCGAGGGAAGACAGCGAAACGCACTACTGCCAAGGCGACGTCAAGAAAACGGGTGACTAAGGCTAAGTCGAAGCGCGCAGTGGCGAAGAAGGTGGTTCCGACAGTCGAAACTGTCATCGTGGATATGATCGAGGAGCCGGTTCCAGGCGTTATGGTCGTCACCGAGTTTGAGGCGACGGGTATACGTGGACCGAATGAAAAACCCGAGCAGCCCAAGGAAACCCGGGGCACCACACCTCCGAAATCAGAAGAACGATAGAGCGGTCATCGCTCTCGGTGTGGCTTGGATCGAACTGCGACCGTTTCAGTGTGAAGGAAGCACTCGCAACTGATTTCGTGCCGCCAACGAATCGCCAATGAATCGCCTGAACCGAACGCGAACAAACGTCGTCAATCGTCGCCAGATTTGGCAGGTTTTATGGGCGTTTCCCGCGAGTGATAACGGCTGGTTCATTAGTGTTTCTTGGTAAGCTCGATCGCATCGTGCCAGACGGTTTGATCGACGAGACGATCATACTTCACGGGCTCTTTCTCGGGTTTGATGCCTCCAACCTTCTTCATGAGGGCGATCAGACGCTCGAGTCGCGGTTGGTCCAACCCATCATCGTCGATCGGCCAGTAATCAATGTCGAGAAGCGGCTTGATGGTCGCTTTCGAGACGGCTGCCGTATGACCGGTGATGACTGCATCCGCGGCAACCCGATCGGCATTCTTAAAATCATGAATAAAACGGGCGGCATCGATCAACGCCGCCATCGCGCGTACATAGGCGTCGCGATTCGCCTTGAGCTTGTCCCGACGCACCACAAAGACAAGATAGTGGCCATTTGGATTCGTCTTTGAAATGGTCAAAATCAGATTGACCTTCTTACCCGCGGCTTCGACAGTCGAAACATCATCGAGATGTAGAACACCGAAGTTGAGGCTACCGCCGATCATTGCGGAGCCTACGTTCGAACTCAACGCCACCTGCTGCACCTGGTCGATGGTTACGCCAGGGCAGCCTCCGGCCAGCATCGTTCGCAATGCGATCGATCGTGCCCCGCCCACAGTGTCAACTCCGGCCGGCTGGCCAACCACATCCTTGCAGGAGGTCTTGGTTGGATCCACCGACGCCAAAACCATGTCGGAATTGACCAAGCCATAGATCGCGACGAGACCGACGCCGGTGTTGGAAACCTGGTTGATAATCAATGCAGACGGCGACATTGCCATTTCGATGTCGCCCGCGATGATGGCTCGCGCGGCCGCCGTGCCGGTATCAAACGGGCGTATCTCGACGTTTGCTCCGTACTTCTTGAAGAGGCCCTCTTTATCGGCAACGTAAAGAATGATCGACGCAAAAATCGGCGGAATCCCCGGCGCGGCAATTACAATTTTCGTATCTGTGGCGAGCGCTGTGGTGGGCGCAATAGCGCTCATTGTGCACAGCGCAGCAGAAATCGCGACTATCCTCAACATTGGCTTGCAGCACATCTTTCCCTCCGCGCAGTTTTGTCACCCCGTTTAAAACTATCGATCATCCAGCGCCATACCAATACAACGCGCCTCCGTCTGGCTCCCAGCCCCTCGGCCATTTGGCAATATCTCGTTGTGCTCGGCTCCAGGTCAAGACGCTTTGCCCACGGCGAGACGCAGAGCGGCGTCACAATCTGCCCCGTGCTGAACCCCTGTTCTTCGGCATAACCTAAGCTCCTTTCCAAGCCGTTCTCCCATAACGCTTCGTCTAAAAAAGCCGGGTCAGGTCATTGAAGCAAGTTCAAGGCGGTGAACAACCGTGACAGGAACTTCACACGCGCGAAGATGGACCGGCGCATGGCGCAGATCGAGGAGAGCGTTGCCCGCTATCTGCAGCAGCTCGACAGTGCGGATCGGCAGGAGCCGTCCGAGGCACTCCAAACCAAGACGAGCCGTCTGAAAGAGAAGATCGAGAAACTGAAGGAGCAGATGCAGCGTCTCGAGATTCTCAAGGTAAAAATGCTCGCCACACCGGACCAGCAAATCTCACTGACCGATCCCGATTCTCGCTCGATGGCGACGAGCGGCCGCGGCTCTGGCGTCGTAGGCTACAATGTCCAGGTCGCCGTCGACACTGAGCATCATCTGATTGTTACGCATGAGGTGATCAACGTCGGGACCGACCGGTCGCAGCTCGCGCACGTGGCCAAGGAGACGAAGGCGACGCTGGAGGTGGTGAGCCTCGATGCCGTCGCCGACCGCGACTACTTCAGCAGCGAAGAGATCCTGGCATGCGAGAATGCGGGCATCACGGTCACGCTGCCAAAGCCGATGACCTCGAACTCAAAGGCGGAAGGGCGCTTCGGCATGCAGGACTTCCGCTATGTGGCTGAAGAGGACGTTTACATCTGTCCTGCCGGCGAAAGGCTCGCCTACCACTACACGACCGAGGAAAACGGATTGGTCCTGCGCCGCTACTGGACCAACGCCTGCCAGAGCTGCGCCATCAAGCAAAGCTGCACCACCGGCAAGGAGCGACGGATCACCCGATGGGAGCACGAGCACATTCTTGAGGCGGTGCAGCGCCGGCTCGACGAACATCCGGAAAAGATGCGCGAGCGGCGCGAGACGGTTGAGCATCCCTTCGGCACGATCAAGGCCCGGATGGGAGCAACCCACTTCCTGATGAAGACGTATCATTATGGCGCTGTGTTTGGAGGCGCCGTCCACAGCATCACGAGCGGACCGCATTTTATTCTCTTGGAGAATCGAAGACCTCTCGCACCTTGTTGGCAAGTTGCTCCAGAGTGAATGGCTTTGAGATCAATTGTAAGCCAGCGTCCGGCACGCCGTTGTGCACGATTGCATTGCGGGTATAGCCCGTTGTGTAAAGAACTTTCAGATATGGATTTCGCCGCTGGGCCTCTCCGGCGAGTTGGCGACCATTTACGTCCGGCATGACGATGTCTGTGAATAAAAGGCCCACCTCGGGACGCGCATCCAGAACTCGTAGCGCTGACGCGGCGCCGTCTGCTTCCATTACGGTGTAACCAAGTTCGCGCAACATATCGACTGTGATCTGTCGAACCTGCTCCTCATCTTCGACCACCAGAATGATCTGCTGCGCACTGCCGGTTGGCACCACATTTTTAGGCTCAGGCTTAGTTGTTGACTCTCCGGCTCCGAAGAAACGGGGCAGATACAGTTTCACTGTCGTGCCTTGCCCCGGCTCAGAGTAAATTGTCACGTGCCCGCCCGACTGTTTAACGAACCCATAAACTTGGGAAAGGCCGAGGCCCGTGCCCTTTCCGATAGTTTTTGTCGTGAAGAAGGGATCAAAAGCCCTGGCAATAACGTCTGGTGACATACCCGACCCAGTATCGCTCACAGCAACCATAACGTATTGCCCGGCGGGCACATCAGAGTGTGCAACTGCATAGCTATCGTCCAAGTGGGCGTTGGCGGTCTCAATCGTGAGACGGCCGAAGCCGGGCATCGAATCTCGTGCATTTACAGCGAGGTTTAGAAGCGCGTTTTCAAGTTGGCTCGCGTCCGCATGAGTGCGCCATACCTCCCCCGCAAGAATTGTCTCTAAGCGTACATTTTCGCCCAGCGTGCGGCGGAGCATTTCGGACATCCCAGCGACACACTTGTTGATGTCAACGGGTTCGGGGGCGAGTGGCTGCTGACGCGAGAAGGCGAGCAGACGATGTGTCAGGGCAGCCGCCCGTTCAGCTCCTTCCATCGCGGCATCGACGAAGCGCTCAATATCGCCTTCGCCACGCAATAATCGACGTTTGAGGATATTCAGGCTGCCAATCACGATGGCAAGCATGTTGTTAAAATCATGCGCGATGCCGCCGGTGAGTTGCCCAATGGCTTCGATTTTCTGGCTTTGACGTAGTTGCTGCTCGATAAGTCCGCGTTGTACAGCCTCTTGCACAAGCTTTTCGTTTGCCAGTGCCAAGGCGTCGCGGGATGCGACTAACCCGAGCGTTTGACGACGCTCATTCACGATCGCATACAGGGCAAGCGCAATGACCAGGATGACAACGAGGAACATACCAGCAAAGAGCCAGGACGTGGTTTGCTCATGACTGCGTTGACGAAGATCCAGAAGGCGCCTTTCCTCAACGAGCATCTGCGAGATGTCATCGCGCGCTCGATTCCTCGCGGCTTGGCCGGCTCCACTCCGAATCACGTCCAGCGCTTGATCCCTTTCTCCTATGCGGTGATGATCGATACTTTCCTTAAGCAGAGCCAGCCTTTCTTCCGTCAGATCGATTAACGTCGAAAGCGCTTGACCTTGCCGAGGATTGTCGGAGATCAGCGCGGCTAGTTTCTTAAATTCACCATCAAGTGCCGCAGTGGCAGTCAAATAAGGGGCAAGATAGCTTTCGTTACTTGTAAGCAGATAACCACGCTGGCCGGTCTCGGCGTCTTCGAGAAGCGACTGAAGCGAGTAAAGCCGGCTTTCCACTTCCATTGTGTGCCGAACTAATTCGCTCGCCTGTTGTTGGTAGACATTGGACCAAACAATCCCGGCAAGGACCGCTAAAATGAGCGCGAAGCCGACCGCAAGCGCAGTCACGCGAGATAAGAGAGGTTTGAACATGTTCGCTCCGGGCGGGAAATCTTAGTCGGGAAGACTGGCTGTGCGCTATCGATTTTTCTTAAAACAGTTGGGAAACGACATGGCGCGCGGCCGACGTTCCCACTCGAAAAAGGCAGCGATGTTGGCTTTGGGTGTGCGCCGTGACAAGGCGGCGCTTTCCAGCGGGTATCCGCCACATTGTTGCCGGAGTGATCGGACAACAATTGCCTGCGCTTGTCTGTACTCGATAGAATTTTGGGTACGGGCGGATCGGCATTGAGAGAAAGAACAATGTGATGGCTAATCAACCGGAACAATCTAAAGGGAACCTCGAATAATTGCCGCAGCTGGCAATCGCGGACATCTTTGGGGTGAACAGCACGGAATCGAAACGAGAACAAAGCGGAATCATTCGTGGGTAAATTCGGGGCGCCTGACGATTGGTGGCAATTATTCGAGGTCCCCTAAAGTATCTCGACGTTCAGTGTTGCTACACGGGGCAGCGTGTGCGACGGGTGTAGCAACTATTCTCGTCGCTAATGCAAATTATGCAAAGGCAAATCCGTTGCCAAAAACAGCGGTCAATTATCAAGACACGCCAAAGGGCGATCGTCAGTGCAGCAATTGTAGTCTGTTTGTTGCGCCGAATGCCTGCAAGAACGTGGTTGGTGAAATTAGTCCAAACGGTTGGTGCGTGCTTTGGCGGAAGGCTTGAACTTTCTTGACTTGTGTTCAAGTCGTCGACTTGCAAGCCGCTATCAATCGCTTCGTAGTCGAACACAACGCCGAATCGAAACCCTTCACATGGACTGCTGATCCCGACAAAATTATCCAGGCCGTCAGACGCGGGCACCAAGTGTTAGATTCCATCCAGCCCGATAGCCAGCTGAACGGCAGCCAAACAAGTCTGGCAACGCCTCTGAGCCTAGACTGAGCGGCCTCCTCCGCGAGCCTCAGTGTATTTTCGCGATCAAACCCGACTCCGATATATTGCTCTGGCGCCGTAATTGCTCGCGTACGCCATCGGCGAAAAACGTTCACTTCTGACTTGACGCGTTCTTTACGCTCGGCGGAAAGGCTGGATTGACCTTTATGCCGCGCAGCAGGTCTTCTGCCATGTTCAGCGCCTTGTCGTTCTTCTGGTCCGGCGGAATGTAGGACTGCGAGCCGGTCTGTTCCTTGCCTGCGTCGCCCTGGAGGTGGCCGCGCAG
>OCZT010002620.1_pt1 | contig 18500 bp, 14 predicted proteins | sample 1539031 | NCBI WGS metagenome assembly OCZT01 (sample SAMEA3539308, study PRJEB22396) | soil metagenome | biome: tundra; feature: field; material: soil | place: USA | collected 2010-05 | depth 0.15 m | reverse complement strand
AACAGCCAACCCGTCCACAAAATCCGCCACGGCGCCGTCAGCGCGAGCATCTGGCGCCAGGAAACCGACAAAGGTCCTCTGTTCAACGTCACCTTCCAGCGGTCCTACAAGGATGGAGACACATGGAAGAACTCCACCAGTTTTGGCCGCAATAACCTCTTGGTTGTGAGCCTGATCGCCGCACGGGCTTTCGAGTGGATCGGCAACCAACCCCGACAGCCAAAACGCTAACCTCAGGGGCTGGCGATTAACCATAACCGCCAGCCTTTTTATTTATTCCATCGCAGATCCTCTCCATCCGCTGGGCCTCACTGGCCCAAACCCGCACAGAGAGTGCCCCCTCTTGCCCTTCACTATGAATACCGATACCTACGGCGCAAAGTATATCCCCATCGGTTACCGCACGCCGAGCCCCGAGGAGATCAGTGCACGCCGCACCGCCCGGGACTTGAAAATCCCGATTGCGGCAGCCGTCCAAATCGCTGCCCCCGAAATGGCAGCGATTATTGACGGTCCGTGTTGGCTGGTGCCTGTTCCGGCAAGCAACGGGAGCCTCATCGCCAATCTTGCACTCGCCCGCGCCATCGCCGGGCTGGTTCCCGGCGCCCGCGTCAAATGTGCCATCGGCCGCGCCTATCCCGTCGAATCATCCTCCAGTCGCCGTATGCGCGGGCTTCCCGGTCTCACGGTGGAACAGCACGCCATCTTTCGCACCGGCGGCCCCATCCAGCTCCTGCCGCTGTATTTTGTGGACAACGTAATCACCACCGGCACGACCATCGCGGCTTGTCGCCGCGCTCTTGGTTGGGGCATCGGTCTAGTATACGCCGACGCCAGCAGATGTCCCCATCCGCCGCGTTTGGGAATGGGGATTGACCGCTGCCCTGCCTTGGTCAGATGACGTTGGTCGTCACCGGCCCCTCTTCTTAACGAGAGGGGCTTTTTTGCGCTCAAGCCAATACGCAATTACTCTCCGCTTTGCTCCAAGGAATGGCACTTAAGAAAATAAGAGCCGCTGTACGTAAAAATACGCCCATTATTTTCTTACTTTTTTTCCTTGAAACGGGAGGTTTATTGTCACATTTTTTCAATGTGAAACTCAGAACAAGACGTCTCTATGATTTTCTTGCTAATGTTTACTTAGCCTTTTTTGGTTCGATTGCATCTATCGTGGCTTTGATTTGGTTTGCACTTGATAAGGTGCAACCGACGACATTCGTTTGGTTATTTTTGGTGCCAACGACCTTTATTCTCTTTTCTGTCGTCGCAATTTATTCCATCCGGGTCCGTCAAGAGAATATCCAGTTTCGCAACTTCATGAAAACCCTGCACAGGATTAACCATGATTACCGGGACATGCTGAGTGCGGCCTTCAAACACCCATCTCAAGAATTCGATCCTGACCAGTATTTAAATTTTCTAAAGCAAAGCGAAATACAGACGATAAGGTCAGCGTGTCAAAAGGTTGCCAAAATCTTCACAGCTTTTACTCACAGTGAATGCACGGTGACTGTAAAACTGATAACCCGAAGCGGGGGGAAGGATTTCTCTGAAACATTCGAGCGCAGTGAGGAGAATAGTGTGCGTGACATTGCGCCGCAAAGACCATATGAACTCAACACCGGGGCGAACATCGCATTTGACAAGGCTCTAATGCACATCAGTGGTGTGACTTCACGTTTTCAATCCGATGATCTTACCAAAGAAAAAGATTATCGCAATCAGCGTGACCATTGGTCTGATTTCTATAAAAATACCATCGTTGTTCCGATCAGATCTGTTGATCCGATTAAAATGGGAAGCAAAGATTCCAGCGATGACATCGGTTTTTTGTGTGTGGACACGCTTTCACTCAATCGTTTAAACAATACGTGGCATGTTGAACTGTTAGCTGCGTTTGCTGATCAGATGTATAATTTTATGAGTTTGATGAGAGGAAAATACCGATTGAAGGCTGGTGCGGTGAATATGCTGGCGGGAGCGTTGTTGTTAAGCGCTTCTTGACTTTGACTTTGACTTCACGCGTTGAGACAAGTATACTATTAACAGGAGTTATTTATGGAATATGTTTTACTAAATCTGTCAGACTTTAACAACGATTGGAACAAGTCTGTGCTTAATATGTCACGGAACGAACGTCTTGCAGCGCGCGGCGCAGTGCCGGCGAATCAAAGAAGTGACAGTCAGGCATCAGGCTCAAAAAAAGCACAAGCCACTCCCAATGCCAAAGACCATTCAACGTCAGAGGCATCTGGGAGTTAAAGGCGGCAGGCTCTGTTGAGAACAAACACACGTGCAGCAATAACACATTGTTGCACGTTTTTTAATTGCATACGTTAAAACTCTTGCCTCTGGCGTTGCTTAAAGCAAATTGAAGCCGTCAAGCCGTGCATCCGGATTATTGTCACCTGAAGGCGACATTCGTCGCTTCCCTTCCATCATGGTAAAATGGACACACATTTTTCCCCATGCTTTGCGCCAAGCGAAAACTCACCGGCGAGATTGTCACCGCATATTTAGCATCGAAAGCATGTCGCTTCAACGGGGCCGCGCTCACGTGAGCGCGGAGAGATATGAATGGGCCGGGGCGGTTCCTCTCACTTGGACGCTTCAACGGGGCCGCGCTCACGTGAGCGCGGAGAGACCAAACTGCCTTCGGGTTATGGCTTCCTGCTGATTTCGCTTCAACGGGGCCGCGCTCACGTGAGCGCGGAGAGGGCGTGAACTCGGAAAAGTATCACGCCCAGACCGCCGCTTCAACGGGGCCGCGCTCACGTGAGCGCGGAGAGGTTACTCTTTCGGCGAACACCAAACTCAAGCGGGTAGCTTCAACGGGGCCGCGCTCACGTGAGCGCGGAGAGTGGACACTTGGCGGGCAGGCCGGACATTGTTGGACTGGCTTCAACGGGGCCGCGCTCACGTGAGCGCGGAGAGACGTTCTTGAATCCCCGTTTCAAACAGGTCAGGAACGCTTCAACGGGGCCGCGCTCACGTGAGCGCGGAGAGAACAAACCGATTTCAAACGAGATGCAGCGCGCCTTGCTTCAACGGGGCCGCGCTCACGTGAGCGCGGAGAGTTTTACTTTGTTTGTTTGTTTTGTTTGTGCAGTTTTAGCTTCAACGGGGCCGCGCTCACGTGAGCGCGGAGAGGTTGTTCCGCCGATTCCGAGTAACATTTTGAATCTGGGCTTCAACGGGGCCGCGCTCACGTGAGCGCGGAGAGTCTTATGCCGGACGTGTCGTTGCCTTATTGTAAGGGGCTTCAACGGGGCCGCGCTCACGTGAGCGCGGAGAGAAGGGGCACCAAAAAAGCATTCCGATCCATCGCAAAGCTTCAACGGGGCCGCGCTCACGTGAGCGCGGAGAGAACTTTTGGACAAGGCGCTGCGCGCGAAGGCGGACGCTTCAACGGGGCCGCGCTCACGTGAGCGCGGAGAGCGTAGGCTCGTTTTGCCTTTGGGTGTCCTGTCAGATGCTTCAACGGGGCCGCGCTCACGTGAGCGCGGAGAGCTTCCACCACGGCGTCCGCCTCGTCGAAACCCATCTGCTTCAACGGGGCCGCGCTCACGTGAGCGCGGAGAGCCGCCGGGGGGAGCGTCGGCACTGCTTCGGAATCGTCGCTTCAACGGGGCCGCGCTCACGTGAGCGCGGAGAGAAGTTAATCCATTTTGTTATTGATTTAAAAGATTATAGCTTCAACGGGGCCGCGCTCACGTGAGCGCGGAGAGATAGTAATGTTGGTGAAAGAAATGGCCGCAACCATTGCTTCAACGGGGCCGCGCTCACGTGAGCGCGGAGAGACGCATTTACGAACGGGCCAGCGCGGTGAGAAATGATGCTTCAACGGGGCCGCGCTCACGTGAGCGCGGAGAGTGCGCGTTTGTGTCAAGGATTGTTTCAAGATTTATGGCTTCAACGGGGCCGCGCTCACGTGAGCGCGGAGAGGTTAACAAACTGGCAGGCGATGCAGGGCAATTTGAGGCTTCAACGGGGCCGCGCTCACGTGAGCGCGGAGAGCACGTCATTTAATGTCCTTATGTTGCTAACGCCTCGCTTCAACGGGGCCGCGCTCACGTGAGCGCGGAGAGACCGCGTCGAGAACGGGAGAAGGCGTTCTTCGATATGCTTCAACGGGGCCGCGCTCACGTGAGCGCGGAGAGGTATTCCACGGAGCGGGGTCGTTCTTATGCTTCTCAGCTTCAACGGGGCCGCGCTCACGTGAGCGCGGAGAGCTGCCGCAGCCTGGTGAAACCGATAGACCGTGAGACGCGCTTCAACGGGGCCGCGCTCACGTGAGCGCGGAGAGATTTGTCCGGTTAAGCAGTTCAAAATGGTCCATCGAGGCTTCAACGGGGCCGCGCTCACGTGAGCGCGGAGAGAACACGACAATTCTGAGTCCAACGATGGGGACTTACGCGCTTCAACGGGGCCGCGCTCACGTGAGCGCGGAGAGTAAAACTTTTTTACTTACGGCTCGCGCCGATTACACCGCTTCAACGGGGCCGCGCTCACGTGAGCGCGGAGAGATGTTATGTTTAATTGGAGAAGTTTTGTTAATTTTCGCTTCAACGGGGCCGCGCTCACGTGAGCGCGGAGAGATCCATATCCGGACGGGTTGGATGACCGGCAGTTCATCGCTTCAACGGGGCCGCGCTCACGTGAGCGCGGAGAGTCAATTATATAATATTGATGTTGTTACCTATAAAGGAGCTTCAACGGGGCCGCGCTCACGTGAGCGCGGAGAGAAATGGCATGGCCGCTTCCCAAAGAAAAACGCGACCGCTTCAACGGGGCCGCGCTCACGTGAGCGCGGAGAGGATTTGTTAGGCCAACGATGTCACTTTATAAATGTGAGCTTCAACGGGGCCGCGCTCACGTGAGCGCGGAGAGACCCTCAACCCTCAACCCTCAACCACTTTCACATTGAAGCTTCAACGGGGCCGCGCTCACGTGAGCGCGGAGAGTGCACGCCTCGTCGGTGCACGCCTCGACGACGGATCGGCTTCAACGGGGCCGCGCTCACGTGAGCGCGGAGAGGCGTTGTAGGCACATTGGCGCAGTTCGATATTTATCGCTTCAACGGGGCCGCGCTCACGTGAGCGCGGAGAGCTCAACCAGGCCGAGCTGTTGCCGGCCTAAAAATAGCTTCAACGGGGCCGCGCTCACGTGAGCGCGGAGAGCCCACCTACCTCAGGCAGCTCGGCGCGGGCAAGACCGCTTCAACGGGGCCGCGCTCACGTGAGCGCGGAGAGGCCGGGGTGTTCGTCGGCGGCGCGTAAGGCAGTTGGGCTTCAACGGGGCCGCGCTCACGTGAGCGCGGAGAGATCGAAAATGCGGGGCATGGCTGTTCGCTCGCGCGCGCTTCAACGGGGCCGCGCTCACGTGAGCGCGGAGAGTTCAGCGGATCGGAAAACTCATCAAAAGCCTTTCCTGCTTCAACGGGGCCGCGCTCACGTGAGCGCGGAGAGCAATCTGGCCCATGCGAGTCTGTGTTCCACCGCCATGCTTCAACGGGGCCGCGCTCACGTGAGCGCGGAGAGGGCCATGTGCGCGCCGCACAACGACCGGGCGGTGTTGCTTCAACGGGGCCGCGCTCACGTGAGCGCGGAGAGGCCTTGATTCGGCATGATTATTCCTTTGTCAATCGCGGCTTCAACGGGGCCGCGCTCACGTGAGCGCGGAGAGGCCACCCCTCTTTGCGTGATTGTTTCCCAAAGGACAGCTTCAACGGGGCCGCGCTCACGTGAGCGCGGAGAGGTCAGGCCCTGTGCCGAGACGGTAAACCAGCCTGAGCTTCAACGGGGCCGCGCTCACGTGAGCGCGGAGAGGCAGTGGCCGGGGCGAAAGACCGGTGAAGAATTAAACGCTTCAACGGGGCCGCGCTCACGTGAGCGCGGAGAGGAAACAAAATTTGTGGAGTTTATAGCTTTGTTCATGCTTCAACGGGGCCGCGCTCACGTGAGCGCGGAGAGCTCGCCCAATTCCTCGGTGGCGATGGCCAGCTTTTGGCTTCAACGGGGCCGCGCTCACGTGAGCGCGGAGAGCCCTCCGCTTCCGGGTGCGCTTGGAAGCCTTGCAAATCGCTTCAACGGGGCCGCGCTCACGTGAGCGCGGAGAGCGCCCTCAACCGCTTTTCCACGACAGAGAGCAAGCGGCTTCAACGGGGCCGCGCTCACGTGAGCGCGGAGAGACCCTTTTAACGTCAATACTCATTTACCACCTTATTGGCTTCAACGGGGCCGCGCTCACGTGAGCGCGGAGAGTAAGCGCGCGTTTGCCTTCACGTTCAATATCAACCTGCTTCAACGGGGCCGCGCTCACGTGAGCGCGGAGAGAACGGAACCCGCGATGTTGATGTTTGGAACAACGAATGCTTCAACGGGGCCGCGCTCACGTGAGCGCGGAGAGCAATTTCTCCAAGTTCATTGGATTGACGCGATGCCCCGCTTCAACGGGGCCGCGCTCACGTGAGCGCGGAGAGTGCTCTTCTGTTACTTCTTCTGGCGCAGCTTCGCAACACTTCGATTGCGACAGCCTGCGCTGTTCTGAGTGTCTGTGTGCCTGTGATGTCTAGTTATCTCGTCATTATCAGCTTGCTTTGAGGCGGTTACGCCATGCGAGCGCGGGCGGGGTTTTTGGCATCACCTCGCCGCTCGCGGATTTAATTGTCAAAGAACCTGAAAAATTCAAACCACGTAACAAGGCGCATCCAATTTCGTATAGGGCAATCCGAGAGCAGTGATTACTCGATCGCCTCGCCCCTCTGCCGGTCCCAGCCCAACAAAAATCACCTGATCTTCGTCGCAGTTGATAATTTCACCCAAGGCTGTTTCCAGTTCAACCTTTTCAGATGGATTCAGGTCGCACTCGAACACCGAAAATTGCAGGTGGTCGCCAAAATTGCCACAGGTCTTAAACACCTTTCGCAGCCGCTTGTCATCAGCAACATCGTAGCAAACTAAATAGGTTGTGCGCATGGATCACCTCGTCATCAAGGAAATGTATTCCGCAATCTCGCCTGTCAGCGTTTTCGCCAACAATCGCGCCTGCAACTCCAGCGCCCGACGATAACTGACTTTGTAGTCGAACAAGGGATGTGTAATCAGCGAACTCATGCGCTGCTCATACGTCTGGAAAAAGCGTTTGCGTCCCGGCGCGGTGAGATTCACCGCCTGACCGGCACGCACAAAATCCTTTTCCGTGACGACACGATTGTTGATGCAACTCAACACCGTGGACTCCGCAATCAGCGGCCTGAACTCCTCCATCAAATCCAGACCCAATGCCGGTCGTCCGAAACGCGGCTGATGATAGAATCCCAGATAAGGATCGAAACCTACTGCCAGCGCGGCCAGCGTGCAATCCTTGGCCAACATGCTGTAAGCGAGTGAAAGCATGGCGTTGACGGGATCGGTTGGCGGACGGCGATTGCGATTGCTAAAGTTGAAATTGAATGCGAGTTGTTTGGCATCTTTGCTTGGCATTTCGAGGCCGGGCAGGTCGTCTTCAACCTTCACCATGCCGCTGAACTGCTGGAAATACTGGCTCGCGGCGGCACCCTCGATTCCAAGAAGCTCCTCGATGGAAGCGGCGGTCAGCGCATCCTCGGACGCCCGCTTGAGTTTACCAATGATCGCCTCTGGCGGCTCCAGATGATTTCGCATCAGCAGTGTGCGATGGTTGCGGATCTTGCCATGCACAAACTGCCTCGCTAACGACAGGCACGTCGTTTCATCCCGCGCCAATCGGAACTGTTCCATCCGCAGAAAGACGTTCTTCAACGAGTGACCGCGAGTAATCCCGTAAAACCAGCCGCCCATCGAAAAGTAAGTGACCGGAATCTCCTGTTCGCAGAGCGATTGAATGGCTTGAGTCGAGATTTGGATGTTGCCGAACAATGCCACATGCGAGACATCCCGCATCCGCACTTCCTCAATAACCCGGTCCTTTTCTTTGACAACTAACACCTCGTCCTTGCATCCCACACGATACCCCGGAGTGTTCAGATACAGCGCACGGGTATCGTCTCGCGCGGCAATCAATCTTCGGGGCGGTTCTCCCGCTGGCCGTCTTGAATCTTCAGACGGCTCTGTTGCAAACGTGCCCGTTTTCTCCCGCACACTTACGTCAATCGTTATCGAAGTTTGTGCCAGCATCCGTGTTTCGTCCGGCAAGCAAACCGGCGCGAGCGAACAACGCACGCACTTTGGCGAATGGATCAACGGTGCCGGAATCGGCCCGGTAACGATCCGCTTGGCTTCGGCAATGTTTTGGAGAATCCAATTTTCCAGTTCAAGAGTGATGGTCAGACGAACGCGCTGTTTGGTGGCGCGATAATAGATGACGCCCTCGTTGCAGGTGTAGCCGTTGTCGCGCAGAATCAACGCCTGTAATCCAAGCTGCATTTTGTCCGTGTCCCACAATTCGTTGGCTTCCTCACCCTCTTTGGGCGTACCCGCCTTGTAGTCAACGGGACAGACCTCCAACGCAGTAAATAAATCCTCCTTCTCTGCTTTTGTTTCAACCAAGTCCATTTTTGCGACGACACCCAGCCGCTCTGAACCCATTTGCACGGAGCGCGAATGAATGGTTTCGGGTTCGGCGTTTTTCGTTTCAGGCTCTTTGTTTGGTGAATCAGCAGCATCAGTTTTTGTTCCTTCCACTTCTTTCGGCTTGTCGGCTTCCGACTTCCGCTTGGCCTTCGGCAAAGCGCCGCTGCCCGAATCAACGCGCTGGTGAATGGCACCGCCGCGCAACGTATCCACGCTTTCGACAAAAACACCCTCGACGAATTCGTAATAGAACAACCGCTGACAATAAACGAACTCGTTCAACATCCGTGCAGGAATCTGTTGCGGTTCGGCTTCAGTGCGTGTTTTGTGTTCCGAAGTCTCCGGCGTTTTGGGTGTCTGCAAATTTGCATCTTGGGATGGCGGGAGACTCAACGCCGGTGGAGTTGGAGTTTCAGCGACTGGTTTCGGCGGTTCACTCTGCTGCGATTCAACTGGCGCAATGCGCAACACAATCCCCACCCGTTTTGGTTCGGCCGTGGTCTGACGCGGTTGACGCTTGCCGCCTGATCTCGACCCGGCTGTTCGGGGCGAAGTGCTCCTCGACACCAGTGGAGTTTCTTCTTCGCCCCGACGCGTTGCGGACGAATCTGTTGGGTTTTGCTCACTCATAATGGCTGCTTACGCAGCTAATCGCATACCGAGTACGATTCACAAGCAATGAAACATGGTTTCTTCATTATAGCGTGTTTTTTTTGAACGGCACGAACAAGCCAAGGCCAAAGTGAGCACCGTAGCCAAAGGCCAGCGGGCCAGTGACTTTCTGTGGAAAAGTAACTGTAAAAGAAGCGCCCACATCGTTACCGCGACTGCCGCCCCCATCATGGCGCTTGGTTTGAAATTGGAGACAACGCAGAGTGCGTGAACTGGGTGATTCACCAATGGTAATGAATTTTTCCTGACGAATCGAGACTTTGGCAGTCTGAGGATTCAACGCCAATAGGCGGAGGAGGTCGTGTGCTGCGGAGCCAATTTGCCAGCCGGTTGTCGTATCTATTTTGGATCGGCCATCACGGAATGTTTTGGCGTGGCGGGTGGGCACGAATGGAGTAGCGGAACGCCACACTTTGGAGTCTCCAAACAATTTGCAGTCGGGGAATGTTTCTGGCTGGCCGAGACCGATGAGAACGAGGCGTAGATCGTGGCCGCCGTGTCCCCATACTTTGTTAAGACGGCGAAGCGCGAGGCAGGCTTGTTCATCGAAGCCGTTCGCAGACCAAACTGTCAGGTGTGTGATTGCGTCACGCGGGCCGTTGGCTTCGCAAAAAATGTGCGCATGACTATGGCCTTCCAAAGGCTTTCCACCCGCACCAATCCCGGTGAAGACGCTGGCTGCGCCATTGCCTTTGTCGGACCACTTACACAGTGCGTCATGGACTCGGTTGGCAACAGAAACAGCCTGGGTGAGTCGCGGAGAGACGGCGCTGACTACTGCGTAACGTGCGACGGTCGGTTTGTGTTTGCCGGAGAGATGCGAAACACGAGGTGCTGGAGCAAAGGCATCTGCCGGTCGTGTGTAATTTACAAAAGCCGAACCGGGCGGGAGATTCCAACCAGCGGCTTGAAGTTCACCAGTGTCGGCATGTAAAGCAGTGAAAAGGTCAACGGGGACTTCTGGGCCTTTGACTTTCTTTGGTGGAGCTTTTTTTCCGGTAGTCTTCTTCGGAGTTTCTGCGGGCGATGAGTTCTTTGCGAGAAAATCAGCACGCCACTTTTCATAGTCGGCGACAGGCAATGGCGTGAGCAGGCGAACGAGTTCTAAGTTGGCGGGCATGTTCGCGCCATCGGCGAACGGCACGGCGTTCGCCTTAATCTGTGCGATTTCCTCGCGCACACGGATTTCCACGAGGCTTTCGGCGCGACCGAGATAGCCGACTCGCACGGCCAAAGTTTGAAGGGCAGCGAACTGGTCTGGCGGAAGGACGACATCCCAGGCGATGAGAACGGCGTCGTTTGGATCAAGCTGGATAAATGTATCGAAAACCTTGGTTGTCTTTTCATTCTTGCCTTCAACGACTGGCAGGTAGTGTCGCGTGTGACCGTTGGTCGCCTTGGGCAGGTAATAGTTCGGCAACTGTGCTGTGAGGCTGGCGATGACAGCGCGCAGAGTTTTTTCAGATACTTCGGCATGAGCCTTGAGATACCATGTAGCAATGAGACTGCGGAGGAGTCGCCATGGGGATGGTGGCCATTCCACAGCTCCTTCATTTACATGACGTCCCCAAGGCGTGGCGTGGAAACGCCCCGCCGGGAAGCGAAGTTCGAGAACGGTCATGCGATTAACCCTCGAAAGTCACGGTCGTGAAGCGGTTCTTTCCACCGAAGACCTTTGCGATGAGGCCGGGCAAGGCTTTCTCCAGTTCATTCAATGGAGGCACGGCAAATCCGGACGGACGTTGGACGGAGAGTCCGCCATCAAGATCCAAGTCGCAGGCGGTGCGAAGACGCAGACCGTCGCGAAGGAATCGCTGGATCTTGAACAGCGAAATGGCAATCAGCAGCGTTTCCACATCCGCGCCAAGACCGAAACCGCGAATGAGCGCGAGGTCGAGATTGAAGAAGGCGGTGATGCTGCCGGTGAATTCTTCACGGTGGAACGGAACATTACCGAATCCCTTCGCGGTGTCTCCGGAAGGATTTACGGCATCATTCTTTACACCGCCACTGGCCACGGTTGAAACCTCAATTGCTTCAATGAATGCAGTCAACGCGCGTGGCAGACGCATCCGCCCACCTGCGATTTCCTTTTTGGCGAGAAAGACGCCGTGAATGAGTGCGTTAATGTCGTATTTCAACAACACGGCGGTAAGCTTGCGGATGTCCACTGCGCCGACATCAGCGATGTCGAGTTCCTTACGCAGCGTGTCGAAAAACGACTTATCCTTACCTTCAAGAATGTAGGGACTGTTCAGTCGGTGCGCTTCCAGCACGGAATTGGTCAAAGGCTTTTTATCCTTGTCCACAACCAGAACGGCGGGCAGCCCTTTGAGGGCTGCGACCCAGTCGTTCGCAGTGGCGTCCCAGCAAACAGCTTCGAGGCGGTTGGCCATGCTTTGGGCTGATTCAACAAGGAGCATCTTCGCCCCATTGGGGCCGTCAAAGGTAGCGGCCCCCAAGTCGGGAAATCCAGTAGGCTGAAAGCGCGAGCCTTGAACAGGTTTGAGTTTGGCTTGGAGCAACAGGCGTGGCTGATCTTTTAGTTTATCGAGATTCATACATTTTGGCTTTCTGGTTGGTTAATTATAGTTTGTTCGAGCAGGAAAAGGTCACGGGAACTAACTGGAAACAACAATGCAGCAGCGGTGCGACGAGCAACTGTAGTCGCCATTGGCAGTTTTCCGACTAGCGGCGGATAGCCGGAACCGCGCAAACGGCGGGCGGCGAGTTGAGATGCAGCCAGCCCATCGCCGGAGCAAGCGCGATGATGAATGGCGGGAAGAAGTGGAATTGTCTTGCCCTCACCCTTGGGGCGAAAACACAGCTTGAGCAACGCGTAGAAAGAGGAGGGCACGAATTCAGATGCGCTGGTTGTTCTCTGCGTTTCCCTTTCGACCGTCTGCCAATCAATCAGGCTGAGTCCCCAGAGCAAATCGGCAATCAATGTATCGTCCGTTCGGCCTTCAATAAAAGCGGTGATGTCTTCCAGCCTAGCGTAGCGTGGCGACCAATCTGGCCAGCCGTCCACGCCTGATTTCTCGACGCGGATGATTCGTCGGGCGAGCATGTCGTTGAGTGCATCTGTCAGGTCGCCATCGTGCCAGACTACATCGTTGCCGGGCTGTTCCGCCCATTTCGCCCACGAACGATCCTTTGCGGTTACGATTTCCAAAGGTTCGAGATGCTGTCGGAGCCAAAGCGTTTCTTTGCCGCTGCCAAACCACGCCCGCGTTCCGGCGAGCGATGCTGCGAGACGGAACTCTGCGCTATTTGTATCCGCATCCTTGAGCCATTCATGGCGAAGGCCACACAGCGGACGAACATAGTTGTCAGAACTCCATTTCAAACTTTTGGCCAAAGCACGCTCAGTTTGGCCGAGTGAGATGATGACCGCTTGAACTGAATCAGCAGAGCCGTCGCGACAAAGATCAAGAACGGCGCGTTCAAAGCCATTCAAGCTACGAGCGACAGATGCAGGAGCGGCGGGATTAGCTTGCGGCCCGGCCTTCTGACGCAAGCGGTCGTGCCATTGGTCAATGTCCGACAGTAGATCAGCGCTGGCATTGCGTCGGACCACGACGCGGTTGAGCGGGGTGGCGAAGTAGGCGAGACCGTTGCGGACTTGGAAGCCGTAACGCTGAAAAGCGGAGATACCCCGGTCCACGCCAAAACTTACGGCAGCGCGGGCGAAGTCCACGCCGTTGCGGGCAGCGTGTCCGCCAACTTGGGCACGACCTTCCCCAAAGGTGGCACGAAGTTCCGGCAAGGTAGTCGGCTTATCCCAGAGAGGCAGCCACATTTCGCAACGAGCATCTTTTTCATCAGCCGGAGCTGCGCTCGCGTAACCGACTCCCGCCTGCCGGACACAAAATGGATAAACCAGCGCCCCACGATTGGCGGATTCAAGGCGCTTTACCGAGGCGGCGGCAAAAAGAAGCGCACCTTCGATCATTAAAACAAAGTCCCACGGATTCACTGCGGACGGAGCATCGAAACCAGACGTGCCGTTGGCGCCGCCGGCTGCTCCCGGAAAAAACTGTCCGACCGGAGCTTTGGTGGTGGAGCCGGGTGCAGCAGAGCCGAAGAGTGCGGCCCGAAGCCACCGCTCGGAATCAGGCGCCGGTTGGCCGTTGGTCGGATCGATCAATCCCGTGACGCGCTGCATGAAATTGTTGGTAAACTCCAGTCGCCCATCATTGCCGCCCGTGCCAAGCAACGGCGGATACTTTGGGCCGTCTTGACTGAGAACCAAAACTGCATCAAGCCACGCAAGCGCGTCATCCGGTAAAGTGTTGCGGCACAGATGGAGGAGTTGCCCCTTTGTGTCACCGTCGGGTTTCTCCTTCAGCTTCAGCGAATCCACTGCCCGCATGGCTGCTGCAATTCCTATCTTATATGGAGAGAATCGCGGAGACGGACTGGCTGCAAGAGCTTCGATGGCTTCGCGGTTGTCCTTTTTGTAGAAGCCACTTCCGCCATTCCAAGGCGCAAGCACGGGCGTTGGCTGGTAGTCCCGAAGGAAAAACAAAACAAGTTCTTCTTGATCAAACCGAGAGGACAGACGGAGTTGATCCGCGACCCATGCAGCTTTGGCTGTGGGATCACCGCTTGATGATTCGGCGACGAGGCGAAGAACGCCCAGCGCCTTGAGGTAATGTGCCAGCGGAACGGGCGCGCAGCCGGAGAGAGTGAGGGTGGGCATGAGGTCAGGTCTCCTTTGATTTCGATGCGCATTGGCCCCGGGCAGCGCAATCTACTTCGCTGAGCCGTTCAGATTCCTCACGAGAGGCGCGCATGTCGGCGACTCGGAGAAGCGTTTCCAAATAGGCGAGCCGGAATGGGCCAAGGCGGTCGCGCAAGCCAATCATGCGAGCGAGCCATGAAGGGCCGTGCTCACCTTCACCCATCTGCATAAGCCGAAGGTCGAGAGTGACGGGTTGTGCCACGGTGCCAGAAACGGCAGGAAGCTTATCATCGTGCCAGACGCCGCGCGCATAGAGACCGTCGGGATTTGCAGGATCACCTTTTTCGTCAGGTAGAGCGCGGATGGATAGGCGGACTTTGCCGTGGTGCGCGGCGATGAGGTAGGCGATCAGGTCGCGCTCCGTTGCGTCTGTTGGTCCTGCGGAAAGCCAGGCCAACGCGGAAGCGAGTTCATGGCGGAAACCGGCGCGCTCACGGGTGCCATCCTTATTGGCGGATTTGGCCCAAAGTGTATCAAGCCGGGTTGCGTCATCCCCGCGCAGCATCTTCTGAAAAGCCGGGTGGGCTTTGCCGACGTCATGCCATAGAGCAGCGGTGTGAAAAATGGCAGTCATTGTAGAGTCCAACGACAGTGACTCCGCCAGCGTGGTCACGGTGGCAACGACGTGTTGGGTATGTTGATCCAGTGATAGCCAGTAGTGGGCAAAAGTCTGCGGGTCTTTTCGATAGGACTCGGCATCGCCATCTTCAGGCGAACAAGGCGTGGGTTTGTTCTTTGGTTCCCCGGTCCAACCGAGGTCATCATCGTATCCACCGCTGGCGGAATCAAAAAGATACACTGCCCCGGGGCGGACGCGCTCAATTCTCTGCCATACTTCTTCGAGAGGGTTCCACTGCCACGCGCGATGAGGTTTGGGCTGTTTGTCGATAAATTTTTGCGCATCACCGATGGAAACGCGGCAAAGCTCTTCACGGCAAGCCGACGGAGTGTTCTCCGCAGTCGGAGTGTTTTCGCCAATGTTGCGCCAGAAGAATTGCACGTCGCTGTCTTCGCCATCGCGGATGTATCGCGAAATATCAAGGTCTTGACCGCAAAGGTCAGACGTGGTGTCGAAAAGATCAATAAGGTCGCGGCGGCGAAGAACAGGACGGATGACAGGTGTTGGAGAAACTTTGACTTCGTCGAGGGACTTAGTCCCGGCATCGGAAAGTTTTTCCATCTCCGTGCTGGCACTCTCCAAATCTTTGGCTATATAAGGAAGACACAGTCCCAAGTCGTCCTTTTCATCCTTGGGTTTGATATCAATCCAGATTATTTCGGCAGTGTCGTTAAGTTCGCCCCGACGATTGCAACGACCGAAGCGCTGAACCAGCGAGGACCACGGAGCCAACTCGGTGATGAGCAACCGGGCGGAAACATCTACGCCCGCTTCCACGGCTTGGGTGGCAATGACGATGCGGTCGCCGTCGCTAAAGAGAAGTTTGGTGTGGCGTGTCCGATCCGCCGGACGGAAGCGAGAATGGATGAGGGCGATGTGGGAGGCATCGAGTCCAAGTTTCTTGTCACGCAAGGCGGCGTAAAGTTTGCGAGCGCGGGGCACGCGATTAACAACGACAAGTGTAAGGGTGCCGGAGACATGCTTCTGCTTTATTAAATCGGAGAGTTTTTTGGCGTGGTCGTCTTTGGTCGTGGGCGAGAGGACGAACCCCGCCTTCGCAACCGGCTTTCTGGCTTCAAATCGTTCACGAACTCCGTCGGCTGCGCGTTCGGTATCGCTGAGTATGATCTTATCCCAGCCACCCGCAGGCTTCGGATGATCCACCGTGGCGAGGCGATCATCATCCAACGTGGCGCTCATCCACCATGTCGGGCAGTTTTTGTCATTTGCCCATTGGACGAGATGCCTGAACCCGTCAAGTTGGGCACTGGTTTCCACGCCGACACCCATTAACTGTGTCTCATCCAGCACCCATATACAGTCGCTATTCAGCAAGCCGAAGTGCATCGGCCAGCGGTAACGGCTCATGCCGTAGCCACGATTCAACACGCGACTGAGAAGCATGTCTTGAGTGCCAATAAGAATTGCGGGTCGCTCTGGGTGGATGTCCCAATCGCTGGCGTCTTCGCCGCCCATTAGGACATGGACTCCAACGGTGTTAGCCAAATCAAGTTTTTTGAGCCACTCACGAACGTTTTTCTCCGTCTGTTCGACCAGTGTCCGCATCGGCAGGCAATAAATGAGACGGCGTGGCCACTTTGGATTTTGAAATTGAACACGATTCCAAAGCCATGCCAGAACGACAGCGGCCGTTTTGCCAAGGCCAGTCGGGATGTTGATGAGTTGGGAATGGCAATCCGCGCCAGAATCGCCGCCAGCAAGCCTTCGCTGGTAGTCGAAAGGCTGATGGCTTGCGGCGGTGTTGAAGAACGCGTCGTATTGAAGCCGGCTCACGATTTACCGCCTTCCCTAGAGATTAGTGCTATATGCCTTGTCATGTGCCGCCGCGTCAAGAGGCTGAACCTCCACCGTATTTCCTCAACGTGGTTCTAACTTTGTATTAAATCGAGCCGCTCATTGCTAGAACAAAATTAGCTCGGACTGATTGTATGGAATTGGCCAACAATCGTTGCAATTATTCCCAATCCTGCTCAAAGGAGGGCAAACGAAAACATAACCATGTCCCAAGGCTAACGCACAGAAAAGTGAATCAGGTCAAAACACTCTCACACGGCCTACATACATGGTATGTAGGGGCTTACGCCCATCACGATTGACTTCCACGGCTTAACCGCCGCACCACTGGCTCCCAACGTGTCGTCGGCTACCGCCCGACAATTCTCTTTCTCCCTTCGGGCTATCCGGGTGCAGGCCAACTAGCCGTTGTCCTTTACCAAAAAGAGAATTGTCGGCCAATATCCGCCGACACGTTGGGGACTGGTTTTAAGATAAGGGCTATCGCCCAACGACCGGAATACGCTATCGCGACCGGTTCACGCGGAAGCGTGGAGGACAACGGGTCCACTACCGCCACGACAACACTGGCCAAGACACCACGACTTGCGCCTTCCAGGGAGAAAGCGTCGCCCGACTGGGCGCTTCCATGAAACAGCCGCGCTGACCGGCGCGTCCATTTTTCGCGCGGGTGATATGATGACGGGCCGTTCGGATTCCGAAACCAGCCGCCATTATCTCGACGGTTTGCCCCAAACGCATTTACCGGCGTTTGGCTTAACGCCAATCCATTGCAGGAGGTCTAAAACAACCGGGATTTTCTCAATGGCAGGAGTGGCGGCTGGTTTTGGCACCATGAACGACCAACCCCGCATCACAATCGGCGAACGCCACGGCTGGGGTGAATCCCGGCTCTTTGGCATATCTGCCAAAGACCAGCGCCAGCACCTCTACATCATCGGCAAAACCGGCTCCGGCAAGACGACGCTGCTCCGCAATCTGATTTTGCAGCATATCGCTCTTGGACACGGCGTTGGCTTGATTGATCCCCACGGCGATCTTGCCGAGGAATTGTTGAACCACATTCCCCGGCATCGTGCCGACCACTTGGTGTATTTCAATCCGGGCGACCTTGAATTCCCCGTTGGATTGAATGTCATTGGCAATGTGGCACCGGATGACCGGCATCTTGTCGCATCCGGCATCGTGAGCGCCTTTAAGGGTATCTGGCGAGATTCTTGGGGGCCAAGGCTGGAATACATCCTCTACAACGCCGTGTCAGCCCTTTTGGACTGCCGGAACGCCACCCTTTTGGGCGTCAATCGGCTGCTCACAGATGACGCATACCGGGCCAAAGTCATTCGGCAGATCAAAGACCCGTTCATCCGGGCATTTTGGGCGGAGGAGTATGAGAATTACGACGAGCGTTTCAAACGGGAAGCCATCGCGCCAATCCAAAACAAAATCGGCCAGTTCCTATTGAATCCGGTGGTTCGGAACATTTTGGGGCAGGTGAAAGCGAAAGTGAACATTCCGTTTATCATGGACAATAGCCGGTTGTTCATCGCCAATCTGTCCAAAGGCCAGCTTGGCCATGACAAGGCGAATCTGCTTGGTTCCCTTTTGGTGACGCAGTTTCAGCTTGGCGCAATGGCGCGGTCAAATCAGCCGGAAGACAAACGCCGGGACTTTTACTTGTTCATTGACGAGTTCCAGAATTTTTCGACGGATGTTTTTGCGTCAATTCTGGCGGAAGCCCGCAAGTATCGGTTGTGCCTGACGCTTTCCCATCAATACATTGAACAGCTTTCGTTGCCAGTGCGACAGGCGGTGTTTGGCAATGTCGGAACGCTCATTGCTTTCCGCATTGGCTATGCGGACGCGGAGGTGATGGAAAAAGAATTCGGTAATACTTTCACGGCCGCTGCCCTTGCCGATCTTGACCAGTATGAGACGGCGGTGAAATTACTTGAGGACGGAACCAACCAAGAACCATTCCGTGCGAAGATGTTGCCGCCGCTTGAAAACCGCATCGGGCGGCGGGACAAACTTGTCGCCCTATCACGCGAACGCTTTGCCACGCCGCGTGCCGTCATTGAGGACAAGCTGAATCGTT
>OCZT010002618.1_pt1 | contig 18505 bp, 18 predicted proteins | sample 1539031 | NCBI WGS metagenome assembly OCZT01 (sample SAMEA3539308, study PRJEB22396) | soil metagenome | biome: tundra; feature: field; material: soil | place: USA | collected 2010-05 | depth 0.15 m | reverse complement strand
CACCGGTTCGCATCTCATTGCCCTTCCGCTCGCATTCGTGAGTCCGTGGATTGCGGAGCGGCCTGTATGTGTTCGTCGCCCTCCTGTGGCTCGTTCCCGACCGCCGCATCGAGCGCGTGCTGGTGAAGCGGGAAGAAAAATAAGCCGATCTCGTCAAGTCGGATTTTCTTTCGCGCATTCACGCAACCCGACCACCGCCTTTGCCGGATGATTTTGCGTCCATCATTTACAATGACCGCCCCGGCAAGCACAATATGTGTCCCTTCGGAGAAACTAACATGCCGCAGGTGAGTCAACCCACGGAAGAAAATCAAAATTATGGGCGATCGATCCCCGAAATCCAACCAAAAGAAGTCCACACAGAAACAGTCCAAGGCCAGCAGCGCCGACCAGAAGAAAAAACAGGCCGTCGCCGCCAAACAGGCCGCCGGCAATAAAAAGTAACCGGCCGGTCATTGCTGTCTCTCCTGATGCGAAAACCAGGAGAGGCAGATTCCCTTCGCCATTCCGCTCGCGTTCGTGAGTCCGTGAATTGCGAGCGTTCTGTATGTGTTCGTCGCGCTCCTGTGGCTCGTTCCCGACCGCCGCATCGAGCGCGTGCTGGTGAAGCGGGAAGGAAAATAAGCCCGTCACCGAGTCGGATTTTCGTTCACCACAGTCGGCAATCAAACTCCGGCGCGAACTGCCCGCGCCAGTTCCTCAAGACGGGATTGCTCCGCGTGGTGCGGCGCGCGGAGAGATTGTGCGCCTCCCCGACGAAGGTTTACCCAAACCGCGCGGCGGCCGGGGCGACCTGCTCGTGCGCATCACCTGCCGCCCCGAGGTCCGCATCACCCGCGCATTGGGGGCCGGTGACTGCAGAGGTCGGCAAAGCCAGCACGCTCAGACTCCGGCGTCAGGTCGGCTCAACCGGAGACACCGGTGCCGTGGCGCTTCCGGCCGCAGATGAACGGGCGGATTCGAGCTTGTTCCGGCGCTTCTCTTCCTTCTTGGCCTTCTTGGCCATTTCCTTGCGGCGCTTCTCGAACTGATAATTTGGCTTTTGCATTTTGTTTCTTGAAGCTTGTCAGCCGGAAGCGCGGGGCGCGAGCGCCGAATTCCTCCTTCAGACCGGCTACGGCCTCTCGAGGCTTCGATGGCCGCGCCGCGCCGGCGACGCCGATCGTTCCCGACCGCCGCATCGAGCGCGTGCTGGTGAAGCGGGAGATACAGCAATGCGCTCTTGTTTCGTTCGCACTGCGTTTTCATTTGCCGGGCGACCACGATGAGTTGTCGAGCAATTGAATACCCGGATTCTGAAAACGGATGCGGCGCGCTTTGTAAAGTTTGCCGAGGGCTTGCTTGAAAGCTTTCTTGCTGACACCGAAAGTTTTCCGAATCGCTGCGGGCGAACTGTCATCGTCGAAAGCCAGCTGACCGCCGTTGCGTTCGAGCGCCTGAACAATTTGATCCGTGAGCGCGGCCACACGTTTGTATCCGGACGCGTCGAGGCTCAGGTCAATCTTCCCGCCGGAACGGACGGTGCGGACAAAACCTTTCAGCTTCTGGCCGGCTGCGAGTGGTGCGGCGAGGTGGTCGTGGTAAAGCAGACCGCGATGCGCGTTCTCCACGATGGCATTGTAACCGAGCGGTGTCTTGCCCGTGATGAGGAAGTTGACCGGTTGTCCGCTGCGGTAGGCCGGCGTGTCGCGATTCAGATGACGATTCAACCGCGCCGTCGCCAGAATGCGGTTTGTCTTCACGTCGAGACAAACGTAAACGGCCACTTGCTGGCCCACGCGCACCGGGATTTCCTGTTCGCGGAACGGCAGCAGCAAATCCTTGGCCAGTCCCCAGTCGAGGAATGCCCCGATGTTCTGGTTCACGTTGATGACCTTCAAACAGGCAAACTCGCCGACCATGGCGAGCGGCGTTTCGGTGGTGGCCACGAGCCGGTCCTCGGAATCGCGATAGACGAACACATCCAGCTTGTCCTTGGGCTTGAGGCCCGCCGGAATGTAACGACCGGGTAACAGAATCTCGCCCAGTTCCCCGCCGTCGAGGTAGAGGCCGGGAGCGGACGCTCTCACGATGGAGAGGATGTTACGTTTGCCGAGAATTGCCATGCGCCAACAGCGTAGGCGCGTCACACTGCAGCCGGGAGTAAAATCGGCGGGGGACAACCCTGATCACTCTCCAGCAACCTTAAAGGCGACGGCAACTGCTCCGGCTGCGCCCTTGGACCAGTTCCGATGTTTACCGCCGGAATTGAACAGTTCCGCAGCACGGTCCCGCCACTTTTGATCCGTCGCACAGCCGAGGGTCTTTTTGAGACTTTGCGGCGCAACCTTGACGACGCGGAGGCCGCGTTGAGCAGCCGCGAGTTCGACCATCGCCTCTCCCTTGATCGCTTCAAGACAGGAACCAAACCGGCCAGACGAGCATTTCAACAGGGCAATGACGGAACCGGCACCCCTGCCCTTGCGGTCGAAAAGGGTGACGAGACTTTGCAGCAGTTCGGTCAGATCGTCCCCGGAGCGGACTTGAAACGGAACCGGTCTGATGGCCGTGACAACGAACTTGTCGCCCGCGCCCCTGGTCTCGGCAATAACGACTGCGGACCTGGTGGCGTTTACCCCGAAAATCATGCGGGCATAATCTCAGAGGGGACGTCGGGGGTAAAGCGTCGCGTGGGCCAATGGGCACGACCATCGGAGCGCGGCTGTGTCGCGGAGACCAGCCGCAGCAGCTTCGCAACGAATGGTGCATGGAAATAATTCAACGCGGCTCGACATTCGGACGTGCTGCGGCTGATCCCGCGCGGCGCGGGACACAGCCGCGCTCCGGGGAACGAAGTCCAAACCCATCCGCCTGGAGGGCGATCACGAGATCTCCTGCAAGATGGACGGCATGGCCATCGGCCTGAAAGCCTGCTTCGTGAAGAAGGCTTGATGTGCGCGTTGCCACAGCTCCGCCACCCGTTTATCCCGTGAAGATTCTCACGGCAGACGCCCGCACGCCCCAAGTAAAAGCCGAACCTTATTTGGTTTGTGTATCCGTGGTAGTCGTGGTGGTGGGACTATGATACGTGGTATCTTGCGACGTGGTGGTCGTGCTGCGTGTGCCATCAGAGGCGCAGCCGGATATGAACGCGAGGGCAACGATGGTAAGGCAGGAGAGGATAATTTTTTTCATAAGTATGTTTGTTGTTCGGATGTTTTCTTAACCATGCGAGGTTAGGCCAGCGGTTGGTCAAAGGCTATGGGGTGTAACCCTACCTGTCTGGTTGTTCATCCAATCGACGAATGGGAGTTCCGCGTTCGGACAGTCAGTCAGAACACTTTTTCCCAAGACGCCTGTTCATGGACGGGTGAATGGGGAGTTGATGGGGTGGGGTGAAGACCCCATTGGAACGGTTGCAGCGGTGCGCTATCTTGCCGCCATGAACCTATTACTGTTGATCCTTGTTCTGCTTCTCTTGTTCGGCGGCGGTGGTTTTTACTTTGGTGGTCCCGTCGTTGGCGGAGGAGGCCTTGGTTTCATTCTGTTGGTCTGCCTGATCATTTTTATGATGGGCGGATTCCGCACGAGAAAAACCTAGCCGGATCGTGGTTGAAAGCCGGGAGGTTAGACGCCGGGTTTTGGTGGACGGCGACCACGAGATTTTCTGCAAGATGGACGGCATGAGAGTTCAGCGCAATCACGCCCATCGCTTGGGTGTTTGAAAGATGGTTGAAATATCACCTATCCTGTTCAACATTGCGGCATGAAAATCGCCACGATCATCGCCCGCATCCTGCTCGGACTGGTGTTCGTTGTCTTCGGCTCGAATGCCTTCCTGCATTTCATCCCCATGCAACCCATGTCCGGACCGGCCGGCGCCTTCATTGGCGCGCTGATGGACACGGGCTACATGAAGGTCGTCGCCAGTTGCCAGGTCCTCGGCGGATTGATCCTCCTGATTGGCCGCTACGTTCCGCTCGGCCTCACCTTGCTCGGCCCGGTGATTGTGAACATCCTCTGCTTCCACATCTTCATGAACCATGAGGGATGGCAACTCGCGTCGGTCGTCGCGGCCCTCGCGCTGTTCCTGCTCTGGCGTCACCGGACAAATTTCGCAGGACTGTTGAAGCCGTAATTACGAAATCTCAGGTAAAATCCTGCTCGCGATCAAGCCTGGTATTGTTCGTCGCTGACCTTTTCCATCCAGTCAACCGCTTTGCCGTCGAGCTGTTCCTGAATGGCGATGTGCGTCATGGCCGTGGTTGGCGTAGCGCCGTGCCAATGCTTCTCGCCCGGCGGAAACCAGATCACGTCACCCGGACGAATTTCTTCGATCGGGCCGCCCCAGCGCTGCACGCGTCCGCAGCCAGCCATCACGATCAGTGTCTGCCCCAGTGGATGGGTGTGCCACGCTGTTCGAGCACCGGGCTCGAACGTGACGATTGCGCCGGTAACACGTGCGGGATCACTTCCCTTAAACGGCGAGTCAATGCGCACCGTGCCGGTAAACCAGTCGGCCGGTCCCTTGTTGGAAGGCTGTGAGCCGCTTCGCTTGATTTCCATATTAATTTTCTTTCCTTGATTGATCGGTAGAGACGCGCTGCCGCACCGTCTTGGCGAAGCAGCAGCTTCGCCCTACCATATCAGATTGTGGTAGGGCGGCGGTGCTCCGCCGCCCAAATTTAACGACCGGTCATCTGCTCCAGCTTTTCGGGATACCGAGCACCATGCACTGAGATCTTTGAGGCGGCGGTTTCGATCTCACGAAGGTCATCCGGCGTAAGTTCGACTGCAACTGCCCCGATGTTCTCGTCCAAGCGATGCAGCTTCGTGGTGCCTGGGATTGGAACAATCCACGGCTTCTGGGCCAGCAACCACGCCAGCGCGATCTGAGCCGGTGTCGCCTTCTTCCGCTGACCGATTTTGCCGAGCAGGTCAATCAGGGCCTGATTCGCCTTCATCGCCTCCGGCGTAAAGCGCGGAAGGGTGCTGCGGAAATCGGAGCTGTCAAAGGTCGTTTGGGCATCCATCTTGCCCGTGAGAAAACCCTTGCCCAACGGGCTGTAGGGAACGAAGCCGATGCCGAGTTCTTCGAGGGTCGGTATCACTTCCTTCTCCGGGGTTCTCGTCCACAGCGAGTATTCGCTCTGGAGGGCAGTGAGCGGCTGGACGGCATGTGCGCGACGAATTGTTTTCACGCCTGCTTCAGAAAGACCGAAGTGTTTGACCTTGCCGGCTTGAATCAATTCCTTCACCGCTCCCGCCACTTCTTCGATCGGCACGTACGGATCAACCCGATGCTGGTAGAGCAAATCAATGACATCCACCTTGAGCCGCTTGAGCGAGCCTTCGACGGCCTGCTTGATGTGCGCGGGCTGACTGTTCAAGCCCGCCGCACCCGGCCGCTTATCGCTGCCACTCAGGTCGAACCCGAACTTGGTGGCGATGACCACTCGCCCGCGGAACGGAGCGAGCGCTTCGCCCACAAGTTCTTCGTTGGTGAACGGGCCGTAAACTTCGGCGGTATCGAAGAACGTGATGCCACGTTCGACGGCCGCACGAAGAAGCGTGGTCATCTCCTGTTTGTCTTTGGGCGGGCCATAGGAAAAACTCATTCCCATGCAGCCAAGGCCGAGCGCCGAGACTTCCAGATTGCTGTTTCCCAATTTGCGCTTTTGCATATTCGCGAATCCTTTCTTTGTGTTAAAGTTCGGCGCAAATCTACTCCTCTTGGGCGCGGTTGTCGCGCGCGCTCTTGCTAAACCTGTTGCGAGATTGCTCGAAATTGCGGACCGGATGAGGTGAACCGCAGAGACGCAGAGACGCTGATCAACCGGGATTCCGATTAGCTTCAATTCCTTCGGCCGGCAGAGAGATTCACCATTGTCAGCCGACGCCGGCTGTGATAATTCATGCAGCATGAGCATGAAGAAACTTCTTCTTATCGCCTTTGGTTCACTCATCTGGGGCATGCTGCCCGCTTTCGGCGGTGAATTTCCCGACAGTTGGACCTGGGACGAAAAAAAACCTGAGAACCGCGCCGCCCACGCCACCCTCGAAGGCAAGCTCATGCCCGCCTTCCACGTCAGCGATTGGATCAATGGCGGCATCACCGCCGCCGACATAAAGGGCAAAGTCATCGTCGTGGATTTATACGCCACCTGGTGCGGGCCCTGCATGAGGGCCATTCCCCACAACACCGAACTCCTCAAAAAATACAAGGATAAAGGACTGGTCATCATCGGCGTCTGCACCTCCAGTCATGGTCAGGAAAAGTTTGCAGCCAACGCCCAGGAACATGGCATCCAATATCCGGCCGCCCGCGATCCCGAATTGAAAACCGAGAAAGCGTGGGCCGTGCACTATTATCCGACCTACGCCGTGATTGACCGCAAAGGGATCGTCCGCATTGTCGGCCTGCAACCAGATTACGTCGAAACCGTCGTCCAGAAATTGCTGGCGGAACCCGCGCCCTGAGGCGGCAAACCAAGCGGATGCCAGCTCTTCCATCTCCAGCATTGTCATGAAGCCTTTGATTTTTGTTCTCTGGATTGTGTTTGCGTGTGGCGGTCTGCGCGCACAGACGAATGTCTGGCAGCCGTCGCCGGGACATGCGCAAGTGCCGATATGGCCGGGGGCGGTGTCTGATGCGCAGCCTGTCCCGGGGCCGGAGTATGTTACGAACGTGCCGCCGACCACCGGCGTGCCATGGATTGCGGTATGCAACGTCTCGCAGCCGACGATGACGGTCTATTCGCCAAAGGGAACGAACGCGGGCGTTGCGGTAGTCGTGTTTCCTGGCGGAGGCTACAATTGTCTGGCCATCGATCTTGAAGGCACGGAGATTTGTGATTGGCTGACGTCCCGGGATATCACGGCGGTGCTCTTGAAATATCGTGTGCCGACCCGGGGCTCGGGGGCGTATGCGGAGTCGCTGCCGGCGTTGGAAGATGCGCAGCGGACGGTGGGGCTGGTGCGCTTTCACGCCGCCGGGTGGCAGATTGATCCGCACAAGATTGGCGTGATCGGCTTTTCGGCCGGCGGACATATGGTGGCGGCGATGAGCACGCATTTTGACCAGCGTTCGTATCCGGCGGTGGATGCGGCGGACAAAGAAAGCTGCCGCCCGGATTTTGCGATAGCTTGTTATCCGGGACATCTGCACCACGGTGAAGATTTAAAATTGAATCCGAATGTTCCGGTTACGAGCAATACGCCACCGACATTTTTATTACAGGCGGAGGATGACCATGTGGATGATGTCGAACAATCGCTGGTTTACTACCTGGCGCTGAAGAACGCCGGGGTTCCCGTGGAGATGCATTTGTATGCGCAAGGCGGGCATGCGTTTGGGCTGCGGCGCACGAAGTTTCCGATTACGAAATGGCCTCAGTTGGTCGAGAAGTGGCTGAGGACGATCGGGATGATTCCGGAGTGATTCGTATTCGATTCACGCCTTCGCGTAAACCTCCGCGCCTTTTTCCACAAATCAACCCTTCGGCGGCCACTCCACGCCGGCGAGTTCCTTCGGGAGTTGGGTGGGATCGACTGGATAAAATGGTGAGAGGTCGACTTTCGACTTTGAGCCTTGCAGAAATTCCAGTTCCTCCGGCGCGCCGATGATGAGCCAGAGCACCTCGGCGTCGGTGTCGTTGAACACCTGGCGCAACTGGTCCGGCCCGACCAGCACGCCGCCGTAGCGCGGCACCGTCAACGTCTCGTCGCCCACGCGCAAGCGGCCCGTGCCTTCCAGCACGAAATAGAACTCCTCGGCCCGGATGTGCTTGTGCAGAGTGTTGGCGCTTTTGGGCGGCAACCGCCAGAGCCGCGCACCCATGTTTTCGCTCCCGGTGCGCTCCAGATAATCTGCGTTCGGGATTTTCATCAGGTTGGAGGGCCGCCAGAAGAGGTCTTCCGGCTTGATGAGATGATAACCTTGAATGGCTTTCATGGATTTGCTGGCGAACCATATGATTGCGCCATGCCTGAGGAAAACAGCAGCGGTTTCAAACTTCGTTAGTCCATAACGTCACCGCCCCACCTTAGGAAAAAAGCAAAGAATGGATCTGTAACATGCAACTTCCGTTCCTCCTTTTCGTAGTCAATTACCGGAACGGAGCTTTCATCAAGAGAACTTATTTTAGCCATTTGCTCTAACACTCGAGAAATTTCGTGCGCTTGAGGGAGTTCCTCGTCAAGCACCGCTCGTAGAGCATTGCGCAACTCTTCGTATTCGACAGTTTTAACCCCAGGTTTGAGATCAGCCAGACCAAGAAGCACGACCTTGTAAATATCCACGGATTTTCCGTTCTTCAACAGACGGAGCAACCGATCCGCTCTCTGTCGTGGCCCACTTGCAAGTTTGTCGTAGATGCTTTTTCCGAGATCGCGCGCGACCTCTCGGAAAATGATTCCATAGTCAAAATTCGGATTAATGTTTCTTGCTATGTCTGGCCGCTCACGAAATCCACTTTTGTAGCAGATATTTCGGCAGAACTCCTGCATCAGGTGCGGGCTGCCTTGGGTTTCTCGTGCAAGGCGCGACGAAATGGAGGCGTCTGGCTTGACGTTTAGTAGCGGGAAACCAAGTTCGGAAATCTTGATTAACTCCTCTTCCGTCCAAGTTGGCACTTCAATGGATTCGATTCGCCCATTCATTTCGCGTTCGACCTTAACTGCGTCGTAACGCCGATGTGGAATCGCAAGGTAGACGACCGGCAGTCCTTCAAAAACAAGCGGCTTTAAGCTCCGAGTGATACTCCCTTGAAGCAACCGGGGAAGGTAATGGAAGTCGTCGATAATGAGAGGTGTCCGTGTCGCCTTAAGAATCTCTGTTGCTTTCCAAGGCGTGAACGAAACCACCTTTCTTTTTTCGGAAGTAGAGGCGTTCCGTCCAGATTTAGCTGAAGCTTTTGCCGAACCCTTAGCAAACAACACGCCGGCTTCTGCTGTTGCTTCTGCGCCAAGTTCGCTACTGTTGCCCTTGGTATCGGAGCGCTCAAGTTCCGAAACTACTTCTAGTTGTGTCCCAACGATGTTCCAGAAATCTTGTTCAGTTTTGATATGTCCGCCGTCTACCCAAACATTAGCCGCATCACCAAAAACTTTTCTAACGAGGACAGTTTTTCCTGACTTTGTCGCACCTGTGACAGTCGCAATCTTACAAAGATTGTCCTTCGCGGCGGAAAGTTGGTCTTCAAGGCCGCGTTCTGCACGCGGCACGTAAGTGTATTTAGGTAATCCGCCGGGAACAAAGATTTCAGAGACTTTCATAGGAACGATTACACCTTCGCGTAAACCTCCGCGCCTTTTTCCACGAACTCCTTCGACTTGGCTTTCACCTGTCGGCGCGGAAAGGATTTTACGAGACGAAGAAGCTGGCTGACCTTTCTGATTTTTTCCTCAAAAGGTTCGCGCGCCAGTTTCTTGCGCATCTCCAGAGTCATGCCTTTGAATACACTTCTGCGCCCTTCTCGACAAACTCTTTCGACTTCGCTTCCATGCCTTTCTTGAGGGCTTCTTCTTCGGCGATGCCTTGTTCGGCGGCGTATTTCCGCACGTCCTCCGTTATCTTCATGCTGCAAAAGTGGGGTCCACACATGCTGCAGAAATGGGCTGTTTTCGCTCCGTCCTGCGGCAGGGTTTCGTCGTGGAACTCGCGCGCGGTCACCGGGTCGAGGCTGAGGTTGAACTGGTCTTCCCAGCGGAACTCGAAGCGCGCTTTGCTCAAGGCGTTGTCGCGATATTGCGCGCCGGGATGGCCTTTAGCGAGGTCGGCGGCGTGCGCCGCAATTTTGTAAGCAATCACGCCGTCTTTCACGTCTTTCTTGTTCGGCAAGCCGAGGTGTTCCTTGGGCGTGACGTAGCAGAGCATCGCGCAGCCGTACCAGCCGATCATCGCCGCGCCGATGCCGCTGGTGATGTGGTCGTAGCCGGGCGCGATGTCGGTGGTGAGCGGGCCGAGCGTGTAGAACGGCGCTTCGTGGCACCACTCGAGTTGTTTGGCCATGTTTTCCTCAATCATGTGAATCGGCACATGGCCCGGGCCTTCGTTCATCACTTGCACGCCCTTGGCCCAGGCGCGCGTGGTGAGTTCACCCTGCACTTTGAGTTCGGCGAATTGCGCTTCGTCGTTGGCGTCGGCAATCGAGCCGGGGCGCAGGCCGTCGCCGATACTGAAGGCGACGTCGTAGGCGGCCATGATGTCGCAGATGTCGTCCCAGTGGGTGTAGAGGAAACTTTCCTGATGATGCGCGAGACACCATTTGGCCATGATGCTGCCGCCGCGGCTGACGATGCCGGTCATGCGATGGGCGGTGAGCGGGATGAACCGCAGCAGGACGCCGGCGTGGATGGTGAAATAATCCACCCCCTGCTCCGCCTGTTCGATGAGCGTGTCGCGGTAAATTTCCCAGGTAAGGTCCTCGGCCTTGCCGCCGACTTTTTCCAGCGCCTGGTAAATCGGCACGGTGCCGATGGGCACGGGCGAATTGCGCAGAATCCACTCGCGGGTGGCGTGGATGTTCTTGCCGGTGGAAAGGTCCATGACGGTGTCCGCGCCCCACTTGGTGGCCCAGCGCATTTTCTCGACTTCCTCCTCGATGCTGGACGCCACGGCGCTGTTGCCGATGTTGGCGTTGATTTTCACAAGGAAGTTGCGCCCGATGATCATCGGCTCGGACTCGGGGTGATTGATGTTGTTCGGAATAATGGCACGGCCCGCCGCCACTTCGTCACGGACGAACTCAGGCGTGATCTGCGCGGGAATGCGTTGCGGGAAGCGTTTGAAAACGGAGGGGGTGAAGGGTGAAGGCGAGACGTCTTCACCAGCGGGCGGGACGCCCGCGCTCCCCGCGTGCTGTTTGTTCAAATCGTTTCGATTGTTGTCTTTCGACAAGTCGGCAATCTTCATTCGACATTCTTCATTCTTCATTTGCTCCCGTATGGCGATGAATTCCATTTCCGGCGTGATGATGCCACGACGGGCATAGGCGAGTTGGGTCACTACCCTGCCCGATTTGGCGCGGAGAATCTTCCGCTTTGGCAAGACGGTTTTGTCGAGGTGGAATGACGTTTCATCCTGACGTCGCGCCTGGGCGAGGCCGCGGTGTTGTTCGGAAAGATAGCCGTCGTCAATGGGTTGTGCCGGGCGGCCGTCGTGTTCCTCAACGTCGCCGCGGGCGCGAATCCATTTGGCGCGCAGAGCGGGCAGCCCTTCCTCCACCGTGCCTTTGAATTCAGGCTCGCCCCACGGACCGGCACAATCGTAAACGCGCACCGGCTCATTTTGCTCGATGGCACCGGTGTATGACTTGGTGGGCGTGAGTTCAATTTCGCGCATGGGCACGCGGACGTCCGCGTGAATTTTGCCGGCGACATAAACGCGTTTGCTGCCGGGCAGTTGGTCAGAACTGTGTGGCGAGAATTCAGCGACGCGAGTCGCGTCGCCGGACAGCCCCGAATGCTTTCGGGGCTGTGCTGCCCGTGCGGGCTCGAATGAGTCTTTGGTTGCGATCATATATTTGTGACATGTGTCGGGTGTCAGGTGACGTGACCGGGTTAGATGGCGAAGGGTTGTCGAACATTCCTACGCCAGCATTACCTGGATCAGGTTCCACGGGTCTTCGGTTCCGCAACGCGGAACGTCGAACTCTCAGCCTCTGCCCGCTGCCGATGGTCATAGACCGCCGCTACAACAAGCCGGTAGGCTCCCCGAATAGATGGAAAGCTAGGCTCGTTCGCGCGCAGCGTCAAGCCCGTGAAATCCGTTTTCAAAAATTATGCAAAGCCAAAGCTGGCCAAATCAATTTGGGTTGCAGTATTTTTCCGGTGTTCCGTAAAGGCTGTAGCTGATTGATTTATGGTGGGCCCGATTTCGACCAATCAAAAAACGTCCGACCTCGTCCACGAGGCCGCGATGGAAGAGACGGCCGCCGTGTTGCAACGGCTGCGCACCTCGCCGGCGGGTTTGACGGAGGCGGAAGCCGCCATCCGGCTGGAAAAACACGGTCTCAACGAGGTGGCGCACGAAAAACAGCAAAGCTGGTTGCAACGTTTTTACATCGCCGCCCGCAATCCGCTGGTGATTCTGCTGACCATCCTGGCGATCCTGTCTTTCGCCACCGGGGATTTCCGGGCGGGCACGGTGATGCTGGTGATGGTCGTGCTGGGATTGTCACTCCGTTTCATCCAGGAAACGAAGGCGGACAATGCGGCGGCCAAACTTAAGGCGATGATCAGCGTCACCGCCACGGCCATTCGGGACGGCCAGGCGAAGGAAATTCCACTGCAACAACTCGTTCCGGGCGACGTGGTGAAATTGTCCGCCGGCGACATGATTCCCGGCGATGTCCGCCTCCTTTCCGCCAAGGACCTGTTCATCATCCAGGCCACGCTGACCGGTGAGTCCATGCCGGTGGAGAAAACCGATGCGCGCGACCCGCGCGAAAAGGTTTCCTCCATTGAACACTCGAACATCTGTTTCCTGGGTACCAGCGTGGAAAGCGGGTCGGCCACCGGCGTCATCGTCGCCACCGGGGCGCAGACGTATTTCGGGAAAATGGCCCGCAGCCTGGCCGGCCAGCAGGTGGACACGGCGTTTGATCGGGGCATCAAGCGGTTCACCTGGCTGATGATCCGTTTCATGCTGGTCATGGTGCCGCTGGTCTTCTTCATCAACGGCCTCACCAAGCACGATTGGAAAGAGGCGTTTTTCTTCTCGATGGCGGTGGCCGTCGGTCTCACGCCGGAAATGCTGCCGATGATTGTGTCGGTCTGCCTGTCCAAAGGCGCCCTGGCGATGTCGAAGAAGAAGGTCATCGTCAAACGCCTGAATTCCATCCAGAACTTCGGCGCCATGGACGTGCTCTGCACCGACAAGACGGGCACGCTGACCATTGACCACATCATCCTCGAAATCCATTGCGACGTGTTCAAAAACGAAAGCGAGGCGGTGCTGCGCGACGCCTACCTCATCAGCCATTTCCAGACGGGCCTGAAAAACGTCCTCGACCGCGCCGTGCTGCGCTACAAGGAACTGCACAAGGAACTCGGCATCGATAAATACACCAAGGTGGATGAAATTCCATTCGACTTTTCGCGGCGCATGATGTCGGTGGCCGTCGAAGGACCGGACGGCGAACGGCAACTGCTGACCAAGGGCGCGCCGGAAGCGGTGTTTGCCAAATGCACGCACTTTGAGAGCGAGGGTGAGATTTTTCCGATGGAGCCGATTCTGGCCGGCGACCTCGTCCAGCAGGTTGATGAATTGAGCGAAGACGGTTTTCGCGTGCTGGCGGTCGCCACGAAGAAACTCGGCAAACAAACCACCTTTTCCAAGGCCGATGAGGGTGATCTGGTTTTGACCGGTTACCTCGCGTTCCTCGATCCCCCCAAGGACACCGCGTCCAAGGCCATCGAGGTTTTGCGCCAGCACGGCGTCACCGTCAAGGTGTTGACCGGCGACAACGACCTCGTCACGCGCAAGGTTTGCAGCGAAGTCGGCATTCACGCGGAAAAAATCCTGCTCGGCAGCCAGGTCGAAACGATGTCCGACCCGCAACTGGCCGAGGCGGTGGAAACCATGGACGTGTTTGCGCGCCTTTCGCCCGCGCACAAAAAACGCATTGTGCAGGCGCTTCAGCAAAAAGGCCATGTGGTCGGCTTCATGGGCGATGGCATCAATGACGCGCCGGCGTTGCGCGCCGCCGACGTGGGCATTTCCGTGGACAACGCCGTGGACATCGCCAAGGAATCCGCCGATGTGATCCTGCTGGAAAAAAACCTGATGGTGCTGGAGGAAGGCGTGCTGGAAGGCCGCAAAGTATTCGTGAACATCCTCAAATACATCCGCATGGGCGCCAGCTCGAATTTCGGCAACATGTTCAGCGTCATCGGCGCCAGCGCCTGGCTGCCCTACGTGCCGATGGCTCCCATCCAGATCCTGACCAACAACCTGCTATACGATTTTTCGCAGGTCCCCATCCCCACCGACAACGTTGGCCCGCAGCAAACGGCCAAACCACGACCCTGGAACATGGGCGAGATCGCCAAGTTCATCGTTTTCATCGGCCCCATCAGCTCCATTTTTGATTACACCACCTATGCAGTAATGTGGTTTGTGTTTAAATGCAACCAGTTGGGATTGGTGCCGCCGCCGGAACTGGCCGCACGCTTCGCCCAGGCGACGGCCCCGAACGACACTTACGCCGCCGCGCTGTTCCACACCGGCTGGTTTGTCGAGTCCCTGATGACCCAGACGCTCATCATCCACGTCATTCGCACGAACCTGATTCCCTTCATCCAATCGCGGGCCAGCTGGCAACTCAGCATGACCACGTTGCTCATCATGGCCATCGGCGCGTATCTGCCGTATTCACCGCTGGCCAGGTCGCTGGGATTTGTGCCGCTGCCATGGCAGTTCTGGCCGATATTGCTGGCAACGCTGATTTGCTACGTCGGGCTGACGCACGTCATCAAAACCTGGCTGGTCCGCAAGGCCTGGGTGTAATCACGATTTGCTGAAAAGCTGAAGCGTTGTGTTGGAGTTCAATCCCGCGCTTGCGGGATTGTTCAAGCGGCACGCTAGCCCGAATTCTGAAGTTGATGTCAGCCGCGGTCCGTCCGCAGAGGGAGCGCACGCCGCTGGCGTGCGGTTTTCGGCGGCCCGCCGAAAACCTTGTCCCACAAACTTTCTCGCGTGGAAATGCGACGACCAGTGTGAGACGATGGTTTGGGCGGGCTGCCCAAACCGGCACGCGGGCCGCGTGCGCTCCCCATTCCTATTTCGGAATCCGGATTTAAAGCGTGAACTCCAACAAAAAAACCGTTCCGCATCGCACGGAACGGCATTGTCAGGCCTGCGCGGGTTGATCGTGTCCGCTCAAACCTCAATATGAAACTAGACCCACCTTGCGCGCGTGTCAAACGGCCCGTCAGTTTTTTCCCGGCGGCAAGGCGGCCTTTTTCTTTTCGAACCAATCCTTCAACTGGGGAAACAGCCATTCCAGGTGATCAAAAAATTTCTCCGGATCGGCCACGCCGAGCGCCCCGGCCAATGGCAGCGCCTGCAAACCCGCCTTTTTGACCCAGAACGGATCCGCCACGTCGCCCTCGCGCAAATTTTCTCCGACGCCGGTGTCAAACACGTCGAGATAATTGTCCAGGGCGAGCTGGAGCAGTGCCGTCTGGTTTGTGCCGGTCGCCAGGGCCGCCTTTTTTTCCAGGGCGATGCCAAAACCAATTTGCGCCCGGCTGCGCGCGGAAATGTTCGCGAACGGCGAGTTGAAAACCTGCGCGTAGGCGTTCGTTGCCGCGTCAAAAGCGCCCAGTTGCAAATCGCAGTCGCCGATTTCATTCCACGCCAGCACGCCGGGTTCGTTCGTCGGATACAACTGGCAAATCTGGTTGAACACGTTCGTGGCCAGTTGAAAATTCGCCAGCGGATTGTTGGTGTCCGTTGCATCCTGTTGCATCAACGCGCTGCCGTAGGCGAACAAGGCCTGCGCATTCAGGTCCGGCGGACAATTCGTGTCACTCGTCAGCGTCTTGAAATGGTCAATGGCGTCATTGTAACTCGGCAGGCCCATCGCCGCGCGCCCGGCCATCAGGCGCGCCTGGTAAATCAACGGTGAACTTTGCCAGTTGGTGTTTTGATAAAGCATCTTGTAATTTCTTTCCGCGGCCACGTAATTCGTCCCGCCCAGGCGGAAGTAATGTTCCGCCACCCAATATTGGGCCAGCGGCGCGAGGTCATGGGTGGGAAACTGCGCGACGAAATTTGTGAACAGCACCAATGCGTTTGTCTCGTTTCCCGCCTGAAAATTTGCCCGGGCGAGCGTATAATCCGCCTGCGGCCGCAGCGCGTTGGTTGGAAAATCGGTCCGCCAGTTTTCGTATTGGCCGATGGCCGATGGCCAGTCTTGTTCCCGTTCATAAGTGCGCGCGACGGCCAGTTCCACCTGGGGTCGCAGCGGTGAATTCGGAGACGTCTCTACGAATTTCTGGAAAAGGGCGCGCGCGGCGGCGGGCTGGCGTGAATCCGCCAAACCTTCGCCGACGAGCAGGAGGCTGTTGTCGGCCAAATCACTGGCGGGATAAAGCTTCAAAATCCGCGCCATCGCGCTGCTCGCGCCATCCACATTTGTTGATTCCAGGTCCGCGCGCAGCATCTGGTAAAGCGCACGGTCGCCGAGCGTTTGCGTGACGGCGGGGAAATTGGCGAAATCATCAACCACGGCGCGGTAATTTTCCAGGGCGTTCGTAAAATCCTTTTGCGCGAACAGCAGGTCGCCGATTTTGAAACGCGCCACGGCCAGATCCTCCGACGGCGGCAACCTTCGCGCCGCGGCCTTGAAGGCGTCAAGGCTTTCAGGAATTTTTCCCGCGAGCCACAAACACCAGCCCCGATCCAAATACACCCTGCCGGCGAGCGGACTGTTCGTGAACGCGCCCAGGAATTGGTTGAAACGCGCCTGCGCTTCCTGCAAATGGTTCGTCGCCGCTCCCGCGAAACGGGACGCGGCGTAATCCTTCAAGTGCAATTCGCCGAGCGTCAGCAACGCCACGTCCGCCGCCGCCGAAGCGGGGAATTGGGCCAGGAATTTCTGGAGCGAATCCTCGGCATCGGAAAACCGGTCCAGCGCGATGGCCAGTTCCGCCATTTTCAAAATCGCCTGCCGCTGCCGTTCGACCGGCGGGTTCAACTTGAGGATTTCCTGATAAGCGGCGACGGCCTCGGCCTTTTGCCCCAGTTGCTCCAGCACGTGCGCGCGCAACGCCATGCTTTCAGCGCGCAAAACGTCGTTTTTTTCCAGCTGCGCGATTTGGACCAGATTGGTCGTGACGGCCAGCGCCGCGTTGGTGTCACCTGCCGCCAGCTTGACCTGATGGAGCAAATACGCGCGCTGCCAGTCCAGTTGCGGCTTGAGCGTTTGCGAGTTCAGCGATTCCAAAACCGCCGCCGCGCCGGTAAAATCGTTTTGTGCGAATTTAGCCCGCGCCAACAGCAATTGTCCGCGCGAAACCAGTTCATTCCCTGAGTCCATTTGCGCCGCGCGCTGAAACACGCTGTTCGTTTCCTCCAGCAACGACACAACCTGCGGCCACTCGTTGGTCTGCGCCAGTGCCGCCGCCGCCTCCACCACAACCCTGAGCCGCAGTGATGATTCAGGAAAATCGCGCGTCAACGAAACGAATGTTCCCGCCGCCGCGGAAAAATCCCCGTTTTGAAACTGCGCTTCGCCAATCCAATAAACGTATTGGTCGGCGAGATTCCCGGCTTCGGCTTGGCGCGCGGTAAGCAGCGCGATGGTTTCCGGGAGTTTTCCCTGCTTGAATTCCGCCTCCGCCTGTAGCAACACCACCTCGGCCATGCGGTCGGATTTTGGATATTTCTGGACGAACTGCGCGAACTCCGTTTCCGCGCGGCTCCACATCCCGTCCTGAAACGCGGTCACCGCGGCGGCATAGGCGCGGTCTTCCTGGGTGGTGGCGGCGAAGCTCCGTCCGCCGCCCGTTGACAGCGCGAGCAAAATCAAAAGCCATTGCCAGCGAAACGCCATGCGCCCGAATCTAAACGACGTTGCGCAGCGACAAAAGCGGGAAATGAAGAACCCGCGAAATGAAATTCAATTCGTTTTGGGGCCGGGTGGGTTTTCCGCTTTTGCCTTTTGCAATTCCAACGCGGTCGCCTCCGACATTTTTTGAATTCTTTGCATCATGGGCGCCAGGCATTGCTGCATGATTGTCATGGTGCGCTTCATCAACTCCGGCTGCTTGCTCACCAACGACTGGCCGACCGGCGTCCGGTAAAAGGCAATCAGTCCGTCAATCTCCTCCTGGGAAAACATTTCGCGATAGGCCTGGCATACAGGTCCTTCATTTTGTTCCAGCTTAACTCCTCCTTCATGACGCCGGCCATTTTGGCCTGCTGCTTGTCCATGATCGCCTGTTCCTCCGCGCTTAACGGCTTTCCTTTCGTCACCTGCTGCATGCTGGCTTTCATCATGCCATCCATCTGGGTGAAGACGGAATCCGCGAGCTTGTCAACTTTTGTCAGTTGCAGCAGCTGGTTGATGGAATTTTCACAAGCGCGGTTCTGAGTGCATGAAACAGCCCGTCAAGGCATTTTGGCCGAAGTTCAAACCGGCTGGCGCTACTCCTGAATCCTTGGCGAACGGAGCGCGGCGTTCACGCCGCTTCAACTCACGACCGCCAGCCGTTGCAGGATTTTTCCCTCGTCGCATCACTCGAACCTTGAAGCGGAGTGAACTCCGCGCTCCTGACAATAATGACCGATCTACACTCACCGGTGCGCGATCTGTTCGCTTCGTCAAGGATTGCGCGGCGCTTACTTGTTGAACCGGAAGTTGGTCAGGTCGTAGTCCTGCATGACGTATGGCTTCGTCTCCAGCCGCATTTTGTTGGCGCGCTTGGCCTGCGTTTCGCCGCCCGCCGCGATGAAATCCTCATAGCTGATGATTTCCGCGCGGATGAAGCCCTTCTGGATGTCCGTGTGAATGGT
>OCZT010002617.1_pt1 | contig 18509 bp, 13 predicted proteins | sample 1539031 | NCBI WGS metagenome assembly OCZT01 (sample SAMEA3539308, study PRJEB22396) | soil metagenome | biome: tundra; feature: field; material: soil | place: USA | collected 2010-05 | depth 0.15 m | reverse complement strand
GAAAGTGGTGTTGCCGGTCGCGGGTCGCATCGTCACGGTCCTCGTCCGGATGGGCGACGCGGTCAGCAAGAACCAGGCGCTGCTGACGATGCAGAGTCCGGACGCGGATGCGGCGATGTCGACGTTTCTCTCGGCGGACGCCGCCGTCACCCAAGCGCACGCCGCGCTCGTGAAGGCGCAAGCCGACTTCGATCGATCATCGGATCTCCTCGAGCACGACGCGATCGCGAAGAAGGACGTGGTCACCGCCGAGAGTGCCCTCACTCAGGCCACTGCGGGCGTTCAACAGGCCGAGGCGGCCCGCCAGCAGGGCCTCCGCCGGCTGACCATGCTGGGTCTCACACCGGGCGGTTTCGAGCAGCGGGTCGTCCTGCGGTCGCCGCTCGCAGGGAGAGTGTTGGAATTGAGCGTCGTCCCGGGCGAGTTCCGCAACGATACGAGCGCCGGCGTGATGACGATCGCTGACCTCAGCGTCGTGTGGGTGACGTCGCAAGTGCCCGAGAGTGCTATCCGATTCATTCACGCGGGTGAGCGCGTCGACATCAGTCTGGTCGCCTACCCGGGCGAGACGCTCCACGGACGGGTGTCACGCATCGCCGATACTGTGGACCCACAGACGCGGACCATCAAAGTGCAGGCGGAACTGGACAACGCCAGCGGCAGGTTTCGGCCGGAGATGTACGGCAGCATCCATCACGTCGAATCGATCGCGGCGCTCCCGGTCGTGCCGGTGAGCGCCGTCGTACAGGACGGCGACCGCACGGTGGTGTTCCTCGAAGGCGCGCCAGGGCATTTCGAAGAACGGGTCGTGTCGATCGGCACGCGCGCCGGCAACATCGTGCCGATCGTGACCGGTGTCAAGCCTGGCGATTCCGTAGTCGTGGATGGCGTGATGCTCCTCAAGGGGCTCGTCAAGGGCACGTAGCGCCATGATTGCCAAACTGCTCCGTCTGGCGCTGCACCAGCGCTTTCTCGCGGTCGTCCTCGGCCTCGCGCTCGTCGGCGCCGGCATCTGGGCGTTTACGCAGCTCAGCATCGAAGCGTATCCCGATATCTCCGACACGCAGGTCGTCGTGATTAGTCTGTATCCCGGCCACGCGGCGGAAGAGATCGAGCAGCAGGTCTCCGTGCCGATTGAGCGCGCGCTGAACAGTGTGCCCAATGTGATCGCCCGGCGATCACGGACGATCTTCGGGTTGTCGGTCGTAGAGCTCACATTCGAATACGGTACGGATGACTACTTCGCGCGACAGGTCGTCCTGGAAAAACTGCGTGACGCCGTGCTGCCCGAGGGCGTGACGCCCACCCTCGGACCGCTGTCGACGCCGATCGGCGAGGTCTACAAGTACACGCTCGAGGGCCCGGCGTACGACTCCCGCCAGCTCCGCGAAATCGAAGACTGGATCATCGAACCGCGGCTTCTGCAGGTGCCCGGGGTGACCGACATCGCGCCGTTCGGCGGCGTGATCAAGCAATATCAGATCGAAGTCGATCCGCTGGCGCTGACGAAATACAATCTGTCGATCCGCGACATTGCCCAGGCAGTCGATGCGAACAACCAGAACGCCGGGGGCGCACTGCTCGACAATCAGCAGCAAGGGCTGGTGGTGCGCGGCGTCGGCCTCATCCAGTCCGTCGCCGACATCGAGAACGTGGTCGTGGCGTCGCTGAACGGCGTGCCCGTGTTCGTCCGCGATCTCGGCCACGTCCACATCGGATCAGCGCCGCGCACCGGCATCTTTGCCGTCGGCGACAAGACCGACCGCGTGGAAGGCATCGTGCTGATGCGACGCGGCGAAAACCCCAGCGAGGTGCTGCGCGGGATCCATGAGGCAGTGGACGAGTTGAATGCGTCCGGCGTGCCCTCGGGCGTCCGGTTGGTACCCATCTACGACCGCACGGATCTCGTCAACAACACCCTGCATACCGTCTCGCACACGCTGCTCGAGGGCCTGGTCATCGTCGTCGCCGTGCTGTTTCTCTTCCTGGGCAGCATACGGGCGGCGCTGCTCACCGCCGTCACAATTCCGCTGTCGCTGCTGTTTGCGTTTCTCTGCATGCACCTGACCGGCATTCCCGCGAATCTGCTGAGCCTCGGTGCGCTCGATTTCGGCATCATCGTCGACGGCACGCTGGTGATGGTCGAGCACATCGTGCGTGCCCTCGGGGTGCGCCGAAACACCGCGTCGGAGGAGAGCGTGCTCGACACCGTGCGCGCTGCCGCGCTTGAGGTGGAGCGCCCGATCTTCTTTTCGCTGCTCATCATCGTCTCGGCCTATATCCCGCTGTTCACGCTCGAGCGTGTCGAACGGCGTCTCTTCACGCCGATGGCGTTCACCGTCTGCTATGCGTTACTGGGCTCCATGCTGATCGCCCTCACACTGATCCCGGTCCTCGCGACGTATCTGTTCCGTCACACATCGGGTGCCTGGGAGAATCCGATCCTGACCTGGCTCCACGCCCGGTATGAACGCGCCCTTCGGGCCACCATCGCGCATCCACACCGTGTCGTCGCGGTTGCGGGCGGCGCTGTTGCCGTGGCGTGTCTCGTCGCGACCCTGCTCGGCTCGGAATTCCTACCGCAACTCGACGAGGGGGTGGTCTGGATTCGCGCCAATTTTCCGGCGGGCATCTCGCTCTCGAAATCGGCGGATCTCGCGAGCGAGATTCGCCGCCTCGTGAAACAGTCACCGGAGGTCCGTGAAGTCGCCTCCCAGACCGGCCGCAACGACGATGGGACAGATCCCTATGGACCGAACCGCAACGAGCTGTTCGTCGCCCTGAACCCCTACGACACGTGGCGTCATGGCAAGGTGAAAGCCGATCTGGTCGAGGAGCTTTCCCAGCGACTTCGGACGTCCATACCTGGGGGGTTCTTCGGTTTTACCCAACCGATCATCGACAACGTGACGGAAGCGGTCACGGGATCGCCAGCCGATCTCGCCGTGATCATCACCGGTCCCGACCTGACGCAGTTGCGCCGGCTGGGCAATGAGACGCTCGACGTGCTCCGGCAGGTCGCCGGCGCGGCCGACACCGGCATCGAGCAGGAAGAGGATCAGGCGCAACTCCAAATTCACGTCGACCGGCAGGCGCTCGCGCGCTACGGCATTAACGTGCGCGACGTGCAGGATGTCATCGAGCTCGCGATCGGCGGCCGAGCCGTGAGTACGTTCTTCGAAGGCGAACGGCGGTTCGATATCACCGTTCGCTACGTCCCCGACGCGCGCGTCGATCCGTCCGCGATCGGCACAATCCTGGTGGCCACGCGCGACGGGGCACGCATCCCTCTATCGCAACTGGCCGACATCCGCGTGACGAATGGCGCGAGCATCATCGCGCGCCGCGAAAACAAGCGGCAGATTTCGGTGCGGACCAACATCCGTGGCCGCGACCAGGGCGGGTTTGTCGAGGATGCGCAACGCCGTTTCGCGCGGGCGATCACCCTGCCGGACGGCTATCACGTGGAGTGGGGCGGCCAGTTCGAGAACCTCGCCCGCGCGCGGCGGCGCCTCACGTTCATTCTGCCAGTGACGATTACTATCATCTTCACCCTGCTCTTTTTCGCGTTTGGCTCGACGACGGACGCCGGGCTGGTGCTCCTGAACGTTCCCTTCTCGCTCGTGGGCGGCATCGTCGCGTTGTACGTCCGCGGCATTCACTTGAGCGTGTCCGCGGCCGTCGGCTTTATTTCGTTGTTCGGCGTCGCGGTGATGAGCGGCGTCCTCATCGTCTCGGAGATCAACCGCCGCCGGAGCGACAGCGATACCGACGTTCGCGACGCCGTGATCGGAGGCGCGCTCGCCCAGATGCGCCCAGTGCTCATGATGATCCTCGTCGCGATGCTCGGGATGGTGCCGGCCGCGCGTGCCACCGGCATCGGCTCGGACGTGCAGCGCCCACTCGCGACGGTGGTCGTCGGAGGACTGCTGTCAACGCTTGTCCTCACACTCTTTGCGCTGCCGGCGCTCTATTGGCTGATCGCCTGCCGCAGACAGGAAGGGTAACGCATGGTCGAACCCGTGAAAATGCTCCTGATCTTTGTCAATGAAACTGATACCTGGCACAACACCCCGCTCTACGAGGCGATCGTGCATCACCTGCGAGAACTGAAGGTGGCGGGGGCGACGGCACAGACAGGCATCATGGGCTTCGGCCATCATATGCGCCTCCACCACAAAGGACTATTCGGGATCTCAGACGATCGTCCCGTCACGATTATGGCAGTCGATAACGAGTCGCGCCTGCGCGCGGCGCTGCCAGAGATTCGCCGAATGGTGCGTGAGGGCTTGATCCTCTTGCTGGCCGCGGAATTGGTCGGGGATCAAGCGGCGAAGACATAAGCACGGGTGATTCGCGTAGTCTCCATGGCTGAGATCGATCCGGTGCGCCTGGTCGTTCTCGACGAACGTCGCGTGGCCACGGATCTGCTGCGGCGGTACGGGCGGAGTCGAGGCCTGCCTGGCCGCCTTCTCACCGACTGAATGCGGAAACTATTTCCGCCACGGCGGCTATCCGGCCACTACACGGCCATGAAAACGGCGCTAAGGTTCCCGATTTCCTTGCGCCGATCGTGGCGCGATATTTAGACGTCGATGATGGGTCCGGGACCAGGAGGTGGTGCCATCCTGGCCTGTTGACGCTTGCGAAGGGCCACGACAATCGCCACGCATCCCGTCCACGTCGGCAGCATGTCGGCAACCGGCAGGAACTCCAGGGCAAAGGTCGGCAGCAACAAGGGATGGAACCCGATGAGCCGCCATGTCAGGATCATCGCCGTCACGTCGAGCAGTTCATCGGCAAATGCCCACCCGAACGGACCCAGGAGTAGTTGGAGCGCATCGGTCGTCACCGCGACGGCGTAGGCGAGCCGCACGCGTCTTTGTGTCAGAACTGGAGATTGAAATCTGCCTAGGAAAGCCTTGAACACGTCGTCAACGAGTATACCGACCCTTACCGGAACCTCGTAAGGCGGCAGGCGCGCGACCTATTTCGGAGGATAGATGCTCAGGTACGAGTATGCCGACGCGATTTCCGACTCGCTCAGGTAGTTGAACACCGGCATCCGGCCTCTCGACAACACGCCGCCGGCGCTCAACGGAATCGGCGCGCCTTCACGCACTTTCTGCACGAACTGGTAGAACGTCTTCTGGTGCGGCATGCTCGCCAGCGGGGGAATGACGTCGTTCATGACCGTCGTGGTCGGCGTGTTCGAGGGTCCAGTGGCATCGTGGCAGATGTGACACGTGCCCTTGACGATCAACTCACCTACGCGAGCGCTCGGTTCGGTGATGACCCGCTGCCGGTGTTCGGCCCCGGGCACGCCGGCCATCTCGTCCAGGTAGGGCCGCAAGACCGTGATCTCCGCCTCGGACAGATGATCAAAGGACGGCATGTTGTGGCCGCCCACCTTGAGGCGCTTCCGCAAATCGGCTTCGGTGCCCTCCGTGAGCTGGCGGATGAAGGCCGCATCGGCCGGCCGGCCCATGGCCTTCATCCGTTCGGTCATCCATTGAAAGGAGGCCGCCTGCACCGGGCCAATGAGGGCATTGATCTCCGGCGGTGAACCCGATCCATCCGGCTTGTGGCACGCACGGCAGCTGATGCGATACAGATCGGCGCCGTTCAGCACGAAGGCGCGGCGGGCCGTGTTGTCGCTACCTTGAGGAGGCGGCACCAGCGAAGGCGGCGGACTCCACTGGCCGCCCCAACCCATACTGGAGCCTTCGATCGTCAGCCCCAGGTGATGCAGCGTGCTGGGACCTTCGACCGGCGAGACCTCGACAGCCGTCGCGCCCTGGTCGCCGCTCGTCGCGGGACGCGCGACGAGGCCCAGGACGACAAGCAGCAACACGCCGCGGCGCCCTGCACGAGTACGGCTGCCCATGGTCCGCGTTCCGTCAGCGGCCCAGCACGAAATCGACTACGGCCGGCTTCGTCCCATCGACCGTCACCGGCTTCGGCACCGACTTCAGCTTGGCGTGCCACACGCCAACCGAGTAGGTGCCTGGCGGCACGTTGTCGATCTTGTAGTGCCCGTCTGCTCCGGTCACCGCGTAGAAGGGGTTCTGCAGCACGACGACGTACCCTTCCATCTCCGGATGGACGCGACAGAGCTGCACGTACGCGCAGGGCGCCTTCGCGCATTTGGCGAACGTGTGATCCTTGGTCTGCCCTTGCGGCCACGTGCCGAGGTTGTACTTCTCGTAGTCCGGCGAGAAGACATTGTGCGCCGTCGGGTCGCTGTTCAGAAACTGGACCGTCGTACCGACCACGACCGGCAGTACGTGCGGGTTGAACTGCATCGACCGCTGGTCGATGTTGGCCGGCTTCGCCGGCGCGGGGAACGAACCGGACACCTGTTGAAGGTAGACAACGGCGTCAGCGCTCGACGGGAGCCCGGTCGCTTTGACCGTGCCTTGGATGACGCTACCGGCCGCGCCGGCAACGTCTGTGGAGACGGAACAAAGCGCGATGGCCATCAGCCCCGCGAGCACGACCGAAACGCCTAACCGACGATGCATAAACCCTCCCCGAGTTGTCGCAGGGCGCGGAATCGCCATGCGTGTGTCAGAACGCGAACCGCAGCAGTGCGTTCAGCGAGTGGTTGTCGCCCTGCCGCAGATCGCGCTGGTATTCGACCATGACTTTGACGTTCGCCCGCACGAGCGCGCTCATGTTGAGCGTCCCGATGCGGATGCTCTGCACCGCCGGGTCGGCCGGCGTCACCGTTTCGTAGCGTCCCGATGCCTGGAGCCACGGATAGATCATGTAGTCCGCCTGCGTGAACCACGCGTGGTAGGCGGGCTCGATCGCCTGGAGCAGCGCGCCGGTTGCCGCGTCGGTGGTATTCAGCGTGTCGGTCCCGTGAAGGTAGGCGCCAAACACATTCAGGTCCTGATAGAAGATGCTCGCGTAGAGCCCGGTCCGCAGGAAGTGACTGTCTTCGACGTTCACCTTGACGCCGCTATCGGTTTCGAGGGCGAACGGGATGTTGCTGGCATCGCCCCGGTAGGTGAAGACGCCGACGCGCAGCGAGTTGTCGTGCCAGTTCTTCTCCGGAATCGGCTGACCGCCGGTGTCGCCGTCGAGCCCCATGCCGCCGAACTTGTAGTCGAAGCGTGCGTAGACATCCTTCGCGTTGTTGCCGTCGAATCGGCCCGTCGTGTCGCCGGGCGCCGCCATGACGCCGTTGGCGAGCCCCGCCACCCACATCGCGCGATGGTGGATGATGCCGTAGCCTTCGATGCCGTTGACGAGCGCCGGCAGCGAGATCGAATTCGGTGACAGCGCGTCTGCGCCGAGACCGGTGCCGCCGTTGACGCCGATGGGGTTGTAGTTGAACAGCGAATCGATTGCGCCGTCGGTGGCGATCCACATCTCCTGGAATCCATCGACGACGTTCGGCGCGAACTTGCCGATCCGGAAGTGGAAGAGATCTTCGGGTCCGAACGGCGAGTCGAAGCCCATGTGCGCGTGTTCGAGATCCACGGCGACGGAACCGTCCGCGTTCGCGCTAAAGGTCACTTCGGTGAAGTACGACACGTGCTCGCCGAGCGTGCCGGCGCCGAAGATGTTGACCTCCTGCGGAAACTGCAGGTCGTTGCTGATGCGGCTCACCGAGCCGTCGTTGTTGACCGACGACGTGTTCACCTCTGCCATCTTGACGTTGACCGCCAGCGGCACGGCGCTCGAGATCTCGCCGGGCCACACGGCCTGCGGCCAGAGCTTCTTGTAGGCCGGCGAGCCGAGACTGACGGCCGGCTGTTTGACCATCTCCTCGGTCTCGCCCGGCATGCGGTAGCCACGCAGACGGAACGCCTCTCCAAAGGCATTGAGCTTCGGGAAGACGATGTGGCACGTCTGGCAGCTGGTCTGATACTTCCGTGCAAACGCGGGCACGGCGTGCGCGGTGGACGCGATCGCCAGCAGGGCGACGCCAATCACCGCCGTTCGAACGACACGTTGTGCGGAATAGCGTTGAGCAGTCACGCGGGCCCCCTAGCCGAATAAAACGGCGACAATCGGTTCATGCGATGCCGGAGCTCGGAGCAACGGCCGTACCGTCGATGATGTGTGAACCTTACCCCAGCGGGGAAGGGCGGACTGTTTCATTTTGTACACCTTACTCGGTAACGTGATGGCCGACAAGGCGCGCGGTGAGCACGGCAGCGAGATAACATCCGGCGACGAGAATCAGCAGGAACCGGTAGCCCTCGAGGAGCGACAGGTACTCGCCGACCCCGCCGATCATCGCGCCGAGCAGGTTCGCGCCGAAATCGATCGCCGCCGACGGCGATCGCTTGAAGCTGCTGCTGAAGAGCAGCCCCGCGCAGAACACCGGGCTGAACACGAGCAGCCCGTAGAAGGCGGACTCCACCGCGCGGCTTTCAAAGCTGATGCGCCCGATCGGCAGCACGTAGTTCAGCGCCAGCAGGCCGAAGAGCACCGAGGCCACCGCCCACGGCCGGCGAATGTCCACGCGAGAGACGACGAGGGTGCTGGCCAGCGCCATCAGCAGCACGGACGCGATCGCGAGCGACGCCGACGACCAGGTCGATCCCCACAAGAGCGCGAACTGCACGATCGACTTGGTCTCGAGCAGCATGAAGCCGGCGCCGAGAAAGAAGAAGTGCCACGACCATCGGGCCGTGCCGGCGGTTCCGGTGATCAATGACGTGCCGAGCGCCCCGAAGACCGCGATCGCCGAGATCACGAGAATGACCGCCAGCGCCGCGAGATAGTGGCGCGGCAGCTCGGGCGCGCGCATGTAGAGGAACGGCCAGTCGTCGGTCGCGGGGATGATCGTGGGATCGCGGTCGAGCGTCCGCGCCGGGCTCGGCGCCTGCGGCTGCCCGTAGGCGAAAAAGCGGCTCGGCGGCGGCGGCACCGCAGCCAGCTCCTTTAGCCGCGGCCCCGCGAGCATGACGGCGAGATACGCGCGATCCTGATGCACGTACGCCTTCAACTCCTCGCCGAACGCCAGCGCGACGGTGTTGGCCAGCCGATCGACCAGCCACTTCTCGCGGAAATAGTTATAGAGCGCCATCACGCCGCGCGGCGACAGATGATCGCGCACCGCCCGCAGCGACTCTTCGGTGAACATGTAGCTCTCGAGGCGGACGCTCGAGAAGCTCGATTGCAGCGTCAGCGAATCGATCAGCGCGAATACGACGAGGTCGTATTTCTTTGTGGTCGTGCGCAGGAAGTGTCGCGCGTCATCGCAGATCATCGTGACGCGCGGATCCGAGTACGGATGATCGGGGTGATGCTCGAGGCCGAGACGCAGAATCACCGGATCGATCTCCACCGCGTCGACGTGCCGCGCCCCGTGCCGCAGCGCCGCGGCCACGTCGGTGCCGGTGCCCGCGCCGAGGATCAGGACGTTGTCGAAGGTGTCGCCGAACACGGTATACGGCCACTGGTAGAAGTATTCCTTCTGGTCGAGCGGCGCCATCGACTGATGAAAGATGTTGTTCACCTCGACGACGGTGTCGGTCCGATCCTGGTGGACCGTGATGCGGTAGTACGGCGACCAGAGGCTGCCGCGCTCCATCTGATACACGACCGCCGCGGAGACGACCAGCAGTGCGATGTTGGCAAGCGCCATCGCGCGCCGCTGCTCGAGGATGAACGGCAGCGCGGCCCCGAACGCGATGGCGAACCAGGCGGCTGGGGGAAGCTGAAGCCAAGACGCGACGGCAAATGCGGCGACGCCTGTGAGGCTGCCCAGGAGATTCACGGTGTAGGCGCGAAGCGGCGGCTGCGCCGCCAGCTCGCGGCCCATCCGCTGCGCGATCGTCACGAACAGCGCCGCGACGACGATGAACAGCAGCGGCAGCAGCATCGTGCTCTCGACCGTCGTCACCTTCTCGGCGGTGCCGCTCGAGAAGTAGATGCTCGTCGTGCTCGGGATCGCCACTTCGAGCCGCAGGCGATTGACGGCCACGACCACCGCCAGCTGTAGCGCCGGAAACAGCGCGAAGAAATTACGGCGCCGGCCGGCAAGCAGGCAGCCGACGCCGATGCCGAGAAAGCTCGCGAGGAGGATGAAGTTCGAGAAATACGACAGGAGGCGGATGTACGCCGGCATCCACCGGATCAGCGCGACTTCGAGGAAGAGAGTCAGAAAAGAGACGAGGAAGAGCCGGCCTGTTTTCATTCGTGATCCGCGCCGTGCGGGGGTTGAGAGATCCCGTCCGGTTCGTTCGGCAGCCCTTCCTTCGTCCCGAACAGGCCGACGAGCGTGTCCAGCTTGTCGTAGAACGGCTTCAAGTCGTCGTAGGCCTCGGCGAGCACTTTCGCCGCCATCCCGCCGCCCGCCCCGGACCCGACGATGCACGCGTCGTAGACCTTGGGCTGCCTGATGATCTGCATGGGGGTGTATTATCCGCGCACTCGAGGTGCGTGCTCATGAAAGAGCTGTCGCTCGCTATTGTATGCGTCCTGACGATGGCCGCGTGGACGCCGGCGCAGCAGCCGCCGCCCGATTGTCCGGATCTCGTCCGCGCGCTGCAGGACATGATGCGCGCCGTGATCGCGCTGCACCCCGACGTGGTCGTCATCCTCGCCGGCACCAACGACATCGCGGGGAATACGGGACCGATGACCGACGAGGGACACAAGATCGCGCTCTTCGGTCTCAACCTGCGCGTGGAGCCCGGTGAGATTCTGGGCTTTCTGGGCCCGAACGGCGCGGGAAAATCGACGACCGTGAAGATCCTGACCGGCATGATCCGTCCCACCAGCGGCCGCGCGTCCGTCGCCGGCTTCGACGTCGTCGAGCAGCCGATGGAAGCGAAGAAGAGAATTGGCTACGTGCCGGAGACGGCGGCGCTGTACGACGGGCTGATCGCCGCGGAGTATCTCGAGCTCATCGCCTGCCTGCATCACCTCGATCGCGACACCGCCCGTGCGCGAAGCGTTGAGCTGCTCGATCTGTTCGGCCTGACGGCCGACCAGGGGCCTTTGCGGCGGTGATGCTGGCGGGCGTCGCGATCGATTGGCTCACGTGGGCTCGCGTCGAACGGCAGACGGCGTCGCTCGAGTTTGCAGGATAAATTGAGGAGTACATGATGAATCCGCGCCGGTCGCTCGCCGTGGCCGTGGTCAGCCTGATGGTCGCCGTTGCGCACGTGGCGACGCAGGCGCAGAAGCCGACGCTGTACCTGGTGGCGACCGCGCACCTCGACACCCAGTGGAACTGGACGGTCCAGGACACCATTCGCCAGTTCGTGCCGAACACGTTCTACACGAACTTCAAGTACTTCGAGCAGTACCCGGATTACACCTTCAGCTGGGAGGGCGCGATCCACTACATGTGGTTCAAGGAATACCACCCTGAGGATTGGGCGAAGGTCCAGCAGTACGTGGCCGCCGGGCGATGGCGTCTCGCGGGGTCGTGGATCAACGCGGTCGACACCAACATGCCGTCGCCCGAATCGCTCTTCCGGCAGACGTTGTACGGCGAGCACTTCTTCCGCGCGGAATTCAACAAAGTCTCGCGCGATATCTACCTGCCCGACTGCTTCGGCTTCGGCTTCGCGCTGCCGTCGATCGCCGCGCACTCCGGGCTGACGTCGTTCTCGACGCAAAAGCTCTCGTGGGGCCGCCCGATTCCGTTCCCGATTGGACGCTGGAAGGGCGTGGACGGCAGCGAGATTCTCGCCGAGCTCGATCCGAAGAGCTACACCACGCGCATCACGACCGACATGCAGACCGATCCCAACTGGCAGAATCAGTTCACCCCGCTCGGCGACGGGAAGTCGGTGGAGTTCCGCTACTTTGGCACGGGCGACGTGGGCGGCGGGCCAACCGAGGAATCGGTCCAGAATTACGAGAAGGCGTTCAAAGAGGGCAGCACGATCGACCTCAGGAACACGTCGCCCGATCAGCTGGCCCACGACCTCACGTCGCAGCAATTCGCCTCGCTTCCCGAATACAACAGCGAGCTGATCCTGAAGACGCACGGCACCGGCTGCTACACGTCGCAGGCGGCGATGAAGACGTTCAATCGCCAGAACGAGCTCCTCGCGAACGCGGCCGAGAGCTCCGCCGTCGCCGCCGAGTGGCTCGCGGGGCAGGCGTATCCGACCGACCGGCTGCGCGCGGCGTGGGTCCGGATGCTCTGGCATCAGTTCCACGACGATCTCACCGGCACGTGCATTCCGCAGGCGTATCTGTTTTCGTGGAACGACGAGCTGTCGTCGCTCAACCAGTTTGCGGGCGTGCTCACGAGCTCGACCCACGCGGTGGCCGGCCTGCTCGACACCGAGGGCGCCGGCATCCCGCTCGTCGTGTACAACCCGCTGTCGATGGCGCGCCGCGACCCGGTGGAGGCGACGGTGCGTTTTGGCGGACCGGCGCCCGCTTCGATCCGCGTGACCGACGCGGAAACGGGACGCGACGTCCTCGCGCAGGTGCTCGGCACGAGCGGCACCGAGGCGCGCATCATCTTTCAAACGGAAACCCCGTCGGTCGGCTACAGGGTGTTTCACGTCACGGCGGGAGGGGCAGGAAGGGCTGCAGGGGCGGGACGGGCAGGCGGGGCTGGAGGGCCGCTGAAGATCACCAACACGTCGCTCGAGAACAACCGTCTCGCGGTGAAGATCGACGGCAACGGCGACATCGCGTCGATCGTCGACAAGGACGCCAAGCGCGAGCTGCTCAGAGCGCCGGTGATGCTCGAGCTGCGCGACGATGCCTCGCCCGCGTGGCCGGCGTGGGAAGTGCTGTACGACACGGTGCAGGCGCCCGCGCGCGAGTACGTGTCGAATCCGACCGTGAAAGTGATCGAGCGCGGACCGGTGCGTGTCGCGCTCGAGATCACGCGCACGGCCGCCGGCTCGACTTTCGTGCAGCGCGTGCGGCTGACCGACGGCGGCGACCGCGTGGACGTCGAGAATCTCGTCGACTGGAAGTCGCCGAACTCGCTGCTCAAAGCGTCGTTCCCGCTGGCGGCTTCGAGTCCGAAGGCCACGTATGATCTCGGCGTCGGCGTCATCGATCGCACCAACAACGAGCCGGACAAGTACGAAGTGCCGGCGCAGAAGTGGGCCGACCTCACCGATGCGAGCACATCGTTCGGCGTCGGCATCATCAACGACAGCAAGTACGGTTGGGACAAACCGACCGACGACACCCTGCGTCTCACGCTGATTCACACGCCGAAGCCCGCCAACGGCTACACGTATCAAGCCGGCAACGATCTCGGGCATCATCGCTTCGTCTTTGCCATCGCCGGCCACGCCGGCGACTGGCGTCAGGGCCGGATGCCGGCCCGCGCGGCGCAGCTCAATCAGCCGCTCATCGCCTTTCAGACTGACACACACGCGGGCCCGCTCGGACGGACCTTCTCGCTCGTCTCGCTCAGCGACACGACCGGCGAGGTGGCGGTCGTCGCCGTCAAGAAGGCGGAGGACTCCGACGAGATCGTCGTGCGCCTGCAGGAGCGGTACGGGCAGGCGGCGCGGGCCACGCTGAAGTTTGCCGGCCCAATCGCGGCCGCGCGCGAAATCAACGCGGCGGAAGAAGCCATCGGCCCGATCGACCTGGCCGCCGGCCGTGGGGGACGCGGCGCCGCTCCGATATCGTTTCCGACGGTGTCGCTCGACTTGAAGCCGTACCAGCCGCGCGCGATCGCGGTGCGGCTCGTGCCGAAGGGGATTGGCACCGTGAAGATGGCGTCCGTGCCGATCGACCTGCCGTTCAACCTCGACGGCATCTCGACGGATCAGGATCGCGGCGACGGCGACTTCGACGGCAGGAAGCACACGCTGGCCGGCGAGCAGCTTCCCCCGCAGCTCGATCTCGACGGCGTGACGTACAAATTCGGGTCGACCGCGACGGGCGCGAAGAACGTGCTCGTGCCGAAGGGGCAGCGGCTCGCGCTGCCATCGGGCGCCTACAATCGCATCTACATCCTCGCCGCCGCGGTCGATGGCGACGTGACGGCGGCATTTGGGTCGCACGCGGTCACCATCCGCGAATGGCAGGGCCCGGTCGGGCAGTGGGACAGCCGCTTGAAGGCGCCGTCGGCGCTCCACGAGCCGTTTGTCCCCGCGCCGCGCCCGAATCAGAATGGCGCTCCCGCCGTCAGCACGACGCCGTCGCAGGCCGAAATCCGCTCCGGCCTCGTCGTCAACTGGGATCCGGCCACGCAATCCGTGAAGGGGATCGACGAGATTCGTCCGGGCTTCGTGAAGCGCGACGAAATCGCGTGGATCGGCACGCACCGCCACGCGCCGGAAGGCAATCAGATCTACGTTGCGAGCTACATTTTCAAATACGCGATCGATCTACCGGCGGGCGCGAAGGAGATTCAGCTGCCCGCCAACGATCGGCTGCGGATTCTGGCGGCGACAGTGGTCAGCGAGCCCGCGCACGTGACCGCCGCCGGGCCGCTCTACGCGGTGGACCTGAAGGACCCTGCGGCGAAACGCTGATCACGCTGATGGCTCCGACCATCCCTGCCGCGGCTTGCCGAACGAATCATGCAGCGACTGGGGCAGCAGCCGTTGCCGCAGGCCGGATGTGTTGTATCTACTCGATCACCGCCAGGATGATCATTTCGTACGCGCCCGACACGGTGCCCGTCTTGTTCGGCTGGACCGCGCGCATCAGCGCATCGAGGTTGATCCGCGGAATCCCCAGCACATGGAACTGCTGGCCGGCCGCGGCCGCGCCGATGAGCGTCGCGGGTCGGCTGCCTTTCACGATCACCATCCGCCGCGGGCTGCTGACGAGCACGTGCTTCTGCAGATCGAGGATCTTCGCGAGCACGAACACGCCGTCGGCCACCGTCGCCGGCTGGCCGGCGACCTCGAGGACGAACTCCGTGTAGTTGTACGGGACCTGGGCGCCATCGATCGAGGTGAACGTCGCGCCGCGCGAAACCGTCAGCGTTTCCTTTTCGTATCGCGGGAATGCCGTCGGCGCGTCGGTCGCTTGATAGTGCTTGCTCGGATCCTGATCGTCGCGGAGCGGCACGAACGTCTCGAGCACGGCGGTGCCGCTGAACGCGGTGACCGGATGGATCTCGAATACATGTTTAGGATTCGTATTCGAGGGCACGGGAACGGCGTCGCCCTGCTGCATCGGCTCGGCCGATTTGTGTTCCATCCACAACCGCCACACGCCCGAGAGGTGGACGGCGGTACCCGTGCCGCTCGCCTGGTGAATCGCCTTCTCCACGCTGGCGACGGCGGTGAGACGTCCGTTCGACAGCTCCGCCACCATCGGCAGCCCGACGTCGGCCGATCGTCCCGCCATGTGAAGATCGCCGTCCTGCGAGCTCGTGCCGATCGGATTGGGGTGCGGGTGGGCATCGTCGACCTTGAAATCGGTGGTGATGGTCACCAGGTTGCGGTACTGCTCGATGAACACGTTCTTGAGCAACACCTGGCCCGACCCGTCGACGATCGCGATCGACGCGGCGGCGAGGACCAAGACGACGGCGGCGCCGCGAAGGCGGATCATGCGCCGGCCGCCTTCTTTTCCTGGGGCGACGGTCCGGACCCACGGATGTTGACGACCCGGTTGAGCGTGTCGAACCAGAACGCCGCTCCGAGCGAAATCGCGATAATCGTCAGCAGCCATCCAAACGTGTGGGCGGCGGCGACCGGCACCAGCGCGCTCGTGAAAAATGCGCCGCCAGGCGCCGCGTCGGTCGCGACGAGGTCGGCGCCCTCGACGCTGCAGCGGCTCTCGGTGGCGATGCGGCGCAGCGCCTGCTGGCACGGCGCGGCGTTGGCGGCGTCCGCGCACTGGCGATCGCGCTCGTCCTGTAGCGTCGCGCACACGCCTTGATTGAGCCGCTTGAAGTCGGACGACCACCCGACGATCTGGCCGAGCACCGCCGGCGCGGCCGCCGTCGGCCCTTCCACGCCTTCATCCTCCGCCGACGTCTGCTCGTTCACCGGCGGTACGGGAACGTTGACGTCGGGATACTGCGCCGCCACGGGCCGCGGAGGCAGCAGCCCACTGCGCACCTGCTCGGCGATCGCGGCGCGCTCGGTCGGCGAGCGCCAGAGGACGCCGACGATCTGCAGCGTGTCCGCATTGACGGCCAGCGTGACGACGATGGCGACGCCGATGGTGATGAGCTGCAGGCGCCGTTTGTACCAGCCTGATACGCGGTCCATCGCCGTGGTGAACCAGTCCTCGAGGGCGGCCGCGTGCGCGGCGTGGTCCGCGGATGGCCCCGTCTGTTTGGCTTTGAGGGCGGCGATCCCGGTGCGCACCTGCTGCGCGGACGGCGCGCCCTCCGCGTGACGGCCGAGCAGATCGAGCACCGCGCTCGAAAAGATGTGCGCGGGAATGTACGACGGCCGTTCACCCGGCTGCGACAAGGTCGCGATGAGCGGATGCCGGTAGAACTCGTCGGCGAGCGGGCCGAGGAGCTGCCCGATCCCTCTCTGCAGCGTCTTGGCGCGCAGGCCGCGGGCGCCGGCGATCCATTCGTTGGCCGTCGTGCAGATGAGGGCCAGGAGCAGGTAGACGAACGCGACGCCGATGACGACATCGAGGAGTACGAGCATGGTGCGAAGGATAAGCTACAATTCGTCCGCCATGAAGCGATTCTGCATGTTCTTTCTGTGTGCGTCGGCCGCCGCGACCCTCATCGCGGCCACCCCCTTCACCGTCGTCGAAGCCACCATTCCCGAGATGCGGACGGCGATGGAGCAGGGACGCGTGACGTCGCATGAGCTGGTCCTTCAGTATCTGACGCGGATTGCGATGTACGAGGACCGGCTGCATGCGGCGATTTCGGTGAACCGGGACGCCCTCAAGGAAGCCGACGAGCGGGATCGCGAGCGCGCGCAGGGCAGAATCCGCGGTCCCCTGCACGGCATCCCGATCGCGCTCAAGGACAACATGCACACGACCAACATGCCGACGACGGGCGGCGCGCTGGCGTTTGACGGGTTCGTGCCGCCGTACGAGGCGACGCTGACGAAGAATCTGCGCGACGCGGGCGCCATCATCATCGCGAAGACCGGCATGACCGAGCTCGCCAACTGGGTGGCCGGCTCGCCGACGCCGATGCCGGGCAACTACAACGCCGTCGGCGGCTGGGGCATGAACCCGTACGATCCGCGGCGCGATCCGCGCGAGCCGTTCTTCGACGGCCGGCCCGCGCTGCAGACCGGCGGCTCGAGCTCGGGCATCGGCACCGCGGCGAGCCTCTGGGCGGCCAACGTCGGCAGCGAGACGTCGGGATCGATTCTCAGCCCGTCGAATCAGAACATGCTCGCCGGCGTGAAGCCGACCGTCGGCCGCATCAGCCGCTACGGCATCATTCCGATCACCGCCGATCAGGACACCGCCGGCCCGATGGCGAAGAGCGTGACCGACGCCGCGATCCTCCTCGGCGTGCTCGAGAGCCCCGCGCCGGATCCCAACGATCCGGCGACCAAGACGTGCACGCCGCCGCCCGGGCGCGACTACACGCGGTTCCTCAACGCCAACGGATTGCGCGGCGCGCGCATCGGCATCCCCCGCGCGTTTTACTACGACAAGACGACGCCGCCCGGTCGCAAGGACGCGCGAGGGGGACTGAATGCCGATCAGGCCAAGGTGATGGCCGACGCCATCGCCGTGCTCGAGCAGCAAGGCGCCGTCATCATCGATCCCGCCGACATTCCGAGCGTCGTCGATCCCGATCCGCAGCACAACCTGTTGTTGTGGAACATCTGCTCGGGCGCGACCGACGCGAAGGGCAAGGACGCGGACTGCTCGGTCGACTTGAAATACGGCATGAAGCGCGATTTCAACAAGTGGCTCGCGACGCTCGGGCCGTCGGCGCCGGTGAAGTCGCTCACCGAGCTGCGGCAGTGGAACATCACGCACACGAAGGCGGGCGCGATCAGGTACGGACAGTCGAATCTCGACGTGTCGGACGAGATGGATCTCGACGCGGATAAGGCGCGCTACGAGGTCGACCGGGCGAAGGACATCGCGCTCGCGGGCACGCACGGCATCGATGAGGTGATGAAGGCCCAGCGCCTCGACGCGATCCTTTTTCCCGCGGCCAACGGCGCCGCGATCGCGGCCAGGCCGGGGTATCCGACCGTGATCGTGCCGTTCGGCACGGTACCGAACGCGCCGACGCCGCCGTTTCCCGAGGGCTTCAACGCCAAGCCGTCGCCTTTCGGCGTGAGCTTCACGGGCATGGCGTGCAGCGAGCCGCGTCTCCTCGAGCTCGCGTTCGCCTTCGAGCAGGCCACGAAGCGTCGCGTCCCGCCGCCGGGTGCCCCATAGATTCAGGAAGGTGCGATGCGCATCACATCACTCGTCGTGACCGCGACGCTCGCGCTCGGGTGTGTCTCGGTGTCGGCTCAGACGCCGCGCGCCGGCAGCGGCAATCCCGTCAGCACGTCGCTGCGGCAGCAATGGGACAGCGTGAAGAAGAACGTCAGCGAGTCGGCGGACATCATGCCAGAAGTCAGCTACGGTTTCAGGCCGGTCGAGTCGGTGCGGACCTTCGGCCAGATTCTCGCGCACGTGGC
>OCZT010002616.1_pt1 | contig 18515 bp, 13 predicted proteins | sample 1539031 | NCBI WGS metagenome assembly OCZT01 (sample SAMEA3539308, study PRJEB22396) | soil metagenome | biome: tundra; feature: field; material: soil | place: USA | collected 2010-05 | depth 0.15 m | reverse complement strand
CGAGATGCAGACGTCTTATCTTGATTATTCAATGAGCGTCATAATCGGCAGGGCCCTGCCTGACATAAGGGACGGTTTAAAACCCGTGCAGAGAAGGATATTATATACAACTTATGACATGGGGCTTTATTACGGAAGGCCTTATAGAAAGTCGGCGAAGATAGTCGGAGAAGTGATGGGTAATTACCATCCACATGGCGATTCCTCGATCTATGAGGCCATGGTAAGGATGGCGCAGACTTTTACATTCAGGATGCCTTTGATAGACGGACAGGGAAATTTCGGGTCCGTTGACGGCGACCCGCCCGCGGCCATGCGTTACACCGAAGCCAGGATGCACAAATTAACCGAAGAACTCATAAAAGACCTTGATAAAAACACGGTTGATTTTGTGCCGACTTATGACGAATCAAGCAAAGAGCCTTCCATATTCCCGGTAGGGTTCCCCAACCTGCTTGTTAACGGTTCCACAGGTATTGCCGTGGGCATGGCGACAAACATCCCGCCCCATAATCTGGGCGAGGTAATAGACGCCGTAATTTATATTATTAACAATAAAGGATCCAATATAAAAGTTGACGAACTCATAAAGATAATACCGGGCCCTGATTTTCCAACAGCAGCTTACATCATAGGAAAAGACGGTATTAAAAAAGCTTATGAAACCGGCCGTGGTTCCATAATAATGCAGGCAAAAGCGAAAATAGAAGAAACAAAAAAAGGTAGACAGCAGATAGTAGTAACCGAACTTCCCTATATGGTAAATAAGGCCCAGCTGATCGAAACTATAGCCGAACTGGTAAGGGATAAGAAGATAGAAGGCATATCAGATCTGCGCGACGAGTCTGACAAGGACGGAGTCAGGGCTGTTATTGAAATTTCAAGGAACGACAACGCCGAGGTTGTATTAAACCAGTTATACAAGCATACTGTGATGCGCACTTCATTCGGCGTCAACATGCTGGCCATTGTAAACGGCAGGCCAAAGACTTTAACCTTAAAAGAAATACTGGAGAATTTCATAGAGTACAGAAAAGAGATCATAATAAGAAGGACCAAGTTTGAATTAAGCAAGGCTGAAAAACGCGCCCATATACTTGAAGGCCTTTTGATAGCGCTGAAATATCTGGACAGGGTTATAAAATTAATACGCGCTTCAAAAAATGTGGACGCGGCGCGTGAAGGGCTGATTGTTTCTTTTAAGCTCTCTCCTGTGCAGGCCCAGGCCATACTTGATATGAAACTACAGCAGTTAACCGCGCTTGAAGTCGAGAAACTTGAAAAAGAACTCGCCGAACTGAAAAAACTTATTGAAGAATTAAAATCATTACTCGCAAGCGAAAAGAAAATATTCGCTCTCATGGTCAGTGAACTGACCGAGATAAAGGAAAAACACGCGGATGAAAGAAGGACCGAGATCATAGCGCGTGAAAAAGAAATAACCGTGGAGGACATGATACAGGACGAGGACATGATCGTCACCATGACGCACAAGGGTTTCATCAAACGGACCCCTTGTTCGGTCTATAAGGCCCAAAAACGCGGCGGCCGCGGCATAATCGCCGTCACCACGCAGGACGAGGATTTTGTGCAGGATGTCTTTGTGGCGAACACCAAGGACTACATGATGTTCTTTACCACCAAGGGCCGCTGCCACTGGCTGAAAGTCTATGAGATACCTGAGGCGGCAAGGACGGCCAAAGGCAAAGCCATAGTAAGCATGTTAAAGATAGAAGATGGGGAGAAGATCGCTTCGTACGTACCTGTTAAGGAATTTAAGGAAGACCAGTTCCTGCTCATGGTTACCGGTGACGGGACAGTAAAGAGGACCAATCTGTCGTTGTTCGCAAATCCGAGGGCGGGCGGAATCATCGCAATCGGCTTAAGCGAAGGGGACACTCTTATAGAAACAAAACTCGCGAAAATAGACGATCAGGTATTTATCGCCACAACAGAAGGCAAGGCCATACGTTTTGACGCAAAAGACATTCGCGAGATAGGAAGGACAGGCAGGGGGGTCAGGGGGATCAACCTTCATAAAAAAGACAAGGTTATTTCCATGACAGTGCTTCACAAAGGGGACGATGTAACGCTTCTTACGGTTACGGAAAAAGGTTATGGCAAGAGGACGAAAGTCAAGGAATACCGCGAACAGAGCCGCGGCGGGAAGGGCCTGATCAATGTGAAAGTGACCGATAAAACAGGGAATGTTGTCGATATAAAACTGGTGAACGATACCGACGAACTGATACTGGTAACCACAAAAGGAAATTTGATAAGGACAAAAGTAAAGGACATAAAGACAATAGGAAGAAATACGCAGGGAGTGCGCCTGATAAAAATAAAAGACGGTGAAAGCGTGGGTGCTGTGGCCCGCGTCATGGAAGAAGATGATGAGGTTGAAAAGGCTGAAGATGACAAGTAGCTGCTTCCTGAAAACTTATCATGACAGGCCGCAGGACGTGAAGAAAAAAAGCGGCGTTTTTGGAGGGTTTTCCGGCAGTATCAGGTAAAAGCCGTTTATCTTTTTAGGAGGAAAAAGATTTATGAATAAAGAAAGTTTATTATCAAAAATTATACTTATTTGCGTGCTGGTTTTTGCGGTGCCGGCGCTCTTGTTCTATATTTACGACGATAAAAGGGTGGCACAGCTTAATTCAATGCAGTCCAAAATCATATGGGCGGAGAACCAGAAGGAAGTTGATGTCGTAAAGGCGCAGATGGCCGGAAGAATAGAGGAAGTTTACAGGGTTATCTCGGAATTCAGCCCGGCATCCATAGGAAAAAAATACGGGCCGATAACAGGCAACGTGATAATAAGAAATTCAAGCTATTCCAACAAAGCCTCTCTTGCAAAAATAGAGTCCCAGTTCTTAAAATCCAAAAAACTATATAATTCTGAAATGGCTTTGCTTATGACGAATGGGACGCTGATTGGCGCTTCAAAACCCGCCCTTAAAGGCGAAGACTATAAATCCCAAAGCGGTTTTTTACAGGCCGTATCCTCGAAACAAACCATGGCAGACCCGAAGTTTACCGGGGGTTTTGAGTATTTCATCCCCGTGACCGACATAAAGGACAGGCTTGTTTCGGTTCTTTACGTAAATGAACCGTCTGAGGAAGCGGCGGCTTTAATAAGAAAAAACAAACAGTCCAGCCACGGAACCAACTTTGTAATGAATATGTCCGGAGCCATGCTTTTGAACTCGGATCAGTCCAAGGAAAACACGGAGAACATTTTTTCCAATCCCGATATCAAAGTTATAATAAATGACGCCAGCCCCGAGAACCAGGTTAAAGAAGCTGAATACAATAATTTAAGGGGATTGATAGCTTATAAAAAAGAGGAAGCGCTGGAACTTATTGCCTGTGTTTTTACGCCTTACACCGATTATAAATTCATGCAGAAAAAGACGCAAAAATATGAGCCCGCAATAATGGCAAATGATTACGGAGTGCCGACATATGTAATTTTACTTATTGCGCTTATCATAGGAATAGCCGCGGCAGTCAGCATAAGCGGCAAGCCTTTTTTTCCGCTTAAAAGGATTGTAAGGGCTTTAACCCACATAGATGAGGAAAGTTTTCAGGAAATGCTTCCCAGGATAAAAAAAGGGGAATACAGGAAACTCCTTGATTCCCTTGTAATTTTGCGGGGAAGGGTAAAAGCTTCCGAAGAAAAAGCGGAAAAACTTTCCTTAATGTCAAAGGAACTTGAAGAGGAACTTTCAAAAGAAGCTTCAAAAGCCGACGCGGAAATATCAGAACTGCGGGACGCCATAAAGATCGCGGAAAATAATAAAGCCTCCGTCGACGAAGAACTGGCAAAGGGGAGAAATGAAATAGCAAGAATAAAAAAAGAGGCTGAAACAAAACTGGAAATGGAAAAAATGCTTTTGAACCAGAAAATATCGGTTTTTGAAAAAGATTCGGAAAAACTGAAGCAGGAAATAAAAAAATCCTCTGAATCCAAAATACCTTTGGAAAAAGAAAATATGAGGATGGATTCCGTGCTCATGATGAATACCGAGCTTAAAGGCGTTTTGTCGGTTATTAAAACATATATTTCATCGGTTTTAGGCGGGGAAGGCAAGATTACCGACGCACAGCAGCAGTTTTTGGGGGTTGTAATAAATAAATCCGCAAGGCTGGAGCGTTTAATTAACGACCTTACAGAGCTGGCCAGGCTTGAAAAAGGCGAGACAAAACTTAACAGGCAGCTGATAGAAATAAACACCGTGGTTCAGGATGTTATTTTTGCAATACAACCGCAGGCTGATATAAAAAAAGTCGACCTTAAAGTAAATTTCAGCCCGGCAATCACCGGCGCTGACGGGGATCCGGCAAGGCTATCTTCGGTTACCAGCCAGCTTTTAAACCAGGCGATAAAAGTATCGCCGCGCGGCGGGCAGGTCATAGTGGAGACAAAGGAAAGCGGCAAAAATTTATTGATCAGGATAAGCGATTTTGGAATGAGCATGCAGCAGTCAAAAGCGGGTATATTGTTCGTTAATTTCCACGGACCCGAGTCTGCAGCCGGGCCGGAATTTATAAACAGCGGCCTGCGTTTCCCCATACTGAAAGCCATAATAAACAATATGGGCGGTGATATCTGGATTGAATCGGAAATAGGCAAAGGCAAAACATTTGTAATATCACTACCCAAAGCAGGCATAACGCCGGATAAAACAGATAGAAATGCGCCGTCTGCCGCAAAAGGGCCGGCTGGTTTAACTGCAATTCAAACAGGCACAGAGCCAAAAGCAGAGGAAGTGAAACCAACGGCCGCCCAGACAGCTCCGGCCGGAGCGGGGGGCGGCAGTTTTAAGATACAGAGGAATACGGCCCCTGAAACTGTCCAGCCGCTGTCTGCAAAAAAGGATGAAAGCCTGCCTACCGTGAACGACCTGCTTTCTTTTGACAACATGTCAATACATGATAAAAAAATTGAAATGCCGGGAAAAAACACCGCGGTTCCTGAAAATTTAATGAAAACATCCGGGACAACAAAATTCCCGTCATTTGCCCCGGACAAAAAGAAACCCGCAATTTCGGTTTTACCCGACGAACTTCCTCCTCTTCCCGACCTGGAAGACGATAAAGGAATAATTTAAAAAGGTGATATTGTTGAAAAAAACATTTTTGTTATTTTTCATCACCACTGTTTTTTTAGCGGTTGTCAGGGCGGAAACAAACGCGCCGGATGTCATTAATAAAACCGAGGTATGGATCCCCCAAAAATCCCCTTATATAGTGGACGGAACCGTAACAATTGAAAAAACAGGGTTTCTGACCATATATCCCGGGACAGTTGTTAAATTCAAAAAAGGCTCAAAGATATATGTCAAGGGCGCGCTTTATTCCAAAGGAGACCCGAAAAATCCGATAAGAATGATCCCATATGATAACGTGAGTTTTTATGACGGCCTTGTTTTTGAAAGCAGGTATAAAAATCTGGTAGAGTTTACCATACTTATCAGGGGCGCAATCACTTCAAAGGGAAGCAATTTAAGCATAACCAATAATTACATACTTAACTCGACAGGCATTGAACTGTATCATTTTTCCAGCGCCCTGATAAAGGATAATTACTTTTATAATGACACTTACGGGGTGTATATAGAAGGGAAGGAAATAAAATACACAATAGCGCAGAACACTTTTAATAACGGTAGGTTTGCCATATACTTCAAAGACACCCCGAAAGCGGACGGTTCGTTGATAAATAATAATTTTTTTAAAAATGTGGTGAACATTACAAATTATTCCACGGCGGATATAGAGTGCAGGGATAATTACTGGGGTTTTGCGGAAGAACCCGTCATAGAAAAATTTATTTATGACAGGAAAAATAATGAAAAAACAGGAAAGGCTGTTTACGCCCCGTATGCCAAGGTCCCTTTCACGCTTTGGGAACCCCAGGATGCTTTCATATCGCTTGTGAAAATTTATCTGAATTTACGGAGGCCTGACGAGGAACCCACGAAAGTTTCATTCGGAGGCGGGATTATAGGGCTGATGCCACTTGCCCCGGCTTACTTAAAAAGCGAATCTGATTTTGGTATGGGGCTTAATGCTGAGTTTACATGCAATATTACAGGGGCTTTTTTATTGGGTCTGCAGCTGGAGAATATCGGTCTGCAAAATAAGACATCGCTTAGCGAAACTTACAAGATGACGGTCTCGAATATCCTTATAAACGGCATAGGTTACATGGGATATAAAAAGGATTTTTATTTTATGCCGTTTTTGAAAATCGGGGCCGGGATAGCCATTATTTCCGAGCAGAAAATGTTTTTGACAGGGCTGAATGAAACTACAAAAAAAGACAACAGCATATGTTTCACTGCGGGAGCCGGCGCCGGAATTGAGTGGTTCCCGATTAAATTTTTCTCATTTAAACTGGAAGCGGCGTTTAATTCGGCGCTTAAAAGCAACGGGGCGATATTATATCCCGTAATCGGCCTGACGGGCAGCGTGTATTTTGATACGCCGCTTTACGCGGATGATAAAGGACTGGCCGGGCCCTATTAGTTATGAAAGATGGTGGCAATGGAAAACATAAAGGATTTACTTGAAAAATTTATAAGCAAAAACAGGATAAACAAGGCCGACGAAGGCGATGTCATCAAGGATAACTGGGAAAAAATAGCCGGTGATCTTGCAAAAGGGACAAAGCCTTTTAAATATGATAAAAAGAAACTATTTATTTACGCGGAAAATAGTGTTATAATGAGTGAAATTACGTATAAAAAGAGGGTCTTAAAGTCCCGTATTAACGCGTATTTTAAGAAAGAAACTGTAAAAGAGATTATCGCAAGGTTGAGACAGTGATTAACAGCCTCCACATTGGTGGGGATCTTGTACTCAACGGCAGTGATATAATCGGGATTTTCAGCGATCCGGCCGATAACAGCGTTTTTCTGGAGGCTTATAAAAGCAAATTCAGGCTGAAAAATTTATCAGAGAGAAACAGGAGTTTTATTCTGGTAAGAAGGCGGAGAGATCCGCTTATTTATTATTCGAAGATATCGGCGGAGAAATTAATTAAAAGGTTTATAAAGGCAAATTCAGGAGGAGTCTAAATGGCAAAGAAAGTAAAAAAGGAAGAAAAGAAAAAATATAAAAAAACGGTGGAACTTTTTGAAACAAATAAAAAAGCCGCCATACACGAAGATGACGATGCGGATGAAACAAATGCCATGCCAAAGGATGATTCCTATACAGCCGACAATATAACAGTATTGGAAGGTCTTGAGGCCGTAAGAAAAAGACCGGCCATGTACATAGGAAGCACCTCCACAGCCGGATTGCATCACCTGGTGTATGAGATAGTGGATAATTCCATAGATGAAGCCATGGCGGGATTCTGTAATGACATAGGGGTTACCATACATACCGATAATTCCATAACAGTGTCTGATAACGGACGGGGCATGCCTGTTGACATGCATAAACAGCAGAAAAAATCCGCCCTGGAAGTCATCATGACAGTGCTTCATGCCGGAGGAAAATTTGACCACAGTTCCTATAAAGTATCAGGCGGGCTTCACGGAGTAGGTGCGTCGGTTGTCAACGCCCTTTCAGAGTGGCTCGAAGTGGAAGTCAGGCGCGGGGGCAAGGTTTATTTTCAGCGTTACATAAGGGGCGTGCCTGAAGAATCCGTAAAAGTCATAGGAGACGCTAAAAAAACAGGAACAAAGACAAGGTTCAAGCCGGACAATAAAATATTCGAAGTCCTTGTGTATACCTATGAAACGCTTGCCAACAGGATGAGGGAACTGGCTTTTCTTAACAAAGGCATAAAAATCAGGATGAAGGATGAAAGAGGCAGCGAGAAAGAGGAAGTATTCCAGTTTGACGGCGGTTTAAGCGAGTTTGTAAAACACCTGAACAAAAATAGGGAAACCATAAATAAAAAACCCATTTACATTGAGGGAGATAAAGACAAAGTACACGTGGAAGTCGCCATACAATATAATGACGGTTTCGCCGAAAATATGCTTTCGTTTGTAAATAACATACGCACCATAGAGGGCGGCACCCATTTATCGGGGTTTAAAACCGCGCTTACAAAGGCAGCTGCCAGCTTCGCGAAGAAAAACAATCTCATTAAAAACGAAAAAATTTCTTTGCAGGGTGACGATGTCCGCGAAGGTTTGAACGCTATCGTCAGCGTAAAAGTTCCCGACCCGCAGTTTGAAGGGCAGACAAAAGCAAAACTGGGCAACTCCGAAGTCGAGGGCATTGTGAATTCTTTCGTATATGAAAAGCTCGCAGCTTATTTTGAGGAAAATCCGTCCGAGGCAAAAAGGATAATCAGCAAGGCATTAGGCGCGGCTGAGGCACGGGAGGCAGCGAAAAAAGCAAGGGATTTGTCGCGCAGGAAAAGTTCGCTTGATTCAGGAGGGCTGCCCGGCAAGCTGGCGGACTGCCAGGAAAAGGACCCGACTCTTTGCGAGCTTTACCTTGTAGAAGGGGATTCAGCGGGCGGTTCAGCCAAGCAGGCGCGCGACAGGAAGTACCAGGCAATACTCCCTTTAAAGGGAAAAATATTAAACGTGGAAAAAGCAAGGATAGACAAAGTATTAAATAATGAGGAGATAAGGACAATTATTACGGCCATCGGCGGCGGGATAGGAAAAGATACTTTTGTCCTGGAAAATGTCCGTTATAACAGGATAGTGATCATGACCGATGCGGACGTTGACGGAGCGCACATCAGGACCCTCCTTTTGACATTTTTTTTCAGGCAGATGAGGCCTTTAGTGGACGCGGGTTTTGTTTTCATAGCCCAGCCGCCGCTTTATAAGGTGAAAAAAGGAAAATTCGAGCAGTACATGCTCGACGACAAGGCCATGAACATATACCTGACGGATGAAGGAACAAAGGACTTAAGGCTCATCCAGCTTTCAAAAAAGGGAAAGGGGAACAAGGAACTTAACGAAAAAACCCTTATTGAAATTTTAAATGACATAATCGAGATAGAACACCTGATACCAAGGATGAAAAAGTCCGGGATGAACATAGACAGCTACTTAAGCAACAGGGGAAGCTGGAAAAAACTTCCGATGTTCGAGGTTGTCATAAAGGAAAAATCAGAATATGCCGACACTGAAAAGGACCTTCCTGAGCTGGTAAAAAAAGTCCTTGTGAAGGTATCAAAAAAGTCAACGCTTGAAGAAATAATGGAAGAGGCTAACAGGAAAAAAGACGCTGTTAAAATAATAGATTTAAGGGACAGGGCGGAGTTCAGGGTAATAGAGGAAATAATGAGGAAACTCGAGAGCAAGGGGCTTGACGCCGACGAACTCTTTGAAGAAGAGGCGGAAGCTTTAACTGTGGAAGGCAAGGATGATGATGAAAAAGAAGAAAAGAAAAAAAACCTGAGCCCGATGTTTAAGGCTGTAGATTCGGAAGGCGAAACTCTGATATTTTCCGCGAAAGAACTCATAGAGTTCATAAAGGCAAGGGGTAAAAGGGGGATTGGCATACAAAGATACAAAGGCCTGGGAGAAATGAACCCTTCGCAGCTTTGGGAAACCACTATGGACCCTGAAAGAAGGACCATGCTGCAGGTAGGCATGGAGGATGAGGCCAAGGCCGATGAAGTATTCAACGTGTTAATGGGCGACGAGGTCGAACCGAGGCGCCAGTTCATAGAAACCCACGCGCTTGAAGTAAAGAATCTGGACATATAGATACTGCCGGATAAAGAATTTCATGGTTTTATAAGAGTAACAAAAAGACAGTTCTTGATAAAAGACGCGGCAAAAATGAAAGAAATATGCGTTTAATCCGCCTTCATCTATGGCTTCGACGGACAAAAGGGAGACTGACATGAGTGATAAGAAAAAATCCGTATTTAAGGGTGCAATATTTGACGTTGACGGTGTTATAGTTGATACCGCCCATATACATCATAAGTCATGGGAAATAGTGTTCAAAAAATACGGGATTAATTTTACTTTTAAGGATTTTAAGTCAAAAGTTGACGGAAAACCAAGGGCATTCGGGGCAAAAACAATACTCCCTGAAGCCACTGATGAAGAAATCAGGAAAATATGCGGGGAAAAACAGGGGCATTTTGAAAGGATATTAAAGACAGGTAAAATAAAGGTATTTAAAACTACGGTTGATTTTATTAAAATGCTGAAGAAAAAGGGTATAAAGCTGGCAATGGCATCGTCAAGCAAAAATGCGGCCCCTATTTTAAAGAAAGTAAAAATATACCCTTATTTTGACGCGGAAGTTGAGGGAGCTTTGCTTACAAAAGGCAAGCCTCACCCGGATATATTCCTGATAGCGGCCAAAAAGCTAAAATTAAAGCCTTCAGAATGTATTGTTTTTGAAGACGCCCAGATAGGCATAGATGCCGCTGTTAACGCCAAAATAAAATGCGCGGCTATTAATAGGGACAAAAGCCATCTTATCACCGGCGCGGACATAAGAGTGGGTGATTTTAAGCATTTGAGCTTTAAAAAAATACAGGACCTTTTTTAAACGGCCTTATCATAAGGAGAAATACATGGATAAAAGCACCAGGCCGCCAATAAAAAGCACATTTATTTTAAGCATTACAATAGGGCTTTTAATCGCTTTCGGATACATTCCCCTCCAGTTTATGACGGAAAAAATCCTGAAACAATTCATAGGTATATCCCCGTGGGAGGAAATAACAGCGACTGCGATACTCGGGATAGTCTACTTCGGGCTTTTAATATATCTTTTTGTTATGATGGTACTTTCATTTTTTGCCAGGAGGATACTTGTATACCTGGTCGAAGAATTAAGGTTCAGGGAACTTCTGCCGGTAAAGTATAAAACGCACGGAAAAAAGGATTTTGGGAGTTCGTACAGGGACATCATAACCCTTTTTAATTCGTTTGTATATTCGTTTCTCGAGGTAAAAAAAGACAAGGATAAGTATTCAAAAACCATCGGGACATTTCTTGACCCTAACGTAAAAAAGGAAATAGAAAGAAGGGGTATACACGAAATGTACATAGGCGGGAAAAAAATAATCGCCACCGTATTTTTTTCCGACCTTAGGGGGTTTACGGCCATGACAGAATACTATGAACCCGACAAGGTGATAAGGATACTCAATGATTATCTTTCCATGGCTACGAAAGCCATAAACAAAAATGAAGGCAGGGTAAATAAGTACATCGGTGACGCGGTAATGGCTGTTTTTGAGGCTCCTGCCAAATACCGCGATTTTCTTGATGCAGACAAGGCTATCATTGCGTCACTTGACATACAGACACAATTCCAGATACTGATGAGAAAGTGGAAGGAAGAGATAGACCCAAACCTGAATTTAGGGCTCGGCATCGGCCTTGCTAGGGGGGAAATAATCGCCGGCAATATAGGCTCTGAAGAGAGGATGGAGCATACTGTGATAGGGGATACGGTTAATTTCGCAAGCAGGCTGTGCGGCAAGGCAGGGGACGGACAGATATTGATTCCTGACGACATATACAAACTCGTGGATAAGCTTGTACAGGTTGATGTTATGCCGCCGGTGGAAGTTAAGGGAAAAAAAGGTTCATATAACATATATTCAGTCACGAATAGAAAAATGATAACAGGTTGATTTAAGTGGATTCAAAAACATCGGGCTTTTTGAGGGTCATAACATGCGTAATTGTATTTCTATGGATAATATCGGCTGTTTTTGCATTTGGCGCGCGTGATATGGTTATAACCGGAAAAGAAAAGATACAGTACAAAATAATCACTAAAAAAAATCCATTTGTGCAGAAAGGCTGGAAGATATGGCTGAAAGAAGGCAAATACGGGTACAAACACGCAGTGATGAAAAAAATCATGTTATTCGGAAATGAGGCAAAAAGCAGCCCTATATATGAAACAGAAGTTATAAAAAAACCCGTCAATGCGTACCTGATAAAAGGCGTTTCAAACGCGCCCAACCCCATTTCAGCACCCAGGGAAAGTTACGCCCATTATGCGTACGACATGGAAGCCACTGCATATGACCCGTCGCCTGAATCAAACAGCCTGGAATGGGCGGGCATAACCGCTCTGGGCTGGCGAACAAGGTACGGTATCGCGGCGGTGGACCCTTCGGTAATAGCGCTGCGTTCCCTCATATTCGTAGAAGGTTACGGATTTGCCTGGGCCGGCGACACAGGCGGGGACATAAAGGGGCGCAGGATAGATCTTTGTTACAATACAACAAAAGAAGCGCTCAGATGGGGAAGAAGGAAAGCAAAGGTTTATGTCTTAAGCGGAAAAGCCTGGAGTTACTTTAAGGAAAAGAAAATCGGGGAGTTAAATGATGCAAAATAAAATGCAGCTGGGGATATTTCCGGCCTTATCCGGCGTGCTTACAGGGATCATAGCTGTTTTCGCGGTCCGGCACTTGAACGACAACAGTTTAAACTCCGCAGGCATTAATTTTCCGGCAATGTTGTTCTATCCGGTTATTTTTTCAGTCATATTTACTGCGGCATGGTTTTATTTGTCCCGTTTATTTGCATCTGTTTTTAAGGGGAACATAGAAAATGAATATGGAATTAATGCCGTTATTTTTTCCGCCGGGATACCTGCTTCTTTCATGATACCGGTCATAATGAGGTATTATGGTTCATTGGCGGCGTACAGCCTTAAGGTGGTCGGTAACATATATATCCCTTTTAAACATTACATGCATGTCAATTTTGCGGGGTACTGTTTTTTTCTTCTTATCGGGTTTATCATTGTTTTTATTTCTTTCGCCGTGGCCATAAGGTTCTGCTTTATGATGTTTAAGACGGGCCTTCCCTTTCATGAAAACAGCAGGATTAAAAGTTTGTTTTTGGTATTTTTTGTTTTTTACGCCGTTGTCACTTCATATGTTACCCTGGTTTATCCCCCAACCGGTGATGAACCTCATTATATCTTGATGGCAAAAAGTATTGCCGAGGATTTTGACCTGGACCTGACAAACAACTACGCGGACGTAAAATCTATAGGCGAATATTATCCCGCGGCGCTTGACTGGAAGAACATACACAATACGGCCGGCAAAAATAACAAGGGAACATATTCGATACACAGCCCTGGGCTGCCGGCAATGATTTCGGTTATTTTCAGGTTCACGGGCAGGTACGGAGTGCAGCTATTTATGAATGCTCTTACCGCGCTTTTTATAGCTGTTTTATATATGCTGCTTATAACCGGGGGTTTTTCCGGGAAAATTTCCATGGCCTGCGCCTCTATAGCCGGGTTTACAATACCTGTTGCGGCTGACTCCTCCCTTGTACTGACTGAAATCCCGGCGGTTCTCATGATAACTGCGGCTTTATTAATGCTGGCGCGCAGAAAAACGCATAAGAATATGCTGATGTTTTTTATGATCATGGGCGTGCTTCCGTTTTTTCACACAAAACTGATCTTGATATCGGTCATGTTTTACCTGTATTATTACTGGCTGGCAATCAGGGAAAAAGAATTTAACCTGAAAAAAGAAGCGTTTAATAATATACCCGTCATCATGCTGGCCGGCCTTATGATATATTTTTATTACGCCATATACGGAAAATTTGCAATTTTCGCGATTACAAGTATTTATGTCAGCAGTTCATGCTTTTTTATTTTCAGTCTTCCCTATGCCATTATGTCATTTTTCGGGATATTATTTGACAGGGATTTCGGGCTTATCACATATAACTGGTTTATGATAGTGCCTCTATACGGGATCATCATGGCTGTAATTAGGAAAGAATCAAAGGTTCTTGCGCCGGTTTTAATTTTTATGCCTTATACCGTAATGTTCCTGTTCATGAATAACTGGGGAGGATCAATGACCCCTGCAAGGCAGCTTATACCCGTCATTCCGGCGCTTGTTATAGCCGCGGCTTATTTTATTGAAAATACCGGTTTTATAAAGACCGGGTTATTCAAATTTTTGGCCTCTATCTCGGTTTTTATATCTTTTTTGCTCATGGTTCTGCCCGTATTCAGGTATGGAAGCGGAAAAGAAAAGATTTACGCCGTTATTTCAGCCAAAGCGCCGGCTTTGATGTGGATTTTTCCATCCTTTAGTGCTATAATTACGCCGGTTTATTTTATGACAGCAGTATATGTGCTTATAATTACCGTGCTGTTTTTCAGGTATAAAAGTTTTAAAAACCCGGATAAAAGCAGTATATAGAGGCTAACGATGGTTTTTAGGTGTTTTCCGAAAGTATCATTTAAATAAAATTATAATATTTGCCATACCTCAGGCGGGGAGCTAGCGGTGCCCTGTACCGGCAATCCGCTTTAGCCGGGCCGAGCGGCTCTTCCGAGGGCATTTTCCCGGTACGATGGAATGGTTTTTGGCGTTGAAAGCCGGGTCTTGTGCACTCTTAATTCTTGAACCCCGCCAGATCCGGAAGGAAGCAGCGGTAAGAGGCTTTTAAGAGGTGTTACAAGCCAGCCTGGCCGGAGCTTTAAACTATTAAACCTTAAGACCGGTAAAGTGTTCGACGAGGAGTCCGGTATGGCAGATAAAAAATATCAAATGGAGATATATAATCATAATGGAAAATAATTATCTTGTATTTGCGAGGAAGTGGAGGCCGCAGTCATTTGACGAGATTATCGGCCAGGCACAGGTAACGGAGCCGTTAAAGCGGGCCATAGAACTTAACAGGATAATGCATGCTTATGTATTTTCAGGGCCAAGGGGGGTGGGTAAGACCACTACAGCGAGGGTTTTTGCCAAGGCTCTAAATTGCGAAAAAGGGCCTACAATAACGCCTTGTAATGTCTGTTCAGCCTGCGTGGAAATAACAAACGGTACGGCCCTGGATGTTACGGAAATAGACGGAGCTTCAAATACAGGCGTTGATAATATAAGGGAGCTCAGGGAACGCGTGGGACTTTCCGCCGCCAGTTCCAAATATAAAGTTTACATCATAGACGAAGTGCATATGCTATCGACATCGGCGTTTAATGCCCTGCTGAAAACACTGGAAGAACCGCCGAGCCATGTGATATTCATATTTGCCACAACAGAACCCGAAGAAATACCGCAGACCATACTTTCCAGGTGCCAGCATTTCAGGTTCAAAAGGATGCCCATGGATCTGATCGTGCATAACCTGAAGGACATAGCAGTCAAGGAAAAAATTATTTGCGAGGAAAAAGCGTACTATACGGTTGCAAAGGCTGCTGACGGCGCCTTGAGGGACGCCCAGAGGATATTTGACCAGCTTGTGACGTATGCCAGGGGAGAGAAGTTAACGGACGTTCTCGCGAGCGAAATGCTCGGAGAGATAGATGCGGATATCTTAAACGGGTTTATCGCGGGTGTGGCAAGAAAAGATGTCAAAGCCGTGATGAGCATTCTTGAGGTTGTATTTGACAGGGGATATAACCTGCAGCACTTTATGTCGCGTATAATAGAAGCCTTCCGCAATATGCTTTTGATAAAAACCGTGGACGACAAGTCCATGATAGAGTCCAGCCTGGACCAGTATGAATTCCTGAAAAAGGCCGGTTTGTCGATCGGGAGAAAAGAAATACTGTACATGCTTCAAAAATCGCTGGAGACGGAATACAATGTCACAAAGTCAAGCCTGCCCGGCATCGTACTGGAATCCTTCGCGGCTGACCTCATATTTTATCTGGGTGAAGGCCCGGGAAATGACCCCGGTCTTGAACAGCCTGTAATAAAAAAACAGGAGAAGCCCGTGATAGAGGAGGCTGTAAAAACAGCTGAAGCAGCAGGACAGGAGGATATGGCCGGAGCCGTTCCGGAAATAAAGCCTTCAGGCATGATGTTAATTGATGAGATAATGGAGGAAGAACAGATAACAAAAATCACAAAAGATATAATTGAAAAACACTGGCCGACTATCATAGAAAGAATAAAGACAAAAAAAGAAAACGAACTGGCGACTGCCATGGAAACCGCAGGTGTTGTGTCTTATGAGGAACCTGTGCTGCTTATAACCGGGGAAAATAAATTTTATACTGAAAAGATAAAAAGACAGGCTGATGTTATAAAAGATGTCTTAAAAGACGAGTTCAAGAGAGATTTTAATATAAACATATTTGAAAAAAACGAGTATTACGCCAAGAACAGGGCAAACAGGGATGTTGACGCGGAAGAGGCCAAGAATAACGTCACGGTAAAGGAACTCAGCAAGATATTTAAATTTTCAAGCGTTGAAGTAAAGAAAACCGGGAAATAAAAAGTAATTTTCAAGGAGGCGGGTTTATGAGAGGCATGGGAAATATGGGAAACATGAATGATATATTAAAAAAGGCCCAGAAAATGCAGGTGGAATTTGCCGCGCTGCAGGAAGAACTTAAAAAAAAGGAAGTTGAAGCGTCATCTGGCGGCGGAGCGGTGACCGTGCGGGCAAACGGGGCAAAACAGGTTCTGTCCATAAAAATAGACAAGGAACTGATTAGCTCCGGCGATGTGGACATGCTGCAGGACCTGGTAACGGCGGCGGTAAATGAGGCGCTAAGCAAGGCACAGGAAACAGTTGACGCTGAATCAAAAAAAATAACAGGAGGCATGGGCCTTAACATGCCGGGGTTATTTTAAGGAAAAAAACTTGTATAATTATCCGCACAAACTTTTAAAGCTCATCAATGAAATATCCAAACTTCCCGGCGTCGGGCCAAAAATGGCCGAGCGCATAGGGCTTCATATCATAAAAAAAGAATATGAATACATAGATAACTTCAGCCTCGTGCTGCAGGAATCAAAGGAACTTACTTTCTGCAAGGAATGTTTTAATGTGAGCGACTTTGATTTATGCCCTATCTGCGCGGATAATGACCGCGATAAGGCGCTCCTGTGCGTGGTGGAATCGGCGGAAGAAGTGATAACAGTGGAGAGGACCGGGAAATTTAACGGATACTATCACGTGCTTCAGGGGCTCATCAACCCCTTAAACAACATGCTGCCGGATAATTTAAGGATCAGGGAGCTCCTTGACAGGGTAAAAAATAAAAATGGAGCCATAAAGGAAATAATACTCGCGTTTAACCATTCCGTGGAGGGAGACGCCACATCGCTGTATATTTCAGGGCTGGCAAAAGATTCAAGCGCCGTCATGAAAATATCAAGGCTCGCAAAGGGTTTGCCTACAGGTTCGGACATAAGGTACGCGGATGAAATAACGCTGGGGCAGGCAATAATAGAAAGAAAAGAAATATAAAATGAAAAAACCGGAGATTTTATCCCCTGCCGGGAACATGGAAAAACTTAAATTTGCCTTTAAATACGGAGCTGACGCTGTTTACGCGGCGGGATGGGGTTTTGGCTTGAGGGAATCCGCAGGCAATTTTTCCGATGAAGAGCTCATAAAAGCAATATCGCTGGCGCACTCATCGGGCAAAAAAATATACATAACAGCGAACATATTCCCTTATAACAGCGATTTAAAGCCCATGCAGGAGTATTTTTCATTTTTGAACGGATTAAAGCCCGACGGAATAATCGTATCAGATCTCGGGGCGTTTTCAATTGCCAAAGAGCATGCGCCAGGCATACCAATCCACATTTCAGTGCAGGCTAACAACTTAAATTACGCTGCGGTACAGGCTTGGCAGAAAATGGGAGCTTCAAGAATAATACTGGCAAGGGAACTGCCGTTTAACGATATAAAAACAATAAAGGAAAAGTGCCCGGAGATGGAACTGGAGATATTCGTGCACGGGGCCATATGTGTATCCTACTCCGGAAGGTGTTTGATCAGTCAGTACTTAACCGGCAGGGACGCCAACCACGGCGAGTGTTCCCAGGGATGCAGGTGGAAATACCGCCTTGAAGAGGAAAAAAGACCGGGTGAATACCTGGATGTGGAGGAGGACAGCAGGGGAACTTATCTTTTTAATTCAAAGGACCTTTGCACATTTTTTGACCTGCATAAATTCATTGAAATAGGGATAGACAGTTTTAAAATAGAAGGCAGGATGAAAAGCCCGCATTACGCGGCAGTGACAGCCGGGGTTTATAAAAAGGCCGTGGAACAGTACATGTCAAACCCCGCCGGGTACAAACCCGATAACGCGTTATATGAAGAACTGCTGAAAGTATCCCACAGGGAATTCACTGATGCTTTTTATTTTCCCGACAAAAGCATAACCCAAAATTTTAAGACATCGGATTATACCGCCAAAAGCAAATACGCAGGGTACATAAAATCAGCGTCCAAAACACCGCGTGAAAATGTTTTTAACGCCGTCGTTGAAGTAAAAAATACCATGAAAATCGGGGATGAAATCCAGGCGATTGCGCCTTCATGGAATCAGTTCAGTATAAAAATTATTGGCATCAGGAGTTTAAACGGCATGGAACATACTTACACAAACCAATATGGGGAATTTATCTTTGAGATTGAATCAAAAGAAGAACCAGAGGAGTTAACCATACTAAGATTAAAGGTTTAGATTACTTTCCTGGACAATCATATAAATACTGTCAGAAAACATGCCATGTACCTTAAGCTACTGCGAACCGTGTCATGTACCTGAGCTACTGCGAATGGTACATGATGGTA
>OCZT010002615.1_pt1 | contig 18519 bp, 14 predicted proteins | sample 1539031 | NCBI WGS metagenome assembly OCZT01 (sample SAMEA3539308, study PRJEB22396) | soil metagenome | biome: tundra; feature: field; material: soil | place: USA | collected 2010-05 | depth 0.15 m | reverse complement strand
CGCTCGTGGTGCAGGTCTTGGCGTCGCCCGAGGAGGTGACGGTGTAGCCGGTGATCGGGCTGCCTCCGTTGTCGGCTGGAGCGGTCCAAGAGACAAGTGCTGAGCCGTTGCCGGCCGTGGCGGTTGCGCCTGTGGGCTTGGCTGGAGCGTTGGCGGTGATGCCGCTGACTGCAACTGGGGTGGAGCTGTCCGTCGTCGTCCCGTTGCCGAGCTCGCCGTAGCCGTTGAGCCCCCAGCAGCGGACGGAGCTGTCGGTCAGGAGGGCGCAGGTGTGGACGATGCCGGCGGAGATGGCGGTTGCGGTGGTGATGCCGCTGACAGCGACTGGGATAGAGCTATCCGTCGTGGTCCCGTTGCCGAGTTGGCCCAAGTAGTTCCATCCCCAGCAGCGGATGGAGCCGTCGGTTAGGAGGGCGCAGGCGTGGTAGCCGCTGGCGGAGATCGCGGTCGCGGTGGTGATGCCGCTGACTGCGACGGGGATACGGCTGTCCGTCGTCGTCCCGTTGCCGAGCTCGCCGTAGCCGTTGAACCCCCAGCAGCGGACGGAGCTGTCGGTCAGGAGGGCGCAGGTGTGGAAGCTGCCGGCGGAGATAGTGGTCGCAGTGGTGATGCCGCTGACCACGACGGGTGTGGAGCTGTCCGGCGTCGTCCCGTTGCCGAGCTCGCCGTAGTAGTTGGATCCCCAGCAGGTGACGGAGCCGCCGGTCAGCAGGGCGCAGGTGTGGTAGTCGCTGGCGGAGATCGCGGTTGCGGTGGTGATGCCGCTGACCGCAACTGGAGTAGGGCTGTTCGTCGCGGTCCCGTCGCCGAGCTGGCCGTAGGTGTTGTCTCCCCAGCAGCGGACGGAGCTGTCGGTCAGGAGGGCGCAGGTGTAGTTGCTGCCGGTGGAGATCGCGGTCGCGGTGGTGATGCCGCTGACGACGACGGGGGTGGAGTTGCTCGTGAAGGTCCCGTCCCCGAGCTGGCCGTAGGCGTTGTCCCCCCAGCAGCGGATTGAGCCGCCGGCTAGGAGGGCACAGGTGTGTTCGTAGCCGGCGGAGATCGCGGTCGCAGTGGTGATGCCGCTGGCCGCAACTGGGGTGGAGCTGTCCGTCGTGGTCCCGTTACCGAGCTGGCCTTGGCCGTTGGATCCCCAGCAGCTGACGGAGCCGTCGGCCAGGAGGGCGCAGGTGTGGCCGGAGCCGGCGGAGATCGCCGTCGCTGCTGCGTTCGCCAGCGCAGGGCTAGCGCTCGCCGCTGGAGTAACCACAGCTGGAGCCACTGCGGTTGCCCCGCTCGCCATCACGCTCCCCGGCAAGGCACCGGCAAGCAGAATGGCGAAGAACAGACCCATCCACCGAACTCGTCGGATTGCCACTGTGCGTGCTCCTCTTGGTTCCGCTGTCACGAGCCTGTCGCACAGGATCGCAACATCGGATCGCAGTGCTTGGTCGGCCCCTTCGGCCCCTTCGTTCCAATGGTAACAAGGATCCGTTCAGCGACTAGCCGGGAATCAGCCGCCACGGGTCTTGCGGAAGCCCGGCAATGGTCACGGTCCGTGGCGATGGGGGCGTCCCAGTGACCGGGCAGAGCTTCTGGCTCTGACTGACTCCTGCCACTCAACTCACAACGCTGCCTGGTCTGGCTGGCGTGGATACCGTTGGCCTACGGGCGTCAGGTCGGTCGGTGCGCCGCTTGGATCGGCGGAGCGGGTTGGCTCACCATGAAACCATAGTCACCGCGCTGCGCGCCCACTGAGCGTTTAGAGTGTGCCCGGATGCTGCCGCTTGCTCTCCTTTTTCATAAGGAAGGAATGCCCGTCCAGAAGAGCGAGCGGCAGCGCCTACCAGGTTCAATACAAAACGCGGCCGCCCGAATGGGCGATGGGAAGGAGAACTGCCGTGCCTGACGTGAGCGAGGGCGTGGCGCGGTCCGCGGAACCAGCGCGTAGCCTCAGGCGGGTTGCGCGACACGGGGCCGCCTGGCTGGTCGGGCTGGGGCGCAGCGCATGGCTGTTCCCCCTCGACGTCACCTTCCGAGTGGCGGGGCTCCGCTACACCTGGCTGAAGGCCCTCTTCCGCTGGACGCCGGCGCCCATCATCGCGGGGCTTGGACAGCTGCGCGCCGAGCGGGCGGCATGGAGGGCGGCGAAGGGCGTCCCCGCGTATCGCCGATTCCTCGGTGACGAAGCCATCGCGCCCGACGACCTCTTTCCTCTCGGCCTCCTCGAGCGCCTTCCGGAAACCGACAAGCGGTCATACGTTGACCGCTACCCACTCCTCGACCGCTGCGTTGGCGGTTCCGTGCCATTTCCGGGGACGACGATCGATGAGTCGAGCGGATCGACTGGAACGCCGTACAACTGGATCCGCGGCCAACGTGAGCGCCTCGTCGCCCACCGCAACATCGGCTTCTTCGCGCGGTATGCGTTCGGCACGGACCCACTCGTCACGATCAACGCCTTCTCGATGGGCGCCTGGGCGACCGGCTTCAACATGAATCTGGGCATGCTGCGGCACGGGATCGTTAAGCCGGTGGGACCTGACATCGACAAGATCCTCTCGACCCTCGCCTTCCTCGGGCCGACGTACCGCTTCCTTATCAGCGGATATCCGCCCTTTCTCAAGCATCTCCTCGACGAGGCGGATCGACGCGCGTTCCCGTGGGCTGGTTACCGGTTGCATGCTCTCGTGGGCGGCGAAGGCATGACGGAGGAGTTGCGCGACCGCCTGCTCCTGCGGTTCGAGTCGGTCTTCTCCGGTTACGGAGCCACGGACCTCGAGATCGGGATGGCCGGCGAGTCCCCGGTCAGCATCGCGCTCCGGCGCCTCGCCCGCGCTCGGCCGGAGATCCGAGCGGCTCTGTTCGGGAGCGATCCCCGCCTTCCGATGGTCTTCCAGTACAACCCGCTGATCCACTTCCTCGAGACGAATGCCGACCACGAGATCGTCTGCACCGTGAGCCGACTGGACCTCCTCGCGCCACGGATCCGCTACAACGTGCACGACGAGGGCGGACTCCTGTCGTTCGGACGGGTCCGAACCGTGCTGCACGACTTCGGATTCGACATCAGGACGCTCGGTCAGGCGGCCGAGACCGCCGGACCACGGGGCCCGCTCCCCTGGGCCGCCCCGATCCCTCTCCCATTCCTGTGGGTCAACGGCCGGCGTGACACGACGATCAGCGTAATGGGCTCGAACATCTACCCCGAGGACATCGAGACCCTCGTCTACCGGGACCCCGCGATCCTGCCCCGGCTCGAGTCGTTCATGCTCACGGTCCGGGACGACGAGAGCGGGACACCACGACCCGTCATCATGCTCGAACTCACCGACCTCGAGGGTGTGGACCAGCCCTGGCGCGACGCGGCGGCCGACCGCCTTTGCGACGGTCTCACCGGCCTGAACATCGATTACCGATCATCCGTGGTCGAGTTCCCGGCGGCCATGCGCCCGATCGTCGAGACCTTCGAGCCCGGCGGCGGGCCGTTCGCCGGCGACCGGACGCGGATCAAGCAGCGGCGGATCGTCAGCCGTTAGGGGCGTGCCCTCCCGGATGTACCGACGTGCAGCTATCGTGTCGTACTGAGCACAAAAGGGGGAATGGAGCGGGAGACGGGTCTCGAACCCGCGACATTCAGCTTGGAAGGCTGACGCTACTGGGCGTCATCGATCGGTCAGCACGCGGATGCCCACTATGGCTGCATCGTGGTCGAACGCTGGACCGCTACTTCACGAAATACCCGGTCACATCGAAGATCACCTGCGCTGTGGCCCCTGGGACCGCGACATAGGTGACCGACAGAGTGCCTCCGGCACCCAGAGCCACCGTGACTGAGTTGGCCCGGTCATCGCCTAGAGGGAAGTTGAGAGTTGAGCTTGTCGGGTTGTTCATCGCGTTCGGACCGACATAGAGGTAGCCGAGAGCGGTCTGGCCGGTGACGGTCAGGTTGCCGGTCACAGCAATAGCGTTGGAGGGAACTCCACCATGGCCGCTCACCGTGAACGTCCGGGCAACATGGGAGCTGGAGGCACCGGACAGTCCGATCCAGTAGCCATCGCGGGAGTCGAGGACGCGCGCGGGAGTGAGGGCGTGGTATGTGGCGCCACTCGTATCGGGTGTGAAGTACCCGGTCACATCGAAGATCACCTGGGCTGTGGCCCCTGGGACCGCGACATAGGTGACCGACAGAGTGCCTCCGGCACCCAGAGCCACCGTGACTGAGTTGGCCCGGTCATCGCCTAGAGGGAAGTTGAGAGTTGAGCTCGTCGGGTCGTTGGTCGCGTTCGGACCCATATAGAGGTAGCCGAGAGCGGTCTGGCCGGTCACAGTCAGGTTGCCGGTCACAGCAATAGCGTTAGAGGGGACTCCACCGTGGCCGCTCACCGTGAACGTCCGGGCAACGTGAGAGCTGAAGGCACCGGACAGTCCAATCCAGTAGCCATCGCGGGAGTCGAGGACGCGCGCGGGCGTGAGGGCGTGGTATGTGGCGCCGGTGCTATCGGGGGTGAAGTAGCCCGTGACATCGAAGATGACCTGCGCGCTGGCCCCTGGGACCGCGACGTAGGTGACCGAGAGGGTGCCTCCGGCACCGAGAGCCACCGTGACAGCGTTGGCCCGGTCATCACCTAGAGGGAAGTTGAGCGTTGAGCTTGTCGGGTTGTTCATCGCGTTCGGACCGACAGAGAGATAGCCGAGAGCGGTCTGGCCGGTGACGGTCAGGTTGCCGGTAACGGCTGTAGCGTTGGAGGGAACTCCACCATGGCCGCTCACCGTGAACGTCCGGGCCACGTGAGAACCCGAGGCACCGGACAGTCCGATGTCGTAGCCATCGCGGGAGTCGAGGACGCGCGCGGGGGTTAGGGCGTGGTATGTGGCGCCGATGAGAGAAACGGTGACGCTCGACGATGGATCTGACGCGGGTCCCGTTCCTGCGGCATTGGTCGCGGTGACCGTGAAGGTGTAGGCCGTGCCGCTGGTCAGGCCGCTAACGGTGCAACTGGTGGCGCTCGTGGTGCAGGTCTTGGCGTCGCCCGAGGAGGTGACGGTGTAGCCGGTGATGGCGCTGCCGCCGTTGTCTGCTGGCGCGGTCCAGGAAACCAAGGCCGAACCGTTGCCGGCTGTGGCGGTTGCGCCTGTGGGCTTGCCGGGAGCGTTACTGACAAGGGCAAGGTTGTGCCAGTACCCGGCGGAGATCGCGGTGACGCCCGAGAGCCCGGCCGGAACGTCGGTCTCGCCGTCGTCGTTGAGGCCCCAGGCGACGACCGTGCCGTCCGACTTGAGAGCGAGGCTGTGGTAGGTGCCTGCGGCGATCGCTCTCACGCCCGAGAGGCTGGCCGGGACGGTGATCTGACCGTCGTCGTTGTCGCCCCAGGCGACGACCGTGCCGTCCGATTTGAGAGCGAGGCTGTGCATGCCGCCGGCGGCGATCGCGGTGACGCCCGAGAGGGCAGCGGCCGGGACGTTGGTCTGGCCGTAGGTATTGTCGCCCCAGGCGACGACCATGCCGTTCGATTTGAGAGCGAGGCTGTTGTAGTGTCCTGCGGCAATCGCGATGACGCCCGAGAGGGCAGCCGCCGGGACGGTGGTCTGGCCGGAGCTGTTGTCGCCCCAGGCGACGACCATGCCGTTCGATTTGAGAGCGAGGCTGTGGGAGCCGCCTCCGGCGATCGCGATGACGCCCGAGAGGGCAGCCGGCGGAACGTCGGTCTGGCCGGAGCTGTTGAGGCCCCAGGCGACGACTGTGCCGTTCGAATTGAGAGCGAGGCTGTGGAAGCCGCCTCCGGCGATCGCGATGACGCCCGAGGAGGCAGCAGCCGGAATGGTGGTCTCGCCGTCGTCGTTGAGGCCCCAGGCGACGACCGTGCCGTCCGACTTGAGAGCGAGGCTGTGGAAGCCGCCAGCGGCGATCGCGGTGATGCCCGAGGAGGCAGCGGCTGGGACGTTGGTCTGACCCTGCATGTTGAAGCCCCAGGCGACGATCGGGCCCGTCGGCCCGGCTGCCGCCACAGGTGCGGCGAGGGGCCCCGCCCAGACCGCCAGGAACCCGCTCAGCAGGAGCGCCGCCGGGACGATGCCCAGGAGCCGGACCACAGCCTGACGCGAGCCAGCCGACCCTACGTGTAGATGTGCAACAACCGATAGGCGTGACTTCACCGGACCCCGTTCCTCTCCGATTCGGACTGAGCTATGCCATGCGTTCAGCGAACTGCTGCAAGCCGCACACCGTGAGTCCGAGGATCAGACAGCCGATACCAGACCGCCTGCTGTCCGCCCGAAGAACCAATCGCCCCGCTGCGGACCGTCAAACAATAGCACGCCACTCATCAATGGCCGAGGAGCCGCCTCCCGAGCCCCATAGGGTGCCGTGGCCTCGAAGCCGACCGCTGCCCCCGCCCCATGGGCTGACGACGATTCCGCTTTCGATGGCCGTGATTGCGCAAGCGGGTCAACGGACCCATTCCGCGCCAACCGTCCTGGGGTGACGGCCGGAAGATGACAATGCAACGACCCTGGCGCCGGAGGCGCCCGGCGACGATCAGATGCCATGGCGTTGCTCTCGGTCGAGGCGCGATGCCGCGAGCCTGCCGAGCGCCGGACTGCCGCCGATCAAGTCCCGCTGTCCCCCTCGGTCACTTCCGCCCACTGGTCTCGTGACCCTCGCACTATCGCTGGATCGTGTCGAAGAGGAGGTGCCTTTGGCGACCCGCGGCTCGGAGAGAGACCAAGGTCGACCGCTTGAGCGCGGCGACCTTCCACAACTCCCGTTACGCTCGGACGTTGTAAGCGGTCGTATGATTCGGATAACGACGGTTGAAACGACTCGAATGCCAGGAGGGGGAATGACTTTACCGACCAAGCCAGCGGATCTGACCCTCGTTCTCTCAGCGGCTCGTCTCGGCTGGAACGTGGCGGAGTTGAGGGGACGACTGCGGCCGCAACCGACGACCCAAGTCAGGTCGACACATCCCCGAGACGACAGCGCTCTACCGCTCGGGGCCGAGCGCACCAACCTAGAGAAGTCCATCGAGCTCGAGGCGGCCATCGGCGTCGCCGCTGAAGCCCTGCACCTAGACCCGGATGCCTCGAAACTATCCGGTGAGGCCCGCGACGAATCGGGCTCCGCGTCAGACCGCTTCACTGCACTATCGCGCGCCCTGGCCAAGGCACGAAAAGGCGATTCTCAGGAGGTCGCCAAAGCGGCGTGGGAACGTGTCGCCGACTTCTTCTATGCCTGGGACGCGAAGATCCAGGATGGCCTCGTCTCGGAACCCCATCAGTCTGCTGCATATCAGCTGGGACGGGGAGTCGCAGAGATCCGCTGGGCGCTCGATCCGACCGTTCAAGATGATTCGGACTGGCGGTCATGGGAGTTCCTGTTGAGCCCCAAGCGGGGCAGAATCCTCGACAGCCAGCTCGCCCGGCTGACCGACTATTACGACCCCACGACTCGGCACGCTCTGAGTTCTTCGATGAAGAGTTGGCGAGCAGTAGTTGCCACCAGATCGAATAGGTCGGCCCCGGCCACGATCACGGACGTTCAGGCGCAGGCCTTCATCTGGCGAGACCTAATCGTTGGCGACTCCGTCGGGTCGAGTCTGGTTGCGCCTGCGGACATCCTCAGCAGGCCGGGTAGCTTTGCTCCTGTCTTCCGGCATCTGTGGCCGGAAGCAACCGTGCTGGGGCTGGGTTCGCTTCTTCTCCTAATCGGCGCATCTCTTGTGTCATCGACGGGGAGTCAGACCATGGGCGCCGTGGTAGGTCTCCTGGGTATTCTCGGCGTTTCGGGTGCCGCCCTCGCGACACGCGCTCGGGCGACCGCGATAGACCTCCTTTCGCAGATACATGAACAGCTGTACTTCGACATCGCGGCAGATCAAGCCTTCGTGGGACCTGGGACCCGATCGCGACTCCGCCGGTCCGAGGGCTGAGCCAAAGCAGCGGCAAGATCCGCCGTAATGTCGTTTGCCTTAGGACGCGCGGCTCGCCACAAGGGCGCCTTTGCCTCTAAAGCGCGACGATCACTCATCGTGTTTGGTTTGCCATGGCGCTCGCTCTACTGTGAAGAAGGCGTTCCGAACCAAATCTGACTGCCATCGGCATTGGCCAGAACCACCCCGGTCGGACCAATGGCGACCATGCCGTAGGGGCCATAGTCCCAGTTCGAGTATTTGATTTCGGGCACGTCGCCAGTCTGAACTACCGATCTGGTTACAAAGCTGCCGTCGATAGTCTGAAGCCCGAGTTTGCCCGACACGGCCGAAGAGTAGCCATTAGCGTCAGTACTCATCGCCGGAGTGACGACCACGTTGTGCTGACCCTGCGAGATGATGTCAGGCTGACTTATGTCTGACGATACGTCGAACTTCGTCCAGGTCTGTCCATCATTTGAGACCCAGGCGAAGTTCCCGTCCACGACCAGCAAGCTCTGATCGGTGAGGCGAGCAACCCATGTGTCTGGAAAGTCTGAACTAGCAACAGCCCCCGGCAAAGGGATACGCCTCCAGATGGAACCGTCGGCTGACCACCAGACATATGGCGTTCGGAACACCGGCGGAGGGGGTGTGCCGCTCGAAACGGTTGAATCGCAGTTGCGGGTCCCGGCAGTCCCAGCAATCACATAGCCGCCCATAATGGCCGTGCCGTCGTCCACCATGGCGTTCTCGAAAGGAGCGCTGTTGAGCGGGACGGACTGCCAATTGCTGCCATTCCGCGACGTCCAGGCTCCGACGCTACCGTAAGCGACGGCGATGTAGCCAGCCGCGCCACCTGAGACATGCGTTATCGAGAATGCATCTGTGCCCGCAAGCACCTTGCTGGCATTGATCGGCTTCCACGCTATTCCGTCGGTCGAACTCCATAACGCGTCCAGATACTCAGAAGCGCAGCTTCCTGACCAACCGACGGCTAACAGGCCAGCTGGACCCTCGATGACGGCGCGGATCACCCCGGCGGCGTCAACGTTGTCGCCCGCGGCCGCGGTATCGAGTGTCTGTCCCGTGTGCCAGTGCACGCCATCGGTCGAGTAGCTCGACACAACTGCCGGTCCTGGGGAGATACCGGCGGCCTGTTGAGCGGCGGTCGGCTGATTGGGGGTACTAGCGAACCCGACATATCCGCGGCTCCAACCGAAGACCTGGAATGTCGAACCGGCGGCCAAGCTTTGTGCGCCGAACTCGGGAGTGGAGGGTAGAGCTGTCCAGTTGATGCTCTTCCAGGTGCCCGAAGGGGCCGGCGAAACGCTCGGAAGCGGATCCACCACCGCGGTCGCAGGCGCCGCTGGACCGCCGGAAACTGAGGAGGTTGGCGAGCCTGTGGAGGTCGCTGACGCTCCCGTCGAGCGCGACGGGGAGCCAGTGGCAGTTGCCCCTACGCAACCAGCCGCTACCAACGCGGTGGACGCCACGAGTGCACTGAACCTATACCAACCGCGATTGGTGACGAACCTCGACTCCACGGCGTGCCCCTCCGGAAGATGGCCAATTCCTGAACGCGTCTGTGACGCCATAGTGGAAGGACGTGTGATTGTCGATGGCCGCCAACTATGTCGGCCGCACGCGATGTGGTCATGGTGCTACGCGGAGGGATCAGGTGCTGTGACCTCTCGATTGATCTTCAGATCGCCGGCCACAAGCAGTTCTACGGTCGGATCGTCAGAGACCTCGCCGCGCCAGTAGCGACGGACTATCTCGAGTACGTCGGCAAACGCATGATTCTGCCGCGCAACCGTGATCCAGGTCATGTCTGCCATGAAGGCGGGCGACTCCGGACCCACGGATACGGCATATATTCGCTCGCCCGACTCAGCCCAAGTAAGGGCCGAGGCCTCGGACTGGAATGCGAACGCGCAGGCCATCCGGCTGGGGCGACTGGGGAATTCAGTTGCGCGCACCTGCTCCCAGACCAGCTCTCGATAGTAGAAGTGGTGGTCTGGGCCGGTTGCCAGGACTGTCTGGCCCCAGCGGCCGGGCGAAACCACGTCGCCCGTTGTCAACAGGATTTCAGAACAGTAGTAGTAGCTCACGAGGCTGGGATCCCCCAAGGCTCTTCGGCCCATCCCGCCGAAGGTGGTCGACAAAGTCTATCCTCCGCGGGACTGCTCGCAAGGTGAAGACGTCGGTTCTGAACCGCGGGCGCCGCTAGTCGCCCACGATCAAGCCATGGCGTGGCCACCTTCTGCGATCACCAATATGCGAATACGCGCGGTCTTTCTCAGGCCAGAATGAACTTCCGTTGCTCCTTCGAAGTCTGGATAGGCCGCAATGGAGAGCTGCACCTTGTCCGTTCTGGAGGCGCACGTGAGCTATGGGGCACTCGGCCCGGTCGCTGAGGGCGACGCCGCGCTGTTGCGCGTCGAGTTTGTCCGACTCGCGGATCGCCACCTCGACGGCGCATACAAGCTGGCCGGATATCTACTCGGCGACGCAGGCGAGGCGGAAGACGCGCTGCAGGAGGCACTCGCCCGAGCCTGGCGGGCATGGCCAAACATGCGCGATCAGGACAGCATCGGTCCGTGGCTCGACAGGATCGTGGCCAATGTCTGCAAGACGCGGATCGCGGCGCGCAAGCGAGTTCGCAGTGTCGGCTTTGACGACCGACTCGAGGTGCACGCGCCGGACCCGTTTCGAGCGACTCTAGCCCGCGACGCCGTGGGAAGGGCGCTGGACCGGCTGTCGGCGGAACAACGCATCGTCGTTGTGCTCCGCTACTGGCGCGACATGCCGCTCGAACAGATCGCGACCAGGCTGGATGTCCCGCTCGGGACGGTGAAGTCGAGGCTCCACTACGCCCTCAAGCTGCTCGGGCAGGAGATCGAGCGATGAGATTGCTCGGACGGGACAGAAGATCGGCGCAGCGCTCCATGCTCGACGCTCGACTTCACGACATCTTCGACGACAAACGCACACCGGGCGCACCGGACACGCTGTACGACTACGTGAGGGAGATATCAATGAACACGCCGACCGAAGGACCCGCCCGGTATCGACGCATTTGGAACGGGCTCGGCAGGGGTGCCCGGTCGGCAGCGATGTTGGCTGTAGTCGTTGCGATCGTGGCCGTCGGGCTTGCCGTCGCCGTGGTAGTTCCGCGAACTACCGGAATCGGCGCGGGCCAGACGGCGGAGCCGAGTCTGATAGCGATTCCTAGCGCCCCGGCCGGGTGGAGGTTCGAAGGGTCGTTCGGATCGCCCGGTGCGGATGGCCTCTCGGTCGCCACCAACCTGCTGCCGCCTGCGCCCAGGATCGCCATCCATGTCGTCTGCAGCGGGCCTGACGAAGTTATTGTCCTAGTCAGCACGGAGCCTGGGATCGGCCCGATGGATAACCAGCCACTGCAAGCTGCGGAGTTCTCGTGCCCGGGAGCGGGCCGCGTTGAATTGACGGCGGCCAGCGGGTCCTTCCAGTACGTCTCCGCGGTCGCGGTCCGCAACCCGTCGAGTCTCGTCGACACGAACTTCACAGTGAGCATCGAGGTTCCGGACGCGACGCCAACCACATCGCCATCGCCCTAGCCTCGCGATCCGTGCCGGAGGGCGTCACCCGCACGATCGGGTGATCGTGTTGCTTGCTAACCTGCCTCGATGCGACGATCCGGTCATCACACCAATGCCGGAACCGCCGTCCTCTCGCCAACTGGCCTGGGGGTTCTCGCCGGGCAGCCAGTAGGAGGGCAGACCATGAACCGAAGAGTGAGCCCACTGGTCTTGGTGGCGTGTGCGGCGACCATGCTTACGGCATGCGGGTTGAACGGCCCGACGACCGCGGGGTTGACTCGGGCCCCAGCGTCTCCGGGTAGCGTGGGGCAGTCGCCCACTCCTACTCCCGCTGCAGCCATTTCGGCTGTACCGACCCCAACGCTGCCGAGCCCGTCCCCGCTGGCAACGGCGAGCCCGACGCCATCGACGTTCCCAGGGGCGACCTACGTGCCAGGCCCGCAACCGTCGCTGGCTCTTGCCGCTCCGGGTGCGCCTGCGCTCCCCACAGGCACAGGGCTCTACTACCCAACCGACCCTTGCAACTCGGTGAACCAGAATGAGGGCTGCGAGTGGCTGCGCGTCGCATGGCAGGAGGCCAATCCGAGCGGCGTCACCATCCGGGTCTACGCCGTGACAGCGTGCTTGCACACTCCGACCGCGTCGAGCCCGAGCGCGAAATGCGTCGTGGACGGCGACACGATCCCGAAGGCGGCGCTGCTGCTCCTGGGGACGGCTCCGGCCTCTGCCGGCTCCTTCTCGTTTGTGCTTGCTGAAGGCGAAACGGCGGCGCTCGGCTGGTTGCCCGGAAATGGCCCGGAAGTCGATGCCATCGTCCTGCAGGCGGTCAACAATGACGGGGGATCTTCGTTCGCAATCGTTGCCAGTTCAGACAGCTGTAATGGGTGCACTTTGTAGACGAAGCTCGGCGGCCCTGGGGAGCCGAGTAGCGGGCGGTCACCGGCAGGGCCCGGTCGCCACGATGCCGCGATGGTGTGGCGGAGACACCGCTCGGTAGCGATGGACCTCGGTCGCGCAAGGTGCCGCCCACCATGCCGGAAGCGTGCTCAGCCGAGGAGGACCGCTAGACTCACGGGGGCCGCGTCGCGGCTGTGCCGAATGGCTCGGCGAGCGTGACGGAACGGCCCAACTGGAGGACCACGTGGCCAAGCGGGGAGTATGGGCGGTCCGAGCCGCGCTGTTGCTGGGTCTCGCCTACGCTGCGATCAGCGTGTACTGGGCGGCGGGTGGACTCTGGCTGGTCGACACTGTCAGTGGCGCCTTGGCGCAGCAGGTCCAAGCGGGCACCGTGGGCGGCCTCGTGGTGATGGCGACGTGGGCGGCTGCTGGGCTCAAGGTGATCGCCGCGCTGTTGCCGTGGCTGGCGGTTCGGACCCGATACTCGGCGGCGCCGATCGCGCGGGCCTGGCAGCCGCGCCTTCGCACGATGGCCTGGCTGGAGGCTGCAGCCCTGACAGCCTACGGCCTGATCCTGACCTCGGCAGGACTCCTCGTGGAGTCCGGACTGATTACTGCGGCACCGGGCGCGGACCAGCGGGCCCTCGCCTGGCACGCTTTCCTATGGGACCCGTGGTTCCTGCTCTGGGGACTCCTTGTGGCGCTTGGTCTCCTGCTCAGCCGCGAACTCCAACCCCGCGCCGAGCCGTAACGGCGCCGACTCTCCTTCCCAGACCCGACCATGCAACATTTGGTCATCGTGTTGCTATTGCGGGCCGGCCGAGTGAGTCATGTGGTGACCACTCCGCACCCGAGGCTCCCGATGACCGCCCAGCCACTCCCCGCTCTGACCAGCGGCGACCCCTCAGCCTGGGACCAGACGCTATACGCCTTCCTGGTAGAGAAGGGCAACCGTTCCGGTTCCAAGAGAACCGTCGAGAGCTACTCCAGGATGCTCTGGCCGTTCTTCGCGGATCTGGGCAAGACGCCCGAACGGGTCAAGCCAGCCGATGTACTCGCCTGGGTTCACGGCATCGAAAAGTCAGGACGGAGACCATCGTCCACGACGATCGGCGCCAGGATCGCGTGCCTGAGTAGCTTCGTCCACTTCCTGATCCGGATGGGTCTGGCCCCTTGACGGTCGGACGCCCGAGAGCGCTCGATGGCCCGCGAACCGGCTACGGATTAGTGCAACGCGACACTAGGCCGTTCTTCTAAAAACAGCAGGCGTGGTACCCCCAAGGGGATTCGAACCCCTGATCTCAGCCTTGAAAGGGCCGTGTCCTAGGCCTCTAGACGATGGGGGCGAGGCGCGAACGGCAGTTTAGCAGGGAGCGGCGCAGGACTCGGTGGCGCCGGGGCCGAGTGGGGCGTTCGGGCAACGAACGGGCGGGGTGCGGCGGGCCGATCGGCGGAGCCGGGCATCTCTAGCTCAGCATCAGCCCCAGCACCAGAACCCCGGCAAATGCGCCAAAAGCAACGAGGCAAGCGATGCCGGCGACCAGGGCGAGAGCCACGGACCGCAGCGTCTCCCCATAGCGGCTGGCCCGCCACATCGCGAGGGCGGAGATGACGCTGTCGACGCCGAAGATCAGCCCGGTGACCACGCCTGCACTCATCAGCACCGCCACGGGCGTGGTGTGGCTGGTCATGGCGATGAGCAGGAAGACGAGCGACCCAAGCGAGCCGGCCGTAAGGATGACCAACGCAGGGGGCAGACCGCGAATTCGTTCGGCCAGAGTGGACGAGTAGCCCTCGTCTTCGAAGTCGTGACTCATGGCCAGAGGGTATCAGTGCGTGAGGCTTACCGCCTCGTTCGGGCGGGCCCCGCCGACGCCGGCTCCGGGTGCGGCTCCGGCCGACCGATGGTGGATGGCGATCAGGTATTCCAGCCGGGGCCGCTTCATCCGATCCTGCCGTTTCGAGCCCGGCCTCCCCGAAGGCGGCCTCGAACAGTTCGCGCGCCTGCTCGATCGACTCGAAGGTCCATCAGCAATGAAACATGCGTACTCGAAAGCCGGCGCCGAGGAGGGGCCCGCGACGCTGGCTCCATTCCATGTGGCGGTCGCGAAGTTGCGGCCAAAGAAGCCAGACATCGTCGCGGCCGTAGTCGTGGACAAGCAGCACTCGGCCGCCGTGACCCCGGGACGCCGGGCCGCCGTGACCCCGGGACGCCGGGCCGCCGTGACCCCGGGCCGCCGGGCCGCCGTGACCCCGGGCCGCAGCAGAGATTCGGCCGACAGCAATGGAGGCCGATCCCGGCACGGCATGCTCCGACCACGGCACGACAACCACGTCGGCTTCACCGGGCCGGATGGCGGCGATCAGGGCAAGCGCGGTGGCCTCATCGCAAAGATACAGAAACGGCACGGCAGTGACCCGCACCGATCTCGGAAAGCTGGTGCTCGCGAAACCTTCGCCCCGCATCGAGCAAAACGACGTCACGAGCGGCGACGGGACCAAGATCTTCCAGCGCCGACGTCAACTTCCCCTCGACGTCGATGACGGGCAGAAACGCTTCCTCTAGTTCCACCGTGGGCAAGACGGCGGAGAGGTCTGGCATGGAGTACTCCTAGAGAGTCGGGACAACTCCTAGAACCACTCCCTCTCGGGCTTCTATTTCGAACACGAGAGTCCCCCTCTCGAGCGGTCGCGGCGCGAATGTTGTTCCCCATTCGCGTCCGTTCCAGCCTATGTGGTTCACCATGGCCCCTGCCGGCCCGGGTAGCTCAAGTCCGATTTGCTCGGCCGCGTCGCCGGCATTGACGACCACGATGATCGATTGGCCGTCGGCCGAACACTCACGTTCGTCGTCGAACAACCCGTAGGCGACGGTGCTGCTTCCGGCGGCGAGCAGCTGGAATCGGCCGCGTCTGAGCACCGGATGCGCCTCGCGCATCTCGGTCAGGCCGGCGAAGAACTGGCGCAACTCGCGATCCTGTTTGGCCACATCCCACGGGTAGGCTCGGCGGCAGTCCGGATCTTCGCGGCCTTCCAGCCCGACTTCGTCGCCGTAGTAGATGCATGGGGCGCCCGGCAGAGTCAGCTGGATGAGCGCCGCCAACCGCATGGCCGTGGGATCGCCCCCCGCCAGAGAGCGGAACCGGGGCGTGTCATGGCTGCCCAGCAAGTTCAATTGGAGCGATGCAATCTCGGGCGGGTACGTGGCCATGACATCCGCCAGCTGCCGGCCAAACTCGGAGCCATCGATGTCGCGCACATGTCGGGAATACTCATGGGTCTTCGCGACCAGTTCCATGTCCAGACGGCCACCGCCGGTGAAGGACAGGATCGCCTCGGCGAGTGGGTAGTTCATCACCGCGTGGAACCGGTCGCCCTTGAGCCAGGCCTGGGCCGGAGTCCACACTTCGCCCACGAGGTAGGCGTTGGGGTTCACCGCGAGACAGCGGTTCCGGAACTCCTCCCAGAAGCCGGCCTCACTGATTTCCTCGGGCACGTCCAGGCGCCAACCATCTATTCCGAAACGCAGCCAGCGCTCCGCGACGCCGTAGATGTACTCGCGTACCGCGGGATTGGAGTGGTTGAGCTTGGGCAGCGCTGGTAAATCCCACCACGCGCCGTAGCCCAGGATTCGCTCCGAGGCGGATCGGAATGGAGTGGCTGCCACTTCCTCCGATTGCTCGTGATAGGCCGCGGAGGCCGACTCGGGCGGGTGAGAGGCGCCTTCGTCGCCGCTCGAGGGGCCGGTGCCCGACGGACCGAGGCCCTGGTGGATACGTCGGATTTCTTCGGCTTCGCGCTCGCCGGGATAGGCAATCAGGCCGCGGCGACCGACGAGCACTTCCGGGTTGAGATAGAACCAATCGCGGTATGGCGAGCTGGCGCCGTTCTCCAGCACATGGTGGAAGGGCCAAAAACCACGGCTGGCGTGGTTGAAAACGCCATCTAGGATGACGTGCATGCCGCGCTCATGGGCCGAGTCGAGGAGTTCGCGCAGGGCTGCGTCGCCGCCCAGAAGCGGGTCGACCATCTCGTAGTCGTACGTGTGATAGCGGTGGTTCGAAGCCGAAGCGAAAACCGGCGTCAGGTAGAGCGCCGTGATGCCGAGGGCGCGCAACTCGTCGAGGTGTTCCGCGATGCCGAGGAGATCGCCGCCTTTGAAGCCGTGCGGCGTTGGCGGGGCGTCCCAGCGTTCCAGCGTTCCGGGCTTGTGGACCCGGACGCTGCTGGCGAACCGGTCCGGGAAGATCTGGTAGAAGACAGCGTCGCGGACCCAGTCGGGGCCTGGGACCGGCGCGGGGCCGATACCGCGCGGCGGCGGGAACGGCGGCAAGGCGCTCAAGCGTGGGCCCCCGGCCGCAGCGCGTGAGGTCCATCTGTTCGGCGCAAATGCTCATGCGGAGGGACTGGCCCGGTGGAGCCACGGATCATCAGCCGCGTTTCCAGGGTCTTGTGTTCGGGCCGCTCAGAATCCGGGTTGGCGATCATGCGCAGCAACAACCGGGCGGCCTCCTCACCCTTGGCCCGGATCGGCTGATGGACGGTGGTCAGCGGCGGATTGGCGTGCGGAGCCATGTCCAGGTCGTCGAAGCCGACGATACTCAAGTCCGCCGGCACGTTCAGGCCGGCCTCGCGCGCGGCCCACATCACACCGATGGCCATCACATCGCTCATGGCCAGGATCGCCGTGGGCCGCAGGCCGTCCTCCCAGATACGGCGGAACGTGGCCACGCCGCCGTCGAAGGTGGCCGGGCCGACGACGATGCGCTCGTCGCGGAGCTTGACCCCGCCCAACTCCAGGCCCTGGCGGTAGCCGTTGAGCCGCCGATACGTGACCGACTCGGTCGGCCCGGCGGAATACTCGAAGAGGCCCGGCATGTTCGGCGGCTCGATACCGATGACCACGAAGTCGCGATGGCCGAGAGCCAGCAGGTGCCGTGCGGCCGACCTCGCACCGACTTCGTCGTTCGATTCGACCGAGGCGTGTTCCGGCAGAGCCATACCATCGACCAGCACCATCGGCATCCCGGCCCGCCTGATCTGCTCGACTTCCGGGTGGTCCTCCGAGAGCCCGACGGCCACGAAGCCATCCACGCTGGCCCGCCCAATCGCCCGCACGAGAGAACCGTGGAGCGGCGAGACGAAGAGGAGCCCGTATCCGGCCGCGTCCGTCATGGCTGCCACGCCCGCGCACAACTCCGAGTAGAACGGGTTCCCGAAGACAACGCTCAGGCTCTGCGGCGTGAGCAGACCGACCGTCATCGTGTTCTTGGGGTTGAGCGCCCGAGACGTTGCGTTGGGCCGGTAACCCAACTCGTCCGCGACCTCGCGGATCTTAGCGGCGGTTGTGGGATTGAGGCGCTCGGGGCTGTTGAAGGCGAACGAAACGGCGGTCTTGGAGACTCCGGCCTCCCTGGCCACATCGGCAATGCGAACCCGCTTTGCCCCGGCCTCCACGCCGCCTCCCTTGTCTGTTGGTATACCCGACCGCTGCCGGGCCGCGGCACTGCCTGTTCATCCGAACCATTTGTTGCGCGCCGCGATCGCACGCTATCCGTGGAGGGGGTGGCTGTCAACGGGGATGGGTACGCAGTGCGAGCCCGCAACGTGGCCGGGCACCGCCAGGAGCGTGGCCGGGTACCGCCAGACCGTGGCCGGGCCTTGTGCCGCGGTGGTAGCCGGCGGGCGGTGGCAATGGGCGGTGGCCGGGTACCGCCAGACCGTGGCCGGGCCTTGTGCCGCGGTGGTAGCCGGCGGGCGGTGGCAATGGGCGGTGGCCGGGTACCGCCAGACCGTGGCCGGCACCGTTTCTGCCTAACGACAGCCGTACGAGCACGAAGTAGAAGTGATCGGCGCCGAGGGCCACCGTTTCCGCCCAATGACAGTCCGCGCGAGCATTGCGCGGAAACCAACCCCTTTTCGTCGAGCTTCCGGCATCGAGAGCGCTCAAATAGGCCTCATCCGGCCGCCCGTTTCCCCTCCCTGTTCGTGGGGCTGTCATTAGCCGGAAACCGCCCGGCTCGTCATCCAGCCGCCCGTTTCCCCTCCCTGTTCGTGGGGCTGTCATTAGCCGGAAACCGCCCTGCGCGTCATCCGGCCGCCCGTTTCCCCTCCCTGTTCGTGGGGCTGTCATTAGCCGGAAACCGCCC
>OCZT010002614.1_pt1 | contig 18526 bp, 18 predicted proteins | sample 1539031 | NCBI WGS metagenome assembly OCZT01 (sample SAMEA3539308, study PRJEB22396) | soil metagenome | biome: tundra; feature: field; material: soil | place: USA | collected 2010-05 | depth 0.15 m | reverse complement strand
CGAGATATTGGCGTGACTGGAGTTCAGACGTGTGCTCTTCCGATCTACCCGACTGCATCGCACGTCGCAGGTAATCCCGCTCACCCTGGACGGACATGATGATCACCGGTGACCCTGGGGTCTCCGAGGCCATGATCTCGGTGGCCTGGATGCCGTCCATCTCGGGCATGTTGACGTCCATGAGAACAACGTCCGGATGCAGCCGTTTGGCCTCCGCGACCGCTTCGCGGCCGGTGCCGGCGGTTCCGACAACCTCGATGTCCTCCTCGAACGCAAGCAGCTTTCGGAGGTTGTCCAATGTGGTCGAGATGTCGTCGACGATGAGTACGTGGATGGCGTTGACCACTTCTTAGATTGCTGGAGGGAGGGGCCGCCGGGGCGGTCCCCCCGAATCAGCTCCTACTGCGGAATGTGGAACCGTGAGTTGAATTGCGGTAGCGTCGTGCCGCCGCTGTTCACGGTGTCGTTCTTCTCGGCGTCGGCCTGCGAGCGCAGCACGTACTTGTAGGTGCCGTTGCTGAAAAGCAGGGACAGCGCCTCGGCGTCATCGACGCTGACATACACCACGAAACTGGACGCCACGCCCTGGGTTTGGGCGGCACCCACCCCGCCGACGTGAGCAATCTTGAGGTTCTGGAAGGCAACCTGCCATTTGTCAGGAGTGGGGGACCAGAGGATGTCGACCCGATCATCAGGCTGGACATAGCCACCGATCTGTTGAAGCTCCCCACCACCCGGTATCGAGATGGCGACCTGCCCGGTGGGGATGTCGAGATAGGGTTTCTTCACGGCCGGCAGCTTAGTCAGACTGGCGACCACAACCCCACTTGTGATGGCGGAGTTCTTGGTCAGCGCGACAGCGGCGAACTGCCCGGTGGCGTCCTTGATCTTTGAGAACGATCCGGCCGGGACCTGCTCGGGGGCGAACTTCTCAATCCGGACGATCTGGTCTGAGATGGCCTGGCCCGCAGGAATGTCGACAGCCGCGACCACAACATCGACGTTGCGGGTTCCCTGGTTGGTGGTGGTCCCGCCGTTTCGTCCGAAGAGGATGAAGACGAAGAACGCGAGGGCGGCGATCACGATGCCCAGCACCATGAGCAAGCGATTGCTTCTTGGTCTTGCGTCAGTGGCCACTTACTGCTGCACCTCCTCGAATCGTAAAGATCACGAGCTGGAATGAATGAATTGAGGGCCCCATGCGAGGGTCGAGGGCATTATCGCTATTTGACGCCGAAATAAGTAGTGCTCCCAAAAGAAGAGGGAGCCGGCGAACCGACTCCCTCTGCTGAGGCAGTGTCCTTACGTGCCGAGACCAGCCGAGATGTTGGAGAAAACGTTCTTGACCTGGTTGCCGAGAAGAATAAGGATCACGATGACCACGACAGCGATAAGGACCAGGATCAGGGCGTACTCGACCATGCCCTGCCCCTCCTCGTCGTCCTCGCGGTGAATGAGTTCGCGGAGCTTGAGATAAAGATTTGACAGCAAGATAGACCACCTCCTTTCCGACGCCGCCGTGGGCTGGCGCCGGTTCGTTGCGGCCCTATTGTCTAGCATGCGGAGGCCCTAACAGTCAACGTTTATGAGGCAGGCGGGTCACGGAAGGGTCACGAAGCGTCACACTTGATCGAGGCGAAACTCCATTCGGATCTCGGTCCCCTTGCCCGGCTGGCTCTTGACTTCCATCACTCCGTGCTCAAGCTCGCAGCGCTCGCGCATGCTCAACAGCCCCAGGTTGCGGTTCTCGGCCAGGCCCGCCTCCACGGCCCGAACATCGAACCCCACGCCGTCATCACGGACACTGGCGTGGACCCGCTCACCGGTTAAGTTGAGAGCCACCTCGACCATCCGAGCGTGGGAGTGTTTGTGGGCGTTTGTGAGTGCCTCCTGAATGATCCGAAACAGGGTTCCCTCGATATTGCCAGGCAGCCGGCGCTCCTCGCCGACCACGTTGAGGCGGACCAGGATCCCGTGCTGCTCGGTGTACTCGCGGCTGTAGCGGCGTAGGGTCGGCACCAGGCCGAGGTCGTCCAGTGTCATCGGCCGAAGGTCGAAGATCAGCTGTCGTGTCTCGTCGAGGGCGTTGCGGACCGAGCTCTTGAAGTCCTGCAGCTCTGTGAGGATGACGTCCGGTTTGTTCACCAGGCGCTCCAGGATTTCAGCTTGGAGCACCAGGTTGCTCATCGATTGCGCCGGCCCGTCATGCATGTCGCGCGCGATGCGCATGCGCTCCTCCTCGATGATCTGAAAGACCTGCCGGAAGGTGCTGCGAAAGGCGTTTGAATCCTGGGCAGGCGTGCCGCCACCCTGCCGAAGCATGTCCGCGAGCAGCTCCAGGTCGGCCCGAACATCGCGGGTTCGATCCCTGGCTTCGCTGAGGCGTTCGGACAGGTCGTCGAACCGCTGCTCGGCCAGCGCCAGCTGGGCGTTGGAGACGCTGAATTCCTCGAAAGCATCCCTCACGTCCTCGGAGGAGTATTTGTCGAGGCTGCTCAGCATCACCCGCCAAATCGCATCAGCGGCGTCACGCCGCTCCTGGCTCTGGTTGATGCGCCTCTGCAGCTGTCGGTACTGGCGCTCGATAAGAGCGATCTCCTCTTCGATGCGCGCGACTCGGGTCTCCAGGACCTCGCGGAGGACGACAGCGGGATTGACGCTGGCGCTGACTTCAGGGCTTGGAGCGACGCTGTCGGTCATGCGCGCAAAGGAGCGCCGCTGCGCAACATTGGACTAATATAGCCCACGTTGAACGCGTCTCCCGATTCAGCACGCCCCGCTTTGGGCGGCCTCGCTTTCTTGATTTTCGGGAGGGTGATCCCCGGCGCCGTGTTCGTCATCCTGGCGACCGTCCAGGTCCAGTTGCTCGCCCCCGAGTTGACGGTCGCTTACAACGACGCCTCCAACATCGGCGCCATCACGCTGATCATCAACCGCCTGCTATTCCTGGCTTTCGTTAGTGCCGTGGCACTGATCTACGTCTTCCGGAAGCCGCCCGCGCTTGGCCGTCGAGACCCAATCACCTTCGTGGTTTCGATGTACGCAAGCTTCATTCTCCTGGCTTTGAGGCCCGTCGCGCACCTCATTCATGCCCCCGTGGTCTTCAATTCGAGTCCCACGGCAATCCTGGTGTCCAACGTATTTTTGATCTCCGGATTCGCCCTCGCCGCATACTCGCTGGCCTACCTGCGCTTCAACTTCAGCATTCTCCCGGAGGCCCGTTCCCTGGTGACAGGAGGACCGTATCGACTTGTCCGGCACCCCATCTACCTGGGCGAGATCATTGGTGGCTTCGGCCTGGTCGTGATCCTGTTCAGCTGGTTCTCGCTTGCGGTCCTGATCACCTTCATCGCGGCTCAGCTGTACCGCACTTACGTTGAGGAGGGGGTCCTGGTGGAGGCCCTCCCCGGCTACGTCGCCTACCGCCTAAAGACTCCGCACCGCCTGATCCCCGGGGTCATTTAGTGCGCGCAGCGCCCCGTCCGCGTGGGGGCGGGCTCCGCCGCATCGGACTGGCCCAGCTCTTCATCGGCGCCATCCTACTGATCGCAATCGTGCCGGCAACAGGAGCGGTCAGCGACCCCGATTTCTTCTGGCACCTGCGCGTCGGCCAGTGGATCATCGACCACCGCTCCATACCGACCCATGATCTCTTCACATACACCGTGGGCGACCATCGCTTTATCGCCCACGAGTGGCTGAGCGAAGTGATCATGGCAGCCATCACCGCGGCCTTCGGGCTTGGGGGAGTCAGCCTCTACTTCGCGGCGATCACCTGGGCGGCCTTCGTCGGCCTGCTCCGGACCGCGCGTGCCGCCTACGTCATCGCCGGGCTCGGGCTGGTCATCGCCCTGGCCGCAGGCAACCCGATTTGGGGACCGCGGACGCAGATGATCACATTCGCGTTCGTGGTCGCCCTGCTCCTGATGCTGAGGCGGTATCGAGAGAGCCACGACCGGCGCTGGCTCTATCCCCTCCCCTTCCTCTTCCTGCTCTGGGTCAACCTGCACGCCGGCTTCACCATCGGGCTCATATTCCTGGGCATCACAATCGTTGGCGAGTACCTGCGCAACAGCCTGGCCCGCCCCGCCGCCGACGCCCCCGGAGGCGATCCAACCCCGATGCAACCGCTTTTGGCGATCGCCGGCCTCTCACTGCTGGCAGTTCTGGTCAACCCCAACTTCGCCGCGATTTATCCCTACGCCGCGCAAACGCAGTTCAGCACCACACAACAGAAGCTGATCGTTGAATGGTTCTCACCCGATTTCCACCGCCCCGAGTTGCGGGCATTCGAAGCCATGCTGCTGCTGATCGTCGCGCTGCTCGTGGTTGCGCCTCGCAAACCACGAATAACGGACATGCTGCTGTTGTTTGCGGGGATAGTCCTCGCACTCCAGTCGGTGAGGCACATCGCCCTGTTTGTGGCGATTGCGACGCCGATCATGATCGAGCTGGGGCAGTCGGCGTGGGATGCCCACCGCGACCGGCTACCCCGCCTACACGAACCACGACCAGGCCGTGTCGTCGGCTTGATCAACCTGGTGGTCCTGGTTGCGGTGGCGATCGTAGCGCTCGCCCAGGTCCTCCCGAATCTACGCTCGGGTTTCCGGTCCGCGGCCATCACCAAGGACTACCCGGTGGCAGCGGTCGATTTCGTCCGGGCCGACCCACCGCCGGGACACGTCTTCAACCAATACGGGTATGGCGGCTACCTCATCTACCGGATGTGGCCCCAGCTGGAGGTCTACATCTACGGCGATGCGGCGGTGATGGGAGACCCCTTGCTCAATGAGTACCAGGGACTCGCAGTGATTCACTCGGACTACAAGCAGGTGCTCGACCGGAGGCAGGTCGCATGGGTCATCTATGCGACCGGCGAGCCGCTCGAGGTGGTGCTGCAGCAGTCGCAGGACTGGCAGCTGGTCTACCAGGACAAGGTGGCTTCGGTGCTCGTCCGTCGGAGTCCCAGGGCAGCGGATTATCTCGCCCGCCATGCCCCTCCCTGACAAGGACCAGGCCCGCCCAGCGGGGTTGATCCCGCCGCACTTCGACCTCCGGAGCTTCCTTCAGCCCGACGTTCGCCGGCGACTGGTCGTGGCGGCCGCGGCCCTGGCTACGGTTGCCTTCGTCATCCAGGCGGTCACCCAGCTGGCGGCGCTCGGTCATACCTCGCTGCAGTACGACTACAAGCCCTATTTCGACGCCGGCGTTGCGCTCAACCATGGGGACGATCCGTACTCGACCTTCCTGGATGCCTGCGGACCGGCCTGGTGCCAGGTCGGCTATATCTACCCTCCCCTGCTGGCCGAGGCTTTTCGGCCGCTGGCCCAGCTCCCTCCGCACACCGGGGCGTTCATCTGGGTCGTCCTGACCTACTGCATGTTCGCGGCGGCGGTTTACGTGGTCCACCGAGGGGTCGCCGGGTGGCTGAGTACGACGGCGCAGGCGGGACTGCTCCTGGCCGCCCTGGCCTTTGAACCCCTCTACTCGAGCCTCTACTTCCTCCAGGTCGGGACCCTGATGCTGCTGATCCTGGGGCTGGCGGCATGGGCTTTTGTCCGAGGGCGTGACGCCGCCGCCGGTGCTGCTCTCGGCGTCGCCGCGGTGCTCCGCGTTACGCCCATCATCCAGGCCCCGATGCTGGTGCGAAGCCGGCGCGACATCCTCCGTCCGTCCGGCGCTGCGGGCCTGGGGCTCTCCGTCGTCGCCCTGCTTGTCTTGCTGATTCTGTTGACGACGACCACGATCGAATACCTGAACACAGTGCTGCCGCGGCTGGGGGTCAGCACCGCGATTGTCGAGAACCAATCGCTGCCAGGCCTGCTGCTCCGGGTGCAGAACCTCACCGGCCTGACTCCAACATCGGCGATGAAATACGCCGCCATTGGGCTCCAGGTTCTGCTGCTAGGAATCACCTGGTGGTCGAGCCTCGACGCCGAGGGTGGCCGGCAGCGGGCAGCGGTGTTCGCCGCCTTCCTGGCGGTGACGCCGATGATCTCGACCATCACCTGGAACCACCACCTCATCACCGAGCTGCTGGTGCTGGCGCTCATCGCTCCATCGCTTCGTGTTGGTGCGCGGGCGTGGTGGTTGGTGGCGCTCAGTTACCCGTTGCTGTGGATCTCGCGGGATAATTTCGATCCGCTGGTGGCGGCCGTCGGCCTGGCCAATCCACACGGACTCGCGGTTTTGCCATACCTGGTGCTGACCAGCGCGAACCTGGTGGGTATGGCCCTGCTCTGGCTGGCGTGCCTGGATGTGCTTGGAACGTACAGGGCACAAGGCGCACACCCTCGCCCGCAGCCTGCGTCTGCCTAGGCCTCGACAGGCGCGGCCAGAGCCGGGGGCCGATGCGTCAACCCGATGCGGAGCGTCAGTCCTCCGATGAGCGCTATGCCCACGAATGTCGACCATGGGGAATCGTGGGTCACGGCCACCACGAGGGCCGCCGCCGAGAGCACGGCCCACTCCAACCAGCCGAACCCGCCGGCAAGGGCGAGAGCGGCGGCTCCCAACACCAGGTCGGACTCAAGAGCGTGCGGGGCGGCGAGCAGGCTGGCGCCGATGACAACCGCCGGAGCCTCGTTTGGCACATCACGTCTGGTCCTTGCCAGTAAGACGGCGCCCGCCACCACCACCATCAACACGGCGATCGCCGCTCCCATTGCCGGCGCCCGGCCGATCGGCAGGTGCAGGACGGCCCCCACCAGCGACAGCTCACTACCAATGTGGCCAGCCCTCGAAGACAGGAAATTCAGCCACTGCAGCGGCCAGCGGGGGTCTCGAAGGGCAACCGCTGCCAGCAAGCCGGCAGCCGACAGCGCCCAGCCGGCCACTACGCGCCACTCTCGCGCTACTAGGAGGACGAGCGCCAGCCCGACCACCAGGTGCGTTTGGCCAGGCAGAGGCCAAGGGCGCAGCCCGCGACGAACCGCCGGTCAGATCGCCAGAGCACGAAGGCCGCGCCGAGGCCCAGCACAACCAGGCCATCTATTTGTGCGTTCAAGGCCATGAGCGCGGCGGGCACCGAGGCAAACGCGGCGAGGGCAGGCCATCGCCGCTGGCCACCGCGCGCCAGGACAGCCAAGCCAACGGCGAGCGCCACCAGCTCCACCAGGATCCAGAGCCGAGCCCCGAGGTTGTTCCCGATCGCGGCGAAGGGCGCGCTCAACAGCGCGATCCACGGCGGTTGATCGAACGGCAGAAGGCCTCCCTGGTCATCTGGGTTCAGCCTGACCCCGCGCGCGATGCCAGCCTGGACGCGCACCTGGGCGGGCCGGTTAGAGGAGGTCCGGATCGCCCGAGAACGCCAGCCGGCCGCCAACCGCGAAGGCCGGCCAATCCGAGTTCACAAGCGACTGCTCGCTTTCGATCAACGGAAAAGCGGCGATGCCGATGCCTACCCCCAAGAGGGCCACCCGGGCCCGCATCAGCCAACGATTGGGGCGGCTCACGGCCCCGGGAGCGGTAGCTGCAGCCTGTAGATCTGTACCCCTTCCTTGTCATACACGCGGAGCAGCTCGGGTCCCAATGGGCCCACGCCCTCGGTGCGCTCGTTGGGGCCGACGAACAGATAGCTGGCGTTGTTCGCCGTCATGAAGGCGCCCAGGCCGGGGTCCCCCGCGCGGAGGGCGTCATGCGCCAGCTGCGCCCGAACCGTGTAGTTGATGGTCTCGCTGTAGTGGCCGACGTACACCCGGTCGCCTGCCCAGGCGGGGATCTCGAGACCGGTGTTGGGCTCGCAGAGAACCCCCGGAGGGCTCCCCGCGCCGCGATGATCGCTCAGCCAGGTGAACGCGTCGACCTCGCCACGGTCGATGTAGATGATGGGGTCCCGGACGGCGGCCAAGCGGAACGCGATCGCCAGGACCAGAAGGGTGCTGACCGCCGAGATCGATACCAACGAGAAGGCCATGCGACGCCGGTTACGCATTTTCAGGCGCTCGCCAAGAAGGCCGATGCCCGCCGCCGCCAGCATCCCCACCGGCATGTACAGACCATCGATGAGGCGGCGCTGGATGTTGACCGGGTTGGGGATGTAGAGGAGGGCCACGACCAGGATCAGCCACGCCGCCATCACCGCCGACTCGGGGCGGTCACGGAAGGCGCCGCGAGCCAGCGCGTAGAGCGCCAGGGCCAGTGGCACCCCCAGGCCGAAGAACAGGCTGATGAAGCCGGGCGCCTGGTGCTTCCACTGCCGCGACCACTCCACTATCACCGCGTCGCCGTTGAGGACGCCGACGAAGTAGACCAGCAGCGGCAGGCACACCACGAATGGCAGCGCCGTGATCAGCCAGGTCGTCGGCTGGGGGCGCACGAGCACCAAGAAGACGAACGCCAGGGGCGCCAGCACGAAGAGCATCTGGGGATGGATGAAGCAGAGCGCCAGAAGCGAGATCGCCGCCAGCAGCGCGGCGCGCAGGCGGCCGCGGTTGTCGGCGGCCCGCTCGATCGCGGTCAGTTGGATCAGCGAGATCGCCATCAGCGCCGCCGCCCAGGCGAAGTGCGGAATTGCCAATACCGAGTACACGGCGCTGAGCTCGGGCAGGTGGAGGTCGAGCGCCTCCAACCTGGCTCCGAAAAGACTCTCGCGGCCGGCGAGTGAGGCCAGCAGGAGCAACAGGTAACCCGCTCCCGAGCCGACCAGGGTCAACACCACTGCCAGCCGCCGGGAGGCCTGGGGCAGGACACAGGCTGCCAGCGCCCGGGTGGCGTAGACGAGGGCGATGGCGCCTGACAGCCTGGCCAGGTGGTAAGCGGCGAAGAGGGAGATGTGGAGCAGGGCAGCCAGCTTTCCCCACAGGATGTAGAAGAGGAACAGCAGCACGGGTTGCGGGTTGGGAGTGGTGATGTAGCGATCGGTCCAACCCCAGGCGCCGTCGGCACCCTCTCGCATCTTCGAGATGTACGTCGCGGCGTCGTCGGCGATGAAGAAGAAGCCGTTGAAGACCTTGCCCTGCGGCTGGGTGGCGTAGGCGTAGAGATAGGGCAGCAGCGTGACGGCGAAGATCGCCAGCCCCCACGCCGATGACACCAACAGCTCCCGCCGCCACCGTGAGACTCCTGGGCGGCCGGTGCTCGCCGGTGCTGCCTGGCTCACCTGACCCTGCGCCGGATCCGGAAGAGCGCCGCGAACATCCGCGTCGAATCCCGAAGGGCGCTGACGCGCGTGTCAGCGGAGTTGCGCCAGTGGACGGGGATCTCCCGGATCACCAGGCCCCGGCGCCGGGCGCGGTAGAGCACTTCGGGGTCGAATTCGAAGCCGCGGCTGACCATGGCCCCGAACAGTTCGCGGCCGATGTCACCCCGGAAGGCCTTGAAGCCGCATTGGGTGTCATGCAGACCTGGCAGCAGCAGAGCCTGGACGAAGAGGTTGAAGACGCGGCCCATCGTCTCGCGGTAGATCGGCTGGTGGACCTCGACCAGGCGCCGGTCGAGCGCCCGCGAGCCGATCGCGACGTCAGCGCCGTCCTCGATCGCGCTGATCAGCGGCTCAGCGTCGGCTATCGGCGTCGAGAGGTCGGCGTCGGTGAAGAGGACGATGTCGCCCTTCGATGCCAGGACCCCGGTGCGGACCGCGGCGCCCTTGCCAAGGTTGACCTGGTGGCGAACGAGGCGGACATCGGCGCCCTCCCCGTTCATCGTGTCAACCGCGGCGACGGTGCTATCGCGGCTCCCGTCATCGACCACGATGACCTCATAGGTGCGGCCCGATGCCCTGAGGTATTCCAGGATCAGCTCAAGTGACGCGGGCAGGCGGGAAGCCTCGTTGAAGGCGGGAATGACAACGCTCAGCGCCGGCGGGGCCTGCGCTTCAGGCACCGGCGCGCACGTAAATGAGGGCGACCGGGTCGGTGTGGACCTGCCGCCAGCCACGGGATTTCAGCAGCAGACGGAGCGGATCGCCAGCGGAGATCATCACCGTGTTCACGCGGTAATGATCGAGGGTGGCTTCGAAGTCGGCGCTGAGGAACTCAACCTTGAGGTATTGGTCGAAGATGTCATCGCCGTAGACCTCGGTGCGCCCGTCGATGAAGACGCGGTAGGTGGGGTAGGCCTTCCAGACCAGGTAGCCGCCGTAGTTGTAGAAGTTGAACAGCTGACCCGGGGGGTGCTGGCGCAAGAGGTATTCGGTTGCCGACACCGGCGCCGACAACGAGATCGCCCGGTCGACGGCCGAGGGTGACACCGCCGTCCAGGTGTAGACCGCGCCGAACAGCGCCACGATCGCCGCGATCGCGAGGTTGAGTCGAGCCAACCCAGCCGTTGGCGGTCGGGTCGTTCGTGGCTTCGCCCCCAGTCCGCCCAGCAGCGATGACGCCAACTGCCCCACCAGCGGGGCGCCGCACGCCGCAAAGACGGGCACGTGCCGCTGCGAGGTCAGGCCCAGCGTTAGACCGGCGAGCCCGACAAGCAGGTAGGTCACATCGACGCGAGCCGCTGAGCGACCGAGGCCGGCCGCACCCGCGATCATCACCAGGAGGATCACCAGCAAAGCCTGCCCGGGCAGCGTGTGGAAGTCCGGGGATCCCCACTCCACGATCAGGCTCTGGATGCGCTGGGAGCTGAGGGTGCCGAGAGCGAACCCAAGCGTGCGGTACGTCCCCGGCGTCAGCAATCCAGCCAGCAGCCCAAGCGCCGCCACCAGCAGCAGCCGGCGGAGCTCGGGCTGCTGGAGGGTCGGGAGCTCCTCTCCGCGGGAAGATGCGAACCGCTGCCATCGAGCCTGCGCCACCTCCCCGACCCAGAAGACTAAGACCAGGCCCACCCCCACCACAAAGCCGCTGTGCAGGTTGGCCCACAGAACGAAGAAAGGCACCAGCCAGTAGACACCGGTGCCGGGTTGCCGTCGGTAGCGCAGCAGGGCCAATACCAGCAACCCGACGAAGAGGAAGTTGAGCAACTGCGGTCGCGGCCCCCACGAAGGCGCCGAGGCCACGGCCAGGATGACCGCAAGCAGAACCGCGCTGGTGGCACCGAGACCGGCCCTGCGGAGGAGGCGGTAGACGAATAGCTCACCACTCGCCACCGCCGCTGCCGCGAGCAGGATGAGCCCCGTGATGCCGACAGCCCGGTAGAGCAAGAACATGCCTACGTCCGCCAACCACTCGTGAACGACCCAGACGTGGCCGACGGCGGTGAAGGAGTAGACGTCGGTTGACGGAAGGCCGTGATCAAGGATGTAGCGACCGTTGGCGAGGTGCCACCAGATGTCGGTATCGAGGTTCCGCGCCTGCGCCGTCGCCACCGCTGGGGCGACAAACATCACGCCCAGGAAAACCAGGACCAGCAGCCGCTGGGCGTCCAGGCGTCTCACAACCCGAAGAGGCGTTGTCGGATGACCAGCAACAGGAAAACCGGGAGCACCAGCATCCGCCGCGCCCGGAAGGGCTGCTGGGCCAGGCGGAACAGCCATTCAAGTCCCAGCCGCCGCATCCATGCAGGGGCGCGCCGGACCCGCCCCGAAAGGTAATCGAAGGTGCCCCCGACGCCGATCCCGACGCTGGCGCCGCACACTTCCAGGTTCCTCGCCAGCCACAACTCCTGGCTGGGAGCCCCATAGGCGACCAGGACGATGTCGCTGCGCGCGCCCCGGACCGCGGCCACCGTCTCGGCATCGCCCGCTTCGCTCGCATCACCGGCGAAGTCGCCGGCCACCGGCAGGCCGGGGTAATCGCGAGCCAGGGCAGCGGCGGCCGCGGCACCCACACCAGGCGCGGCGCCCAGGAAGAAGACCCGGTTGCCACGGCCCGCCGCAGCCGCGGCCAGGTTGCGGACGAGCTCCACCCCAGTAACGCGCGCCGGGAGTCGATGTCCGAGGATGCGCGCCGCCAGCATCATGCCGGCGCCATCCGGGGAGTGCAGACCAGCGCCCGAGAGGGCCTCGCGGAAAGCGTCGTCGCGACGCGCGCGCATCACGAACTCCGGATTGACGGTGGCGACCTGAAGCGGCAGGCCCCCGTGACCGCGGCGCGCATCGATGGTCTCGTCGATGGCAGCCACGGCCTCGGCCATGGTGACGGCGTCTACGTCAACGCCGAGAATTCGTAGCGCACGAGCCAAGTCAGCAGGCCACTAGTTAGCCCGTGTCTCGAGCACCGTTTCCAGGTCTTGGACGGTGATGCGCTGGATGCATGCGGCGCCGCAGCCGGCCATTGGGCCGCCGATCCCCGCACATGGACCACAGTAAATGTGAGCCTGAACAGCGCGATGGCGCGCCCCGTAGGGTCCCCTCTTGCGAGCCGAGGTGGGCCCGAAGATGCCCACCGTAGGCGTACCCACGGAAACCGAGAGGTGCATCGGCCCGCTGTCATTGCTGATGACGGCGTCGCAGAGCTGCATCACCGCGCCCATGGCGTCAATGTCGGTGCGACCGGTGAGGTCGAGTACGGGGTGGTCGATGTTCTCACGGATCTGGAAGCAGAGCTCCCGTTCCGCCTCTCCACCGAGGAGGATGACGCCCCCGCCGTGCTTCCCGATCAGGCGATTGGCCAACAGCGCGTAACGCTCGGGCGGCCACCGCTTGTGGGGAAAGTCGCGCCCGGAGCTGCTCTGACCGCCGGGGAAGAGTGCAACCCGAAAGGGGAGCTCCTCAAACCCCTCGGCGTGAAGGGTCTCCAGCGCCCGCTCGAGCGACGCCTGGGTGGGGACGTACTTCATCTCGCGGGCGATGTGCTTGCGCAGACCCGCCGCCTCGGCCAGCTTGAGGAAGATGTCGACCTCGTGGCTGCGGGTCTCGTCGGCGACGGAGTCGGTGAGCAACACAGCGCGGCCGCCTCCGCGGATCCCGAAGCGGCGCGGAACGCCGGCCAGGTACGCAACCATCATGGTCAGTGGACGCCGATCCGGTATGAAGGCCAGGTCGTAGCGCCGCCAGCGCAGCCTGAACGCCGAGCTGATGGCCTGGGCCAGCCTCCTGGCGGTCGATGCAACCGGGTTGAACAGGGGCAGGACCTCATCGACGTCGGGGTTGGTCATCATGGCCGGGCGGGCCCAGTCCCCCACGGCGTAGTCGATCCGGGCGTCAGGGTACGCAGCCCGCAGGGTCGCAACCAGCGGCGTGGTCATCAATACATCCCCCAGGCAGCACGGCTTGAGGACAAGGATGTTCATAGCCCGGTTATCTTGAAGGATCGCGAGGACGCCGCTGGCTTAAGGACATGCCTCGAAGTTTCGCGAATTCAATCAGCTCTTACTTGATGTAGAGGAGGTTGCGCTTCAGGACGTCGAGGTTCTCGAGCGCCAGCCCCGTGCCGGTGGCCACACACGTCTGGGGGTTCTCCGCTACGATCGCGGGAACGCCGGTCTGCTGGGAGACGTAGCGATCGATGTTGCGGAGCATGGCGCCGCCGCCTGACAGCACGATGCCCTTGTCATAGATATCGGCGCTGAGCTCCGGGGGCGTCTGCTCCAAGACAACACGAATGCCTTGGATGATCGCCTCCAGCTGGTCCTGGATGGCATCGGTTATCTCGGTACTGGTGATGACCTGGTTCTTGGGCAGCCCGGCGACCATGTCGCGGCCGCGCACCGACATCGTCAGCTCCTCGGCGAGCATCGTCGCCGAGCCGATCGTGATCTTGATCTCCTCGGCGCTGCGGTCGCCAATCATCAGGTTGTGTTTCTTCTTGACATGGTTGGCGATAGCGTCGTCGAACTTGTTGCCGCCGGTGCGAATGGAGTTGGAGACCACCATCCCGCCCAGTGAAATGACAGCGATCTCGCTGGTGCCACCGCCGATGTCACAGATGGCGTTCCCGGACGGAGTCGAGATCGGCAGGTTGGCGCCGATCGCCGCCGCCAGTGGCTCGTCGATCAGATAGGCGGTCTTGGCGCCGGCTTGCACCGCCGCCTCCACCACCGCCCGCCGTTCGACACCGGTGACGCCGGAGGGAACGCAGATCATGATGTCCGGCTTGAAGATGCGCTGGCGGCCGCAGACCTTGGTGATGAAGTGGTGGAGCATGCCCTCGGTGACGACGAAGTCGGCAATCACGCCCTCGCGCATCGGCCGGATGGCCTGGATGTTGCCTGGGGTGCGACCCAGCATCTCCGAGGCCTCAGTGCCTACAGCGAGGATCCGGTCTCCCTTCTCATTGACCGCCACCACGCTGGGCTCATTGAGGACAATCCCCTCGCCCTTGACATAGACCAGCACGGTGGACGTGCCGAGGTCGATTCCGATCTTCTTGGAAAGCAATCTTTACTCCGAGCGAGCGCCGGCAGTGCGAGCCAGCGCCTGAATCACGACTGAACGACGGGCTGGCTGACCCGCGCTCCCAGGCCAGAAAGCTTACCTGCCATGTCCTCATACCCCCGGTCGAGGTGCTCGACACCCATCAGCTGAGTGGTGCCCCGGGCGCAGAGGCCGGCGATCACGATCGCCGCGCCGGCACGGATGTCGGGGATGGTGACGATGTTGCCGCGGAGGGCGGAGGGGCCGGTCACCTGGATCCCACGCCGGTGCGTGAAGACCTCAATCTGAGCCCCCAGGGCTTTGAGCTCGCTGACGTACTGGAAGCGGTTGTCGAAGAGGAACTCCTGGATCACGGTGGTGCCGTTGGCCTGGGTCATGAGGGCCGTGTACTGGGGCTGGAGATCGGTGGCGAAGCCGGGGTGCGTCCAGGTGATCAGGTCGACCGGGTGGAGCTCGCCCTCGCGGCTCACGCGCACCGCTTCGCCCTCCTCCTCGATCTCGGCACCCGCCTGGCGCAGCTTCAGCACCAGGGCGTACAGCTGGTCCAGCGGGCAGCAGTTGGTCAACTCAACCCTGCCGCCAGTTGCCGCCACCGCGATCAAGTAAGTGCCCGCCTCGAGGTAGTCAGCGACGACGCAGTGGTTGTAGCCGCGGAGAGCGGCGACGCCGTCGATGTCGATCCGGTCGGTGCCGGCGCCCTCGATCTGGGCCCCCATGCTCATCAGCGCCAGCGCCAGGTCGGCGACGTGGGGCTCCCGGGCCGCGTTCGAGATCGTGGTATGGCCGTCGGCGAGGACCGCCGACATCATGATGTTCTCGGTCCCGGTGACAGTCGGCATGTCCAGCTGTATGTCGGCGCCGCGAAGCCCGTCGGTGGTGCAGACAAAGCTGCCGTCCTGCTCGTCGACGATCGCGCCCAGCCGCTGCAGTCCATAGATGTGCTGGTCGACGCGCCGCATCCCGATGTCGTCGCCGCCGGGCTTGGGCACCACGGCTCGGCCGGTTCGTGCCAGCAGGGGGCCCAGGAAGAGCAGCGAGGCCCGCATCTGCTGCGCGGCGGCGACCGGTACCTCCGACCCGATCTGGCCGGACGCGGTGAGGTTCAGGCCGCCGTCGGCTGAGCGCTCGACCTGCACGCCCAGCGACGCCAGGATGCTCAGGCTGGTGTCAACATCGGCCAGCCCAGGCACATTCCCCAGCCGGCACTGGTGGTCCGTGAGCAGGCTGGCAGCCAGGATCGGCAGGGCGGCGTTCTTGGAGCCGCCGATTCGGACGGCGCCATTGAGCCGCTCGCCACCTTGGACCAGCAATGCGCGTGTCAACTCAACCCGCGGGGCGGTGCCGGCTCAGGAGATGACCGGACGTTCACGTTTCGAACTGCGACGGCGGCCGAGCTCGGCCACTTTGATCCGGGCGGTCGATCGTTCCAGGAGGGCCGCGCCCTCGGCCATGTCCATCGCCGACAGCCGTTGCGCGAGCAGGTCCTGGGCTCGCCGGCGCGCCTCTTCGGCGCGGGCCTCGTCGATGTCGTGGGCTCGCTCGCCACTGTCGGCCAGCACTGTCACCACGGTCTTGTCGTTCTCGTCACGACCCACGTCGACGAAACCGCCGCTGACGAAGAGCACCTCCTCGTCGCTGCCGCCGACCCCATCCTTGGTCACCCGCAATGGTCCGGCCGTGAGCAGCGCCAGCACCGGCTCGTGCCGGTCGAGGATGCCCAACTCGCCCTCCGCAGCCGGCACGACAACGAACTCCGCCTCAGAGCTGTAGAGCCGGCCCTCGGCGGTCAGGACGCTGACGGGGAACTTGTCGGGCACGCGTTTTCTAAGCCTCGTCCTTCATCTTCTTGGCGGCTTCGAGGGCCTCATCGATGCCGCCGACCATGTAGAAGGCCTGCTCGGGCAGGTCGTCGTGCTGCCCCTCCAGGATCTCCTTGAAGCCCCGGATGGTCTCCTTGAGCTCGACGTACTTGCCCTTGTTGCCGGTGAACTGCTCAGCCGTGAAGAAGGGCTGGGAGAGGAATCGCTCGATCTTTCGCGCCCGGAAAACGGTTTGGCGGTCGTCATCAGAGAGCTCGTCGAGACCAAGGATGGCGATGATGTCCTGGAGTTCGCGGTACTTCTGCAGCACGCGCTGCACCCCGGTAGCGACGTTGTAGTGGTCCTCGCCAACGATGCGTGGATCGAGCATGCGACTGAACGACGTCAGCGGGTCGACGGCAGGATAGATGCCCTTGTCCGAGATCTTGCGGTCGAGGTTGACGTTGCCGCCGAGGTGGGCGAACGCGGTGGCAACAGCGGGGTCGGTGTAGTCGTCGGCGGGGACGTAGATCGCCTGGACCGATGTGATTGACCCCGTCTTCGTCGACGTGATGCGCTCCTGCAGGTCACCCATCTCGGTGGCCAGGGTTGGCTGGTAGCCGACCGCCGAAGGCATGCGACCGAGCAGCGCGGAGACCTCGGACCCGGCCAGCGTGTACCGGAAAATGTTGTCGATGAAGAGGAGGATGTCGGCTCCCTCTTCGTCGCGCAGGGCCTCGGCCATGGTGACCCCGGTGAGGGCGACCCGGGCGCGCGCCCCCGGCGGCTCGTTCATCTGGCCGAAGACCATGGCCACCTTGTCGAGGACGCCCGACTCCTCCATCTCGAGGTAGAGCTGGTTGCCCTCGCGGGTGCGCTCGCCCACCCCGGCGAAGACCGAGAAGCCGGCATGCTCGGTGGCGATGTTGTTGATGAACTCGGTCACGAGCACGGTCTTGCCCACACCGGCGCCGCCGAACAGCCCGATCTTGGAACCCTTGTTGAAGGTGACCAGGAGGTCGATGACCTTGATCCCGGTCTCGAGGACCTCGACGTCTGTTGACTGCTCCTCGACTGACGGCGCGGGCCGGTGGATCGGCAGGCGGGCGGCCTCCTTGGGTGCGTCCTTGCCGTCGATGGGATCGCCAACGACATTGAACATCCGGCCCAGGGTGTCCTTGCCGACCGGCACCGTTATCGGCGCTCTGGTGTTCGTGACCTCGCCACCCCGGACCAGCCCGTCGGTGGATTGCATCGCGATTGTGCGCACCAGGTTGTTGCCAAGGTGCTGCTGAACCTCGAGCACCAGCCGGTCCTTGGCGCTGGGCACCTCCAGCGCGGTCATGATCTCAGGAAGGTCGTTGGGATCGAACTCGACGTCGACCACTGGTCCGATGATCTGGGCGATGCGGCCGGGCGCGCCGGCTCCGTGCCTGGCGCTGCTGGCGCTGCTGGCGCTGCTGGCGGTGTCGGTGCTCACTTCTGTTGCCACTGTCTGCTCCTTAATTAACCGGCCTGCGCCAGCGCCTCGGCGCCGCCGACGATCTCCATCAGTTCCTTGGTGATGGCCGCCTGGCGCAACTTGTTGCGCACCAGCGTCAGCTCACCGATCAGCTCGTTGGCGTTGTCGCTGGCGGCGCGCATCGCGGTCATTGTGGCCGCCTGCTCCGAGGCCTGGTTCTCCAGGACCGCGTGGTAGACCTGCGACTCAACGTACCGCGGCAGCAGCGCGCCGAGCACAGCCTCCGGGCTGGGCTCGAACTCGTAGAGCGACTCCGCGCCCTCACCTGCCTTTTCCTTCTGCTCCGCAATCGCCGGCGGGATGATCTTGACCACCGTCGGAACCTGGCTGACCGGGTTGATATAGCGGGTGAACAGCAGCCAGACCTCGTCGACGTTGCCCTCGATGAATTCCTCCATCGCCACCGTCACCGCGGGCCGGATCTCGACGATCGGCGGTCGGTCGCTGATCTGGGAACGGTCGGCGATGATGTCGACCTCGACTCGTTTGAAGTAGTCGCGGCCCTTGCGCCCGATGGTGACCAGCTTCACAGGCGTCTTCTCGCTCTGGATGAAGCGGTTGGCGGCGCGGATGGCGTTGATGTTGAGGCCGCCGGTGAGGCCACGGTCGGCGGTGACCACGATGAGCAGGCGGTTGTTGACATCGCGCGCCTCGAGGAAGGGATGGCTAGCGTCGAGCTTGCGGGCCGCCAGCCGGCCGAGCATCCGCGCGATGCCCTCCGAGTAGGGCCGTGAAGCCTCCATCGCCGCCTGCGCCCGCCTCATCTTGGCGGCCGCGACCAATTCCTTCGCCTTGGTGATCTTCTGCGTGTTCTGCACGCTGACGATCCGCTGGCGAAGCTCGCGAAGGGTTGCCAACTAGGCCTCCTTCGCCTCTTCCACGGGCTTTTCGTCGGCACTGGCCGCTTCTGCCTTCGACTCCTCGGCTGCCTTCGGCTCCTCGGCGCTGGCCTCGGCTGCCTTCGACTCCTCGGCGCTGGCCTCGGCTGCCTTCGACTCCTCGGCTGCC
>OCZT010002613.1_pt1 | contig 18529 bp, 17 predicted proteins | sample 1539031 | NCBI WGS metagenome assembly OCZT01 (sample SAMEA3539308, study PRJEB22396) | soil metagenome | biome: tundra; feature: field; material: soil | place: USA | collected 2010-05 | depth 0.15 m | reverse complement strand
GCCCCCGCCGCAGTCCCCACGCCGGCCGCTGCCGCCATTCCGCCGTCCGTCTCGGCGCAGCCCGCCGTCCGCCGTCCGCCGTCCGCTGTCTCTCGCGAAACTCGCGAGAAAATGTCCACCCGCCGGAAGCGCATCGCCGAGAATCTGCTGCTCGCGCAGCATGCGACCGCGCATCTCACGACGTTCAACGAGATCGACATGAGCGCCATCGTTGCGCTCCGCGAACGCCTGAAGGACAAGGTCGAAAAGGCGCATGGCGTGAAGCTCAGCTTCATGCCGTTCTTCGCGAAGGCGGCGATCATGGCCCTGAAGGCGTTTCCCGTCGTGAACGCGCAGATTGACGGCGACTCGATCGTCTACAAGAACTACGTGAATCTCGGCATCGCGGTCGCGAGCGACGCGGGCCTCGTGGTTCCGAACGTCAAGGACGCCGATGCGCTCGGGATTCTCGGGCTGTCCCAGGAAATCGCCGCGATCGCCAAGCGCGCACGCGACGGAAAGCTGACCATGGACGACCTCACCGCCGGCACGTTCACCATCACGAACGGCGGAGTGTTCGGCTCACTGATCTCGACGCCGATCATCAACTATCCGCAGAGCGCGATACTCGGGCTGCACAAGATGCAGGACCGGCCGGTTGCGGACGACGGCCAGGTGACGATCAGGCCGATGATGTTCGTCGCGCTGAGCTACGACCATCGGATCATCGACGGGCAGCAAGCGGTGCTCTACCTCGTCAAAGTGAAAGAACTGATGGAAGATCCGGCGTCGATGCTGATCGACTGAACGGCGACGGCTGAACTGAACGCTGTCGCCTCCCTCTTTATTATGCCCGCACATACATGAGCGATTCACCTCTCAGCCCCGACGTCCTGATCATCGGCGGCGGCCCTGGTGGCTACGTCGCGGCGATCCGTGCCGCACAGCTTGGCTTGAGCACGGTCTGCGTCGAGGGCGACCGGACGCTCGGCGGCACGTGCGTCAATGTCGGCTGCATCCCGTCGAAGGCGTTGCTCCAGTCGTCGGAGCACTTCGAGTTCGCGCGCATGCACGCCGAAGAGCACGGCTTCTCCGTCGGCGGCGTCACGCTGAACCTCGCGCAGATGATGAAGCGCAAGGACGACGTGGTCGGCGCGAACACGCGCGGCGTGGAGTTCCTGTTCAAGAAGAACAAGGTCACCTGGGCCAAGGGCTGGGGCGCGCTCGAGGCCGGCAACGCCGTTCACGTCACCGCCGGCGACGGAAGTTCGACGATCTACACGCCGAAGAACGTCATCATCGCGACGGGTTCGGTGCCGACGGAACTTCCGTTCCTGAAGTTCGACGAAGAGCGCGTGCTTTCGAACGTCGGCGCGCTCAAGATCCCTGAAGTGCCCAAGCATCTGATCGTGATCGGCGGCGGCGTGATCGGCCTCGAACTCGGCTCGGTGTGGCGGAGGCTCGGCGCAAAAGTCACCGTCATCGAGTACGCGCCGACGATCCTCCCAGGCAACGACGAAGACATCATCAAGGAAGCGGACAGGATCCTCCGCAAGCAGGGACTCGAGATCCATACCGGCGCGAAGGTGACCGGCGGGAAGCGCGACGGGACCCGCGTGATCGTGAACGTCGAAGAGCAGGGCGTGCAGCAGCTGTTCGAGGGTGACTACGTCCTCGTCTCGATCGGCCGGAAGCCGGCGATGGCCGGCATCGACGCCGCGGCACTCGGACTGGCGCTCGGATCACGCGGCGAAATCAGCGTCAACGACGAAATGCGCACGAACCTTCCGAACCTCTTCGCGATCGGCGACGTCACCGGCGGCAAGCTGCTCGCGCACAAGGCCGAGGAGGAAGGCGTGATCGCGGCGGAAGTCATCGCGGGCAAGTCCGTGCACATGCACTACCACAACATGCCGTCGATCGTGTACACCTGGCCCGAGATCGCGACGGCTGGTCTCGCCGAGCACGAGGTGAAGGCCAGCGGGCGCGCCTACAAAGTCGGGAAGTTCCCGTTTTCGGCCAACGGCCGCGCGCGCACCATGGCGGAGACGAGCGGTTTCGTGAAATTCATCTGCGACGCGCAAACGGACGAAATACTCGGCTGTCACATGATCGGCGCGAGTGTCTCCGATCTCATGGCCGAGGTGGTGCTCGCCATGGAATTCCGCGGCACCAGCGAGGATATCGGGATCACGGTGCACTCGCATCCGACCATGAGCGAGGCGGTGAAGGAGGCCGCGCTCGCGGTGAGCGGGCGGGCGATTCACATCTGAAGCTCTTCGGTCTTCCGTCTTCGGTCTTCAGGCGAGATACCGCTCCCGAATGATCTTCACATGATGTCGCTCGTGTCCCGCCGCGATATACGCCAGCGCGCGAGCCGAGATCGTATGCCCGCTCGCCGTCCCCTTGCGCACCCATGCGTCGGACGGCAGTGAATCCGCCAGGGCGAGCGTGGCGGCGCGTACCGTGGCGAATTCGAGCACCAGGCTCGACATGGTGCGTGCGTTCGCGCACGAATTCGGCACCCATTCGTCGTGCTCGAACCCCGGCAATGGCGTCTTGTCCGCGCGGGCGATGCGCAGCATCCGATAGCCGAAGACGCGCTCGGTATCCGACATGTGCAGCACCACCTCCTTGAGCGTCCACTTCCCCGCTCCGTATGCCTGCTCGGCTTTCGCCTCGGCGACACCCTCCAGCAGCGCGACGGTCTCGAACAGCTGCGCGCGCAGGTGGTCGCGCACATCGCCTTCGGGGACCAGTGCGATGTACTGGCCGTAGTACTCGAAATACTCGTCGGATTCCGGACGGCTGAGCATGTGGGCGCCTCAACGAGAGAAGTGTGACCGGCGTATCTCGCCATGGTACTCTCACCCTCCTGACCCAGGACCGCCAGTGGCTCATTCACGCCGCGAATTCCTGAAGACCGGCGCCGCCGCCGCCGCGACGACCGCGATCGGCGCGCGAATCCTCGCCGGCGGGGACATCCTCGCCGCGAGCAGACCTCGACCGACGATCGGCGACCCCGCCACTCGCGAGCTCATGCAGGTCGCGCTCGACGTCGCGAAGGGTTCCGGCGCGTCGTACGCCGACGTACGTGTCTCCGCGCGACGCCAGCAGAACGTGAACACGCGCGACAAGATCGTGCAGGGCGTCAGCGACAACGACACCTTCGGCATCGGCGTCCGCACCCTCGTGGACGGCGCGTGGGGGTTCGCCGCCACCAGTCAGCTCACGAAGGACGCCGTCGCGGGGATCACGAAGTCCGCGATCGCGCAGGCCAAGGCGAATCGCGCGAGCCAGCTGCATCCGGTGGTGCTCGCCCCGACGCCCGGCAACCAGGTGGGCGAGTGGAAGAGCCCGATCACCACCGACCCGTTCACCATTCCCATCGTCGACAAGGTCGCGCTCCTCCTCGCCGCGAATGAACAGGCCGCAAAGGTGAAGCAGGTCCGCAACGTCACTTCGAGCATGTTCTTCCTGCGCGAGGAAAAGACGCTGATGACGAGCGACGGGTCGTATCTCGTGCAGACGATCTATCGCACGCAGCCCTCAATGACGGTCACCGCCGTGTCGGAGGACCGCACCGACTTCCAGTCGCGCGCCTCGAACGACGTCGCGCCGATGGGACTCGGCTACGAGCACGTCCTCGATTCGAAGCTCGGCGAGAACGCCACCCGTTGGGCGAACGACGCCGTGGAGAAACTCTCGGCAAAGCCGGTCGAGCCGGGGAAGTACGATCTCGTGCTGCATCCGTCCAACCTCTGGCTCACGCTGCACGAGACCGTCGCGCATCCCACGGAGCTCGATCGCGCGCTGGGCTACGAGGCCAATTACGCCGGCACCAGTTTCGTCGCGCCACCAGAGAAAGTGCTCGGGCAGCTCAAGTTCGGATCGAGCGTCATGAACATCCAGGGCGATCGTGAACAGCCTGGCTCGCTCGCGGCTATCGGCTGGGACGACGAGGCCGTGAAGCCGGTGCGCTTCGACATCATCAAGGACGGCATCTTCGTCGATTATCAAACGACGCGCGAACAGGCGTCCATGCTCGAGTGGTACTACAAGAAGATCGGCAAGCCGGTGCGCTCGTACGGCTGCTCGTACGCGCAGAGCTGGTCCGATGTCCAGTTCCAGCGCATGCCCAATGTCTCGCTGCTTCCCGGGAAGAACGATTACACCTGGGAGGACGTGATCGCGCAGACCGACAAGGGGATCGCAATCATCGGCGACGGCTCGTTCTCGATCGACCAGCAGCGCTACAACGGCCAGTTCGCCGGCCAGTGCTTCTACGAGATCAGGGGCGGGAAGATCACCGGCATGCTCAAGGACGTCGCGTATCAGTTCCGGACGCCGGAGTTCTGGGGCTCCATGGAGCTCATCGCCGGCCCGCGTTCGTACCATCTCGGCGGCGCTTTCGGCGACGCGAAGGGACAGCCCGGCCAGTCGAACGCCATCAGCCACGGGTGCGTGCCCGCGCGATTCAAGCAGGTCAACATCATCAACACCGGGAGGAGAGCGTGAGCGCGTACACCGCACCGCGATCGCTGCTCACTCCCGCGGGGATCCTCACCCGCGCAGAAGCGGAAGAGATCGCCAAGCGCGCGCTGTCGGTGTCGCCGGCACCGGAGACCCGTGTGTCGATCAGCAGCGCGGCGCGCGCCGACACGCGTTTCGCGGTGAACCAGGTCACGACGTCCGGTGAGAACCGCGACACTTCCGTGACCATCACCGCTTACGTCGAAGGCCGCGCCTCGAGCGTCAGCACCAACCGGCTCGACGAAGCATCGCTCGCGGCCGCCGCGAAGCAGGCGACGGAAATCGCGAAGCTCGTGCCGCCGAACCCGGAGCGGATGCCTGAACTGGGACCGCAGGCGTATCCGCCCGCGCGGGATCGCGCGATCACGCTGCCGAATCCACTCGAGCGGTCGCTCGCGGCGAAGAAAGTCACGGAGATGGCGCGCGCGGCGGGACTGGTCTCGACGGGATTCATCGAGTGCCGGGTGGGCGCCACCGCGCTGGCGAACTCGAAGGGGCTTTTCGCGTACGATTCGAGCTCGAGCGTGACGATGACCGCCACCGTGCGGACGACCGACGGCAGCGGATCGGGGTGGGCCTGCAGCGACGGCGACACGTTCGACCAGATCGACGCGCAGCGCGTGGCCGCGACCGCCGTGGAGAAGGCGAAGACCTCACGCGATCCGGCTGCCGTCGAGCCGGGACGATACGTGACGATCCTCGAGAACACGGCGGTCGGGAACCTCGTGCAACTGATCGCAGGCGCGATGCAGGCCCGCGCTGCGGACGAAGGGCGTTCGTTCTTCTCCAAACCGGGCGGCGGAAACAAGATCGGCATGAAGGTCGTCGACGAGCGCGTGACCCTGCTCTCCGATCCGGCCGACTCGCCGAGCTCCGCCGGAGGATTCGACGGCGACGGGATGGCGGTCGAAAAGGTGGTCTGGATCGACAACGGCGTGGTGAAGAACCTCAATTACGACCGTTTCTGGGCGCAAAAGCAGGGGAAGGAGCCCACGCATTCGAGTGGCGGGGGGCGCGGCGGGTTCGGCGGCGGCGGCACGCTGCGCATGATGGGCGGCACGTCGTCCATTGCCGACATGATCAGGAGCACCGAGCGCGGCATCCTCGTGACGCGCTTCTGGTACATCCGCGGAGTGGATCCGCGAACGATCCTGAACACCGGCCTCACCCGCGACGGCACCTACCTCATCGAGAACGGCAAGCTGTCGCGTCCGGTGAAGAACTTCCGCTTCAACGAATCGCCGATCTTCTTCCTGAACAACCTCGAGATGCTCGGCCCATCGATGCGCATCAACGCGTCGGAAGCGCTGGGCGCCGGCGGATCGACCATCATGCCCGCGATCAAAGTGCGGGAATTCACGTTCAGCTCGCTCTCGGACGCGGTGTAGGCGAGCCGGCTTTCACGGACGTGAAAATCAGAAGGGCGGCCGTTGGTTGGCCGCCCTTCGAAGTTTCAGCATCCCGCATTCCTCTTCCGCAGTCCGCAGCGGGTCGAAACCCGCATCCCGAATCGCAGTTAGTCTTTCTTGATCGCCTTCATGATCTCGTCCGGAAGCGAGGTGGGCGTCTTGACGCGGCGGCGCTTCCCCGTCTCCTGCTCGACGCGGCGCCAGAACTCGTACTCCTTCTCTGCGGCGTGGAGCTGATCTTCGTTCACGTTTTCGCCGTCGAGCCATGCGTGAATGGCTTCCGCCGTGTGCTCCGGCGCGAGCGGCACCTCGCGATCCGACACCGGCGGCTCGTGCATCGCCGGTTCTCGCGGGGGCAACGCCTCTTTGTGGTCTGCATCACGCGGATCGAGATTATCCATTACACGTATCGCTCCTCAAGCAGTTTCTGCAGCGCCTCGCGTGCGCGATGGACGCGCATCTTCAGGGCACCGACGGATGTCTCAAGCAGTTCGGCCATCTCTTCGTACGACCGCCCCTCGACGTGCTTCATCACGAACGCCTCGCGCAACGAGGACGGGAGCGCGCTCAGGGCCTCGTCCAGATCTCCTCGCAACTCACCTCGGTCCAGCTCTTCCTCGGGCGTCTCGTATCCAGACGGTTGATCGTCCTCTTCGTAACTCAGATGCGTGCGACGGATGTTCTTCAACCAATCCTTGCACCCGTTCGCGACGATCCTGAACACCCACGCATCGAAGCGGCCGCGCACCTCACCGAGGTGCTGATACGCCTTGATGAACGAGTTCTGCAAGATGTCCGCCGCATCGTCGGGACTCCCCGTCATGCCGACCGCGTGCCGGTACAGCGGGTCGCTGTAGCGGCTGATCAGCGAGGCGAACAGTTCCCGATCACCGGCCAGCACTCGGTCGATGATCACCTGATCGGCGTCGATCGGGTCTTCCTGCGGCGGCTCGGGCGGTGTGATCTTCACGACGCTAGTGTAACCTCCCACACGCGTCACGAACAGACCTCGCCGACGCCCAATACCCGAACGTGCCGGCACCGCCACGTAAGTAAGACGATGAACCCATCATCCCGTAACGGTTTGCCAGACCGGCGCTCCCTCGGGCGCTATGGACACAACCGCGGGGCCAGCACACCGGTTGGTGACGCCGTGCCGATGATTATCGAAGATCCGTATTTCGCGTCGATCGCGCTCGCGACGGCCGAAGCAATCGCGGCGTGGCCCGCCAGATTTGGGAAGACGCCGTCGAGCGATGTCGAACCACCGTACGGAGACACGCAGGTGAGCTGGTCCGCGGCGCTGTATACCGGGCGGGCCGAGAGCGGTTGTGGATACACGTCGACGAGGTCGGCGAACGCCCATCCGTTTTGCGAGGCGATTTGCTGGATCTGCGCGTTCATCTGCATCACCACGGCGTCGAGCGTCGCGACGTCAGCCGGGGTGAGAATCGCGTCTGCAGTTCCCGGCACGTCGATGCACGAGAGACTCTGCGGGACCCCGGTCGCCGAGTAGGCGGCTGCGAGAGACGGAACGCGCGTCGCGGTGAAGACGAGGTTCGCGCTGGTACCGCAGTCCGCCGTCACCGTAATACCGAAGGTCGCTAGTTCCCCACGGTCGTTCCACAGCTCTGCGGCCGGGCGGAGCGAATACAACGCGCTCACCTTCGGCACCGACAGCAGCACCGCCTTGGCGCCGGTGACCTTCACGCTATCGGCGATTGCGCTGAACACGGGCGCAAATACCGAAGCGGGAACGTAGGTGTACGGCGAACTCTGCGAATACGACGTCGCCGGCACCAGGAGCCCGCTCGTCGCCGCGCCGAGCACTTCGGTGAGGCCGAGCTCCACCGACACGATCGACGCCCCTTCGATGCGCAGCGCGGTGACCTGCGATTGCGCGGCGCCGAGCACCAGCGGATAGCGGGCGCGGTCTCCGGGACTGTAGGAAGCCGAGGCGTTGAGCAGCACCCTCGGTGTGAGATTCAGCGCGGCCCACGCGGTCGCGCCTTGCAGCGCCAGATTGCTCAGCGGCGGCGCGAGGGCGTTGAGGGTGCCCGCGCAGCTGGAGTCGGTGTTCGCGGTGCTGACTCCTGACAGGTAGACGCCCATCCGAAGCGGCGCGACGAGCGGCGGCTGGCATCCCGGCGCACGGAACATGGGAATCGCGAAACGACTGACCCCGCTGACGATCGTGTCGGTGACGACAAAGGCGAAACCCGCGCCCGCCGCGTGCGCGAGCAGGGCCGGCCACGCTTCCACCTGCGATTCGTACAGCACTCCACCCGACTGCACACCCATGGAGAGGCCGGTTCCAATCGCGATGTAGTTACCGAAGGCGCCGGCGCCCTTGGGGCCGTCGACGTGCGAACCGCTCCCCTCGCACGCCGTGAGAGCGAATGCGCCAAGCGCGAATGTCGCAACCGTGGCGACGGGCAGGATGGTGGCGCGAATCCGGTGACCGAAAAGCATCTCCACATTCTAGCAAGTGTGATTCACGCTCGCGCGAACGCCGTCAACTTCCTCTTCGAGCAAGCGCGCCATCGACACGGTGGACGAGAATCATGAAGATGGTGAGCCCGACGTCAGTAAACTCAGGTTGGAGAACCTAACAACAAGAAATGCTAAACTATCGTTATACTGTGCTTATAATGTCGTAGTTATGTCGTTAGTTTCTCGAAGAATCGCGACGTTTTTGGGGAATTATGATGACGAGATACGGCAAATTGACGGATAATTGACTCCAATCCGTTGTCGTTTCATCACTTGCCCCGCTACTCCTTTTCAATATACTTGCCCCGTGCTACTTCGCGCGGTTTCTCGTGATGCGAAACTAGAGGCCTGTTTTCTTGGTCGATCCGCGCGTCCATCGATGCCGACTCACGAGCGGCGTCCTGCTCGTTCCTGGAGCGAGACCGAATGTCCGATAAGACTCCTGCGACGGCCAAGCCCGCTGCAGCGGAAACTGTAACGCCTGTCACAGTGCCGCCTGTGCGCCGCCATCCGGGGCATCGCGGTGCCGATGTGCGCGACACCGTTGCCGAGATGGCCGCCAAGGCGCACGAGATCAGCATGGAGGCCGGCAGCAAGATGGCCGCGGCGATGAAGGATGTCATCGGCGCCGCAGCGGGCCTTTCGACCTTCACGCTCGAAAGCGCGCGCGACCTCGTGCAGTACATGGTTCGTCGCAGCCAGATGACGCAGGACGAGGCCGACCGACTCATACGCGAAGCCGAGGAGGCGTGGTCCAAGAAGCACAAGGGCAAGAAGCCGCCGCCGCGCCTCGAGCCCAAGCCGAAGGTAGCCGTCAAGCCGGAGCCGTACTCCCTGCCGAAAGCGGCCCCGCCGTCAGTCCTTCCGAAGAAGGCCGGCGCGCCGGCGCTGAAGACGGTCGTGGCGCACAAGCCTGCTCCCAAGAAGGCTCCGGCCAAGAAGGCTCCGGCGAAGAAGGCGTCGGCCAAGAGGCCGGCAGGGAAGAAGCCAGCCCACAAGCCAGCCCACAAGCCAGCCCACAAGCCAGCCCACAAGCCAGCCCACAAGTCAGCCCACAAGTCAGCCCACAAGTCAGCCCACAAGTCAGCCCACAAGCCAGCGCACAAGCCACCGCACAAGAAGCCGGCTCGCCCGGCGGCGAGGAAGAAAGCTGTGCCCAAGAAGTAGCGCGCGGTTGCCCCGCAACTACTCTGCAGACGTCCGGGAGCGCACCTTTCTGGTGCGCTCTCTGCGTTTCAACACCATCGGATCTCGTTGATGATCGTAACTCCCACGCGTGGCGACGCCATCGCGCTGACCCGGAATCTCATCGCGATCGATTCGCGGAATCCGTCGCTCGTCAGCGACGGTCCCGGCGAGAGCGCCTGCGCGCGGTCGCTCGCGCTGACGCTCGAGCACTGGGGTTTTCGCGTGGAGATCCAGGAGACGGTCGCGAACCGTCCGAACGTGGTCGCGCGCATCGGCCGCGCCGGCGGACGTACGGTGCTCTTCAACGGCCATCTCGATACCGTCGGCGTGGAAGGCATGGCGCACGCGCCGTGGGACGCCGAAGTGCGGTCCGGCCGCCTCTACGGCCGAGGGTCGTCCGACATGAAAGCCGGCGTCGCGGCGATGTGCGTGGCGGCGCTCCACATGGTGGATGCGAATCTCGACGGCGAGGTGATCGTCGCCGCCGTTGCCGACGAAGAGTACGAGAGCATCGGCACCCGCGCGCTCGTGGACTCGGGGATCCGGGCGGACGCGGCGATCGTCACCGAGCCCACGCGCCTCGCGATCTGCCCCGCGCATCGCGGTTTCGCATGGCTCGAGCTCATCGTGCACGGGCGAGCCGCGCACGGCAGCCGCTACGACCTCGGAGTGGACGCGATCACGCTCGCGGCACTGGCGCTCGCGGAGCTCGACGAGTACCAGCGAACCGTCCTCGCGAAGATCTCGCATCCGTTGCTCGGACGGCCGTCGCTGCACGCGTCGATCGTGAGCGGCGGGCTTGGGCTGTCGACGTATCCCGACCGCTGCCGCGTTCAGCTCGAGCGCCGCACGTTGCCCGGCGAGACCGCCGCCGACTTCGCGCGCGAGGTGGAACAGGCATGCGCGCGTGTCCAGGGCCGCGTGCCGGAGTTCAGCGCCGATCTCGTTCCCGGGTTCGCGCAGGCGCCGAACGACGTCGCGGCGACGCACCGCGTGGTCCGCACGCTCGCGGCCTCGCTCGAACGCGCCGGAGAGCACGCGTCGATCGAAGGACTTCCCTGCTGGACCGACGCCGCCCTGCTCACGGCGGCCGGCATTCCCGCGATTTGTTTCGGACCTGGTGACATCGGGCTCGCACATTCTGCCGAGGAGTACGTGAACGTGAACGAAATCGAGCGCGCGACGGGCGTTCTTGCCGGCTTCCTGGGCGAATGGTTCGGAGGAGCACGCTGACATGGCGCAGCTCACCGTGGCCGGATACGACGCGCTCGAGGGCGCGATCCGCGACGGGCTCCGCGTCAACGTGCGGCGCCGCGGCACCGACTTCGTCGTGATTCCCACGCGGCTGGCGCTGCGCGGCCGCCGCGAGGCGATCGAGGCGCGACACCCGACCACGGGCCAGCCACTCATCCTCTGGGTGGATGAAGCCGATTCCGTCGAGGTGATCCGGTGAAGGAGCCGAAAGCCCCGGGCGCCGAAGGCGCAGCGGCCACGGCAACAGGCTGCTTCGTCTCCATCTTCGCCGACGAGTCGTGCATCGGCAACGGCCGCGACGGCGACAACCCCGGCGGCGCCGGCGCGCTGATCGAGCTTCGACTTCCCTCCGCTGGCACGCTCGTGCGGCGCGATCTCTGGATCAGCGAGCCGGCGACCACGAACAACCGGATGGCCCTGCGATCGGTGATCGAGTCGATGCGTGCCGTCGGCGCCAAGGGCGCGCATTGCCGCGTGACGTTTACGACGGACTCGCGCTACATCGTCGACGGGATGACGCAGTGGGTGCACGCGTGGGCGCGGCGGGGATGGACGCGCAAGGGAGGCGCAATCGAGAATCTCGCGCTGTGGCACGAGGCGATACGCGCCTCCGGTTCGCACGCCGTGTCGTGGAGATGGGTGCGTGGACACGACGGTCACGCGCAGAACGAATACGTGAACCACCTCGCGACGCACGCGGCCGCGGACCAGACGCATTCCCGCGGGCTGGAGCCTTCCGGATTCGAAGCGTGGCTCGAGGCGGCACGTGCCAAGGGAGCGAACCACGCGGATCCGAGTCCATTCCCGGAACCCGGCGCATTCCGCGCGAGTTCGCCATTGCCGTCGCCGGATCGCTAAGATTCAACCGATGGATCCACTCGACCTGCTGTTCGAGCTTTTGGTCCGCGCCGTGCGCGATACTCGGCCCGAGTTACTCTCGCATCCCTTCGAGGTGGCGGAGTTGATCGAGCTCGTGCCGTACAGAGCGGCGCGCGCCGAAGGCGCCGTGGAAACGAACGACGATTATTCGCACGCGCTCACCAGGCTGCTGGCAGGCGAACGCGGGTACCTCTTCGCCGACGACTTGCTGCAGGACGACCTGCGAGCGGAATTGTCGTCGCCGAACCCGGATCTCACCGCTTGGCGCGCATACACCGGGTCGCGGGTGACGATCTCTCACGAGCACGCACGTAAGACGGGAGAGTCCATGCCGCCGGTGGCGGCTCCAGCGGTGACGCCAGGCGAGACGCGAGGCGCGACTCCATCCGCGCCGGCACCGGCCCGGGAGATTCACACCCCGAAGCCGATCCGGCCCACGAGCCCGGCGCTTGCGCGACCGCTCGATCCGGAGGCGGAGACCGCACCGCACTCGTCGAGACCCGGTTGCCGCTACTGCGGCCAGGCCCTTCCCGAAGACCGCCCTGTGAACTTCTGCCCGAGCTGCGGACAGAACCAGCTCGCCCGGCGATGCGCCGCGTGCAGCGCGGATCTCGAGCCGGACTGGAAGTTCTGCGTGGCGTGCGGCCGGCTGGCCGCGACCTGACGGAGCGGGAATCGGCGCTGATGTGGTTCGCACCACTGGATCGGTCGCTTGTCAGGTGCCGCGCGACGGCGGGCGTGCTCTTGCTGTTCATGCTCGCCGCCGTCGGTCCCGCACCGTGCGTGGCGCAACTGCCGGGCGCGTCGACGCGATCCGTCACGTGGCCGCTCAGGACGCGTGAGCACGTTGACCTCTGGCTGCACGGCTTCGCGATGATCTCGGGCGATACGTCGCCGGTCCCGCTCTTTCGCCGCGACTACCGCGAGGCGCTCCTCGCCGCGCGCGCAAAGGCGAGCGCGGTCACCGACCTCGACGTGAATCGTGACCTCCTCGTGAAACGGATGCGCGAGAATCCTGCGCTCGTGAACGCGCAATTCCTCGCGTTCTCCTTTCCGACATGGGAGGACCTCGTCGCGGCGATCGATGCCTTCGCGAAGGCCGATGGCGATCCGAGGCTGGCGAAGTCCAGGGAGATCGCGGCCGTCTTCCCGCTGCTGGCGCGCACATTTCCGTCGAAGGCCGACCGTGATTTCGCGCGGACGCTGACGAATGTGCTGCAGAACGAGAAGGACGTATTCTTCCATGCGTGGTGGGTCGAAGAGATGCGCCGTCGTGAACGCACGCTTGCAGCCGTCGACTCGACGTGGCACCGCGTGTTGCACCCGAGATTGCAGGGTTTCCTCAACCACTCCGAGCAGCCGAGCGGCGAGCTGATCCTCTCGCTCGCGCTCGAGGGAGAAGGGCGCACGGTCTCCGACGCGCGCGGGCACAGCCAGGTGGCCGTCGGCTTCCCGGACTCGCCGGAACAGGCGATGGACGCCATGTACGCGTTCACGCACGAGCTGGTCGGCCCGCTCGCCGGTCCGGCCGTCGAGGACAACACGACGCCGGCCGAAAAGCGCAGCGGCGTGGCGACCGTGATCGGCAGCTTCGCGCTCGTGCGCGGCGGCGCGTTGGTCATGGCGCGACTCTCGCCCGACCTCGCGGCGGGCTATGCGCGGTTCTACCTGCGCGTCGGCGGCGTGGCGTTCGACGGTGATCCGATGGCCGCGTTCGCACGGGCGTTCCCGATCCCGCGACCGATGCTCGAGGCGATCGACCGGCAGGTCGCCATCTGCTTCGGGGGGATCTGAACGGTGACGGGGCCGCGTTCGGATCCTCCCGCCGGGATGCACGAGCAGGCACTCTCACGCGCCGCCCTCGAGCGCGTGCTCGCGCGGGCCGCGCAGCTGCAGGCCGCGACCGGCGACGGCGACGAGCAGGGCTCGATGACCGAGGCGCAGCTCGTCGAGCTCGGCACGGAAGTCGGCCTGTCCGGCGAACTCTTGAGACAGGCGCTCGCCGAGGAGCGCGGGCGCACGCTGCTGCCCGCGGAATCCGGGTGGCTCGCGAGCCTCACGGGAATCTCGGCCGTGACGGCGGCTCGGACGGTGCCGGGAAAGCCGGCGACGGTGCTCGCGGCGCTCGACGCATGGATGCAGCGGGAGGAAGCGTTGCAAGTGAAGCGACGGTTCGCGGATCAGCTCGTATGGGAAGCGCGGCGCGACATCTTCGCGGCCATCCGGCGAACGCTTCCGATCTGGGGACGCGGACTCGAGCTCGTGCCGGCAAACGAGGTGAGCGCCATCGTCGCACCGGTTGGACCCGAAAAGACGCACGCTCGCATCGTCGCGGACTTCTCGGTGACGAGGAGCCGGCGTGCGACGACCGGGACGGCGCTCGCCTGCGCGATGCTGCTGATGACGGCACCCCTGGTCGTGATCGGCGTGTCGCCGGTCCTCGCCGCGATTCCGGCCGCGCTCGCCGCACTGCTCACGCTGCTCGTGACGAGGCGGCAGTACCGCCACCTCGTCTCCCGGGCGCAGATCGCGCTCGAGCAGGCGCTCGACCGGCTCGAGTTCGCCGACGCGAAGCCCGCAACCACCGCGCAGGCGCTGCTCGACGCGTTCATCGGTCCGCCACGGCCGCCGCGATGAGCGCCGCGGTCGCGAATTCAGCCGCCGACGCCAAGCGGCTTCGATACGCGAAGCGCTTCGCGACCGCGGTGCTGCCCGAGGTCTCGCGCACGTTCGCGATCTCCATTCGATTCCTGCCGGGCGTGCTCGGCCGCGCCGTGCTCACCGCGTACCTGCTCTGCCGCATCGCGGACACGATCGAGGACGACGGCGCCGCCTCGCCGGAGCGGAAAGCGGAACTGCTCGACGCCTTCCTGCAGTGTCTCCCGGATGCGGCCGCCGCCGATGCGTTCCCCACCGTCGCCGCGGACATCACGGGCGACCCCGCCCACGTCGACCTGCTCCGTCACACGGATCTCGTGTGCGTCCTGTTGCGGTCGCTTCCCGATCACACGCGTGGCCGCGTCGAGCACTGGGTCGGCGTGATGGCGCGCGGCATGCGCAAGTTCGTGCAGTTGTACCCGAAGGGGATCCGCATCCAGACGGTGACCGAGTATCGCGAGTACTGCTATTACGTCGCCGGGACGGTGGGCTGCATGCTGACGGAGCTCTGGTACGAGCACGCACCGAGCGTCGGCAAGCCGGAGTTCACGCGGCTCTGGACGAAGTGCCGCCAGTTCGGCGAGGCGCTCCAGACCGTGAACATCCTGAAGGACATCGCGTGGGACGCCGAGCACGAGAACGCGATCTACATTCCGGAGACGTCGCTCGCCGAGCACGGGAGCGGGCACGGCACGCTCCTCGACGACGCGCACCTCGAGGGAAACCGCGCGGCGGTCGCCTCGTTCATCCAGCTTGCGTGGGCGGATCTCGATGACGCGCTGCAGTACATCCTGTTGATCCCGCGGCGCGCCGTCGCCATCCGCGCGTTCTGCGTGCTGCCGCTGCTGTTCGCGTACGCGACGCTGCGCGATCTGTCGGCGTCGCGCGCGATGCTGCACCAGGGCGGCAGCGTGAAGATCACGCGCGCGGAAGTGCGAACGCTGACCATCGCCGGCCTGTTGGCGCTCTGCAGCAACCATGCCCTTCGGTCGCTGGTGGAACGCGTGCGAGTGCGGAAGTTTGTTCCGTTCGCGGCCGCTACGTAGCTTAAAGAGCATTCCGCACTCCGCATCCCGCATTTGAGGACAATGCCGCACTTTTTTACTGAACCCGTCGTCTCGCTCCTCGCGCGTCCCGCGTTCGCGGAACCCGCGCATCTCGCCGTCAACAGGATCGGCGACAGCACCGACGGCGAGCGGCTCGCGGAATTCGCCGGCCGGCTCTGCTACATGAGCCAAAAGAATCCCGCCAACCGCGGGACGCGGGAGTACATCGAGAACATCAAGAAGCAGGGTCATGGCAGCGTGCTCGAGCACGCATGCTATTCGCTGCTGCTCGAGGGCGTTTCGCGATCGTTGACGCACGAGCTCGTGCGCCATCGCGCCGGCTTCGCGTACTCGCAGCTGTCGCAGCGGTACGTCGACGAGTCGAAGGCCGCGTTCGTCGTCCCGCCAGCCATCCTGGGCGACGAGATGCTGCTCGCGCAGTGGAAGGCGCAGATGGAGACGGCGCAGGCGGCCTATGTGTCGCTCGTCGGGCAGCTGATGGAGCGCTACGGCTGGGTGGCCGACAAGGTGCACCGCCGCAAGATGGCGCGCGAGGCGGCGAGAGGCGTGCTGCCGAACTCGACGGAGACGAAGATCGTCGTCACCGCGAACGCGCGCGCCTGGCGGACGATGCTCGAGCTGCGTTCGAGCGAGGGCGCGGAATTCGAGATTCGCCGGCTGGCGGTAATGGTGCTGCGGCTCATGCAGGGTGAAGCGCCCGGGTTTTTCTCCGATTTCGAGGTGTACATGGCGGAGGATCGAGCGGAGGCGGCGAGAATCGGGTATCACAAGGTCTGAGCACAACAGACCGACCGCTGTCCACCACTGACAGCGGTCAGTTCAACTCCCCTAGCTCTCGACCTCCGCGCCCTTCGCCTTGGCTGCCGCGTCGATGATCTTCGCCGCGTGTTCGCCGGGCATGTGCTCGTACGCATGGAACCGCTGCGTGAACACCGCGCGGCCGTGCGTCAGCGACGACAGCTTTGTTGCGTAGAGATGCATGTCTCCCTGCGGGACGATCGCCCTGACTCGCGTGAAGCTCCCGTCGTCCGCGGGCTCCGTCCCGAGGATATGTCCGCGGCGTGAGCTGAGGTCGCCCATCACGTCGCCGAGGTAGGCATCGGGCGTCGTCACCTCGACCATCTCCAGCGGCTCCAACAGGGCGGGCCGGCACTTCGGCGCGACGGTCTTGAACGCGAGGATACCGGCCATCTTGAACGACGCTTCGTTCGAATCCACGGAGTGGTAGCTGCCGTCATAGCACTCCGCGACGAAATCGACCATCGGATATCCCGCGAGCACGCCGCGTGCCGACGCCTCCTGGATGCCGCGGTCGACGGCTGGAATGAACCCCCGCGGAATCGCTCCGCCGACGATTTCGTCCTGGAACACGTAGCCCGAGCCTCGCGGGGCTGGGCGCATCCTGACCCAGCAGTCACCGAACTGTCCCTTTCCACCGGATTGCTTCTTGTGCCGGCCCTGCCCGTCACCCTTCGACGTGATCGTCTCGCGATACGGGATGCGCGGCGCGGAAAGGTCACCCTTCACGCCGAACTGTCGCGCAACCCGCGCGAGCGCGACTTCGATGTGCCGCTCGCCCATCCCGCTGACGATCGTTTCGTGCGTCTCGCTGTTGAAATGCGTCTGGAACGTCGGATCCTCGTCGTGCAGCCGGTGCAGGCCCTGCTGGAACTTCTCTTCGTCCGGCCGCGCCGTGGCCTTCACCGCGAACGAGACGATCGGATCGGGGAACTGGATCTGCGGCATGCGCACCGGACGCGCCTTGGTCGACAGCGTGTCGTTCGTATGCGTGTTGTGCAGCTTCGCGACACAGCCGATGTCGCCGGGATGCAGACGGGGGACCTCCACGCGCTCGCGTCCGAGCGGAACGGAGAGGTGCATCAGCTTTTCGGCTGAATCGCGGGTGGCATTGTAGACCTCCTGACCCGCGGCAACCGTTCCGCTGAAGGTGCGGAAGTACGACACGTCTCCCACATGCGGCTCCGCCGTGGTCTTGAAGACGAGCGCGGTGAACGGCGCGTCTTCGGCCGGATGGACCTCCACGGTCCGCTCGCCCTCGGCACCCTTGAACGCGTGCAACTCCTCCATCTCGAACGCGCTCGGCATCAGCGAGACGAGGAAATCGAGCACCGTGCGCACGCCCCACGTGAGCTGGCTCGAGCAGCAGAGCAGCGGAAAGATGTCCTGCCGCTTCATGGCCTCCTTCATGGCCGACATCGCGAGTTCGCCCGGGAGCTCCTCGCCGCCGAAGAAGCGCTCCAGCAGCGCATCGTCGGTGGCTGCGACCGCCTCGACCATCTCCTCGTGGTATCGCTCGAAGCGTGCCTGTTCACTCGCGGGAATGTCCGCCTCTTCGTATTCGCCCACCTTCGTGCCCGGCTTGAACAGGTGGGCGCGTTTCGTGAAGAGATTGATGACGCCCTTGAAGCCTGCGCCCGCCCCGATCGGGATCTCTACCGGCACGACCTTCGTGGTCAACCGGTCCTTGATCGAGCGGTATGCGGCGTCGAAATCGGCGTGCTCACGATCGATCGTCGAGACCACGAACAGCACCGGATCCTTGCGCGCGACCGCTTCGCGAAACATCCGCTCGGTGCCGGCTTCCACGCCGGTGCTCGCGCCTACTGCGAGCAGCGCGCCGTCCGCTGCAGCCAGTCCCGCGATGGCGTCGCCCTGGAAGTCCAGGAAGCCTGGGGTATCCAGCAGGTTGATCTTCGTATCCTTCCACTCGGCATAAGCGCACCCGAGCGAGATCGAGTACTTGCGCTCGGTCTCTTCGGGGGACGTGTCGGTGAGCGTCGAGCCGTCCTTGATGGACCCGTGTCGCTTGCTGGTCCCGGAAACGAAGGCGAGGGCGTCGACGAGGGTTGTTTTGCCGCTCGCGCCATGTCCGACTACGGCGATATTGCGGATTGCTTCGCTGCGGTATTCGCGCATGAATTCTCTTGGCTCCTGTCAGGACCGTGGAGGGTGGCGCAGCGGGCCCCTGGAGTCAAGTCGGGCCTACCACCTGTCGTCTGCCGTCTGCCGTCTGCCGTCTGCCGTCTGCCGTCTGCCGTCTGCCGTCTG
>OCZT010002612.1_pt1 | contig 18530 bp, 10 predicted proteins | sample 1539031 | NCBI WGS metagenome assembly OCZT01 (sample SAMEA3539308, study PRJEB22396) | soil metagenome | biome: tundra; feature: field; material: soil | place: USA | collected 2010-05 | depth 0.15 m | reverse complement strand
CAGCCAGCTATCCGGAGGCCGACACCATCCATCTGGTGATGGACAATCTGAGTTCACATAACCGCAAGGCACTGGTGGACCGGTTCGGCGAAAAGATCGGCGGCCTGTTGTGGGAGCGTTTCACGGTGCACTACACCCCGAAACACGGCAGCTGGCTGAACCAGGCGGAGATCGAGATCAGCCTGTTCTCCCGTCAATGCCTAGGCCGGCGGAGAATCCCGTCGCTTGGACAACTGCAGCGACAAGCAAGGGCATGGAACCGGAGAATGAACCGCGACCGTGTCACCATCAACTGGCAGTTCACGCGCAAGAAGGCACGCCAGAAGTTCGGCTATAACAGAAACAACATCACACGGTCAGAGACCTAGTAAGGCCTAAGCAGTTGCCCCTCTTCAATCTTGTAGCCCGTCTCGTAGTGCTGCTTCGCGCCTTGGATGAGGCCATGAATGCCTGTGACCGAACGACGCACTCTCGGTTTCGGCGGCGTAGTTGTAGCAGTTTCGGCGCGGACTCGAGGCGCAGGTGGATCGCCCTCCTGCGACCAATACAGTTGATCGCCCGGCAGCGCCTCCGGTAATGCTGGTCGTGCCGGCGCTTTCCCGACTTCCAGCTTTGCCCAATACCCGCTCATTGGCCGCGGAACACGAAGAAGCGCGCAAATGCGGGCCAAGTAGCTCCCCGAAACCGAAAACTTCGTTGCAGCCTTTGTCATCGGCATCGACCAGACGAGTTCGTACAATTCTTTTCTTGAAACCACGCAGGCTATGCGCGCAACGTTTTGTACACCCCCGGAATGTACTGATTTGAAGTCCACATCTCACCCCAACGATGCGCGCGCCATTCAATACGCGCGCATCCACTGCCTGGTTTCCGGCGCTGGCAGTCGGTTTGCGGCGTCACTGCACAAGAAACTCCTTGCCGGCGAGAATCAGATCACTCTCCTGCCTTCCCGCTTATAGAACGACGTGAATCGTCTGCCTGGCCCGGATATCGTCTGAAGAAGCGCCGACGCGAATCTCCACCTGGTCCGGCTCCAGGTCCCAATGCTCTCCGCCCGTGTCCCAGTAACGAAGGGACGCGGCATCCAGGCGGAGGGTGACCGTCCTTGTTTCTCCAGCCGCAAGGTGAACCCGCTCGAATCCCTTCAGCTCCTGCAACGGCCGCTCCACCTTCGAATTCAGGTGCGCGGCATAAAGCTGCACCACCTCGTCCCCGGCCCGCTTGCCGGCGTTGCGGACGTCAATCCTTACGCTTAGCGTGCCGCCGCGATGCAGCGCTTCCGAACCAAGTCTGAGATTCGAGTAAGTAAATGTCGTGTAACTGAGGCCATATCCGAAAGCGTACAGCGGCTTCTGGTGCAGGTACATATATGTACGCCCATGGCGGATGTCGTAGTCCGTCATAGGAGGAAGCTGATCCATCGAAGCGACCCATGTTTCCGTCAGGCGACCGGCAGGATTGTAATCGCCAAAGAGGACATCTGCCAGGCCGTTTCCTTCCTCCTGGCTGCCGTGCGTCATCTCCAGAATCGCCGGGATATTGGCCTGTGACCAGGTGGTCGTATAGGGAAAGCTTGCATTGAGCACTACCACAGTGTGCGGATTCGCGGCCATCACCGCCTTGGTAATTTGCTCCTGCTCCAGCGTGAGCGAAGTGCGGTCTTCGGCTTCGTGGCCTTCGCTGGGCAGCGCACACTTGTGCCAGCCTATTGCATGGCATGTTGGGTCGTTCCCGATAATCACAATCGCCAAATCGGAATGCCGTGCCAGATCGACGGCCTGGCTAAGATCGGCTCCAGTGTTGTACGCGACGGAGACACCTAGGCCAACGCGGTTGCGAATACCCTCAAGTGGGCTGATTGAGTAGGGAGGCAATCCGCCGTATAGGTCCAGCAACACCTTGTCAGCGTCAGGTCCGATCACCGCAATCGACTTCAGTTTCGCTGCGTCCAGCGGCAGGGTCTGCCCTTCGTTTTTCAGCAGTACGATGGATTCGTCGGTGGTTTTGCGGGCCAGCGTCTTGTGCTCGGGCCAGTACCAGGGATCGCCCCTGGCGGGGTCAACATCGGTGATGCCGATGCCGGAGTAAGGCACGCGGCTGGTCGGATCCAGCATGCCCAGCCGGATCATCACCCGTAACAGGCCACGCAAATCCGCATCGATATCCGTCTCTCTGACCAGCCCCTGCTTCACTGCGACGCTGGTGGCCTGCGTGGTCTTTTGATAGTTGTCGATGAACTCATTGACTCCGGCGTGAATCGCTCCCGCGACTGCTTCCGCAAGCGTCTTGTAGTAGTGATGCTGCGTCACCAGCATGGTCAGCGCTCCGCCATCCGTGCAGATGATGCCGTTGAAGCCCCACTCCTTCATCACCACGCTCTTCAAAACCGGCTGCACCGCCATGGGGATGCCGTTCCAGGCGTTGTAGGCGGTCATAAAGCCGCCCGCGTGACCCTCCTCGATGCTCATGCGGAAGGGCACCGAATAGTACTCGCGGAAGAGCCGCTCATCGAAGTTCGAAGAAGAGCTTGTCCGGCCGTCTTCGTTGCTGTTGGCCAGGAAATGCTTCATCAACGCCACCGACAGCCAGTAGCGGGGATTGTCTCCCTGCAAGCCCTTTACGTAGGCCACCGCCATGGTTCCCGTCTGGTACGGATCTTCGCCATACGATTCCTCGCCGCGCCCCCAGCGCGGATCGCGGGCCAGGTCGACATTGGGAGCGCGCACAATCAGGCCGCCGCGGAGAAAGCGGCCACTGACATAGCGGGCTTCAAACCCCTCGACGCCCGCCACCTTCTCCAGCAGCGCCGGGTCCCAGGTCTGGCCCAGCCCGCGCGCCTGGGGAAACTGGGTTGTAGGAATGGCCATCTTGCCCGGCCCCTGCCATCCGCCCGGACCGCCCTGCGACAGCCCATGCAGCCCCTCCACGTGGCCCGTCCCCACCACGCCCAGGCGCGGCACATCGGGCTTCGACATCATTCCCCTGGAAAGCGCTTCGTCGCTGAGCATGTCGACCTTTTCCTCGAGCGTCATGCGCGAAAGCAGATCGGTGATGCGCTGCTCCGTGGGAAGATCGGGGTTCTGGAAGGGGTTTTGATACCTTTGCTGTGCCCTGCAGGACAGTGCGCAATAGACAAGAAGAAAGAGCGCCAGGATCGGATTCATGCCGTGGCGCCTCAGGCTGGACAGCACAAAGCCGGAACGCGCTGCGCCTGTTGCCGGCGTTGATTCGGCTGAAGAGTTGCGCCTCCGGGGCGTCGCGATGGGGTAGTTTCTCAGTGGCTCAGTGTTGCGCATATCCATATCCTCTCCTGCCTTTGCTGTTTTCTGTTTGCGAATCGCGGTTCAAGCTCAGCAGGTTCGTCGCCTGCGCTCCATGAACAAGCCGCCACGACCGATCTTCCTGCTTTTTCTCGCTCGCTATGAGTGCGGCTTCTGTGCACCCGCCATGGCAATCCCAATATAAGTGATTCACTTCAACAATCCTGGGCCAGCGCCGATGGGAAGGAAAAACTACGTTCCATCCCTAGCAGTTGCCTGAACGATGGCGGCTCGCCCCTTATAGGAAGCGTAACGCCAGGTTATTGGCAGCGGGCAAGCCGGGACGGAGAGGTTGGTTTCCTGAGGTGGAGCAATGGCAGCCGCCTCCGGCTTTTGCGAAGATGCCTGCAGCGAGCGTCTGATCCGTATTTTCATGTGTCGCCGCGCTGGGGAGCGTGCAGAACGAGAGTCTATCCGGCCCTCGTTCTGCGTGTGGGAGTGGGCAGCTTTCATCCTCTTAGAAGATGATCTTCAAGGAAGCGATGACGGTGCGCGGAATGTTGGCCTGACCCGTGGGAAGCGTTCCAAACCCCGTCCAGCTTGTACTGGGCGAGTAGGCAGGCGCGTTGTCGTTGTTTGTACCCGGCCCTCCCCACGTGGGGTGGTTAGCCGCGTTCCAAGCTTCCATGCGGAATTGTACAAACATCCCTTCACGCTTGAGCGGAAATTGTTTGTGGAACGCCGCATTCCATATTACCGTCTCGGGACCCCGGATAAATCCGACGGAATTCGGTGTCGTTTGAGGCTCCCATGTACTCCGATCTTTCCAGCAGCTCTGGTTGTTGTTGAACCAGTGCGCGCGGGTCTGGCCACCCACGGGCGCATAACTTATGCAGCCCGGCGCGCCCCAGTTGAAATCCGCCGACGGAAGCGACAATGGGCTACCGGTTCCCCATATTACCGAGTTGTCCACCAGCCAGCCATTGGCCAAAGTATTCAGCACTCTGTTCCTATTGATGTGCGGAAGCGGATAGACCATATTTGCATCCAAATAGTTTCTTCTATCGGCGCCGTCGAGTCCCTTCCACAGATGGGCGTCTTGGTAGTTTCCGCTGTTGAGATAGCTGGTCGTGGACATCCAGTTTGAGTACATATAGTTGAACACGAAGTCGAGATTCTTTACCCTGCGCTCCACCCGGGCATCGAGAGCGTTGTAGAAGGAGTCTCCCGACGGAACCCGCTGTTCCGAAACGCCGTTAAAGAGCGGATAGGCTCGAGCCAATTCCCAGGCGGGAATGGTTGTGGAAGCACCAAGCCCGGTATTTGCTGCCAGTACGCCGTAGAAGGGGTTGGTGACGTTCGTGTTGCAGAGAGCGAGGTTTGCGTAACACGCCTGCTGCTGCGCCGTCGTGATCACACCCAGCGAGGAGGTTACCGGGATGCCGTGAACATTGGTGCCCAGGTATTCCACATCCAGAAGAATCCCTCCTGGGATGCTGCGCTGGACGCCGAAGGACCAATGCTGGGTCATGCGAATGCGGCGTTGGGTGTTGTTGTAGCTGATGGATTGCCCGGCATTGGTTTCCAGACCAAGACCCGCTCCCGTGGGCTCAACGGCTCCGCTGGGATATGGTGCTCCGGAATTGAGGTAGCCGCTGGGCGTCAAGCCGCCGTCGAGTGAGGCAACATACCCGGTGGTCTGGCTGAAACCCATATCGTCCACGTCTAGGGTCGCCCAAGGGAAATAGATTCCGTAGCCGCCACGAATAACGGTATTCGGAAGGGCCAGCCAACTGAATCCGACGCGCGGCTGCCAGTCATTCCATTGCACTTTGAAGGGCGCGTCCGGCATGCCGTTGACGCCGGCGAACTGAAGGCCTCCCAGCAGCGGAGATTGCAGTCCTGGAGCCTTCGCATAATTGACTTGGCTGGTCAAGGGATTGGCGCAGGTCAGACAGAAACCGGCGTTGATCCGATCGTGCCGATCCCTCGGCGATTTATTGACATCCCAGCGAAGCCCGAGGTTGAGCGACAGCGTCGGCAGGACTTTGAAGTCGTCATGTACGAAGAGTCCGTAATAGTGCATCGTGACAAAGGTCGGCATATTCCAACTGACACTGCCGGACGTCGGATCGCCGAGAAGCAGCGATGCAACCGCGTTTCCTTGACCGGTCGTGTTTGCCAGCGGGTTGCCCCGGGTAGCGGCTTGATCAAACGTGAAGGATCCGTTGGGATTTCCCAGAACGCCGTACGGCGCTGTCTGGATATCCATAAACTCCGCACCGTAGTGCAGGCTGTGGCGACCGAGCAATTGCGTAATGCTTCCTGAAAAATCCGCGTCGGCGTGGGCAGTGCCACTGCCCGTGTTGCCGAAGAGACCGGTCATGCCTGAGACCGTCATGCTCGGAACAATGTTCGGATGCGGCGTGGTTGCAACCGCCGGCATGTTGAACCCCAGCTTGCTGGCCAGGTAGTTTTCCTGGACCGCTACACCCGAAACCGTCAACGCGGCACTGTGTCCGTAGGATGCCTTGAGGTCCATCACCCGCGCGGAAGAAAAGATGTGCGTCATATCCAGAATCGCGTTATAATCCCGGCCGCTCGAGACGCTGCTGGTAATCGCCGCATTGGGAAATCCGTTGCCTCCGGCATTACTGCCGTTGTTCTGCAGCGTGAACAGCCCGTACATGCTGGTGTTTTCTGAGAAGCTTTGATCCACCCGGCCGATGTACTGGTCATACGTGTAGGTGGTCGAATGCCGGACAACGTAATTGTTGAGCTGGCCGAGTTCGTTCGGAGCCGGGTACAGGGCGGCAATCGCCTGTCCGATCTTGCTCATCGCGGTTGCCGGTATCTGGTCGTTGGGATAGGGGTTCCTTGCATACTTGGTGCAGCCCCCCGAAGAATTATGGGTCGCGCAGTAGGTCGACGTGGGATCGTAGATGGTGTAACCAGACCCCAGGAAATTCCCTTGTAACCACGCTGGGAGCGGCACAGTATCCGTTGCGACCCCAGGTTGATCCTGACGGAAGCCCTCGTATGCGCCAAAAAAGAAGGTCTTACCCTTGCGGACCGGCCCGCCGAATGCGCCTCCGAAGGTGTTGCGAATATTCACCGACTTCCGGATGTTCGACAGGTCGGCAATCCAGCTATTTGCGTTCAAAGCTTCATTGCCGTAGTAGTCGTAGATGGCGCCATGATAGGCATTGGTGCCGGCCTTGACGTTCGCATTGAACGCCCCGCCTCCGGTTCGCCCGTACTGCGCGTCATAGGGCATTACACCGGCCTGTAGCTGCTGTGTCGCATTTTGATTGGGGACAAAATACCACGTGCCCATATCGCTCACCGGCGCGCCGTTGAGATAGAAGATGTTTTCATCGGTCTGCGAACCAGCTACGCCGTAGGTGTTTCCACTATTGCGGGGAGTAAGGTTGAACGGCTGGCCCGCCGTGCTCCGCATTCCCTGGGTAAACGCAAGGTCATCCCAGACCATCAGACCGGTCGAGGGCATGTTTTCGACTCTTGCCTGGTCCACCACGCCCCCGAGTGACGCGGAAACCGTTTCGAGATCGACAGCCCCGGCGGTTACAGTGATCTGCTGGGTTACGCCACCCGGCTTGAGCGCCACATTCATTCCCAACTGCTGCGCCGAATCCAGACGCACGCTGTTGTAGATCATGGTCTGAAAATTTGCCGCCCCCACCGTGACTGTGTACGTGCCGGGCAGCAGATACAGCAGCGAATAGATGCCTTGATTGTTAGACTCTGTGGAGGACGTCACTCGAGTATCTGCGTTGACCGCGGTGATGGTGGCGCCGGGAATCACAGCTCCCGTGGAGTCAGCCACCTGGCCGGTGATGGATGCGCGGAACTCCTGGGCGAACGCACGGCTTGCGTTCAGGGCTGTCAAAAGAAGCCCCAAAACGCAAAGATTGCGCACTACGCTCCAGAGCCCCAATCTCTTTCCAATTCGAATTGTCTCAACCATGTCACCAATCTCCCTTTTTAAATGAGTACTCATGCGAGGCCCTGATCTGCCGTCCAACCTTCAACTACGACCGGGAAGTCTTCTCAACGCAGGCACTTCATTAGGCTGCATTCAGCAAGTTCGCCAGACATAAGACAACGTTGTCATTGTTAGTCCAATAAACATGCCACTCAAGTGCTCCTGACTTCCCGCAGACGGTCTTCCCGTGGGTCTCCTAAGCTAGGAATAGGACCTTACTCCCCCTATTACAACGTTGTCAAGAGGATTTGCAAAAGGATATCCGCATCGCTCCTGTCTTTATACTCACGCACTACCCCTCCCCTCGCCCGTACATCGGGGCCGGATAAGGGCTGGGTTGCCGGGGGTAGTCCGCTGCATCCGCGCCCGACCAGGACCGTTCCAGGTTCAGCCGCTCACATGCCTCATTTCACCTCCTGCATCCGCAAGACTCGCGCAGCATCAGGCGCGTGGGTAGAACGATCGAGCGAGGGCTCGTCTCCGTCCCACTGTTCAACCGCTCGAAGAGCAGGCGGATGGCTTCGGCGCCCAGCCTTTCCGACGGCTGCGCAACCGCCGATAGCGCTGGCGTCAGCATATCCGCCAGATCGAAATCGTCAAAAGACAGAAGCAGAGTGTCGCGGCCCACTTCCCTGCCGAGGGCGCGCAGCGCGTGTAGGGTCAGCACCGTACACACCCAGTTCAGGGAAAAGATGGCATCGGCGCGCTTTTTCCCCGAGATATGCGGCTCCAGCCACTCCGCGGTGAGCATGTTTTCATGCTCCACAAGGCAGGTTCGCGGCGCACGCCCGGCCCGGTCCATGGCTTCGCGATAGCCGGCGACGCGCTCCGCGCAGTTATGCAGGTAGGGCCGCGCGCCGATGGCTACGATGCTCCGCGCGCCGTGATCCAAAAGGTGCTGCGTAGCTTCGCGCGCGCTTTCACGGTTGGTGACGGTCACCGAATCGTACTGCGCGCCCTGGATCGGCTCGTCGAAGGTCACCACCGGAAAGCTCGCCGGGATAATCCTGACCAGGTTGTTCCTGCGGCTGTCGGCCGGCGCAATCACCAGGCCGTCGATTTGGCGGCGCACCATGGTTTCGATCTCCGACCGCTCCAGATCCGGATAGCCGCCGGAACTGGACACAATCACCACGTGGCCCTTGGCGCGCACTCCCTCCTGCACGGCCTTGACCGCGTTGCTGAAGAATGGATCGGAGAGATTGGGCACAATCATGCCAATGGCCGCCGACTTGCGCGCCTTCAGGCCGCGCGCCAGTTCATTCGGCCGGTAGCCAAGGCGCTCCATGACGGCCTGAACGCTGGCTACTTTCTTCTCGTTCACGTTGGAGGACTCGTTCAATACGCGGGAAGCGGTCTTCAGTGAGACACCCGCTTCGCGGGCAACATCGACCAGAGTGGGTGCTTGACTCTTCTTCATGACCAGCCAATCGAGAATCTTGTTGCCCGGCTCACCGCACTCCGATCCAAGAGTACATCGCGGCCATTGTTTACGCTGCGGCGCCCAGGGCGGTACCTTTCGTTTCAGGGTACCAGAACAAAACCACGCCAATCTGCACCACCATCAGCACCGCTAGCCAATAGAAACTACGCACCCGCGAGGAATGTTCGAGGATCGGAAATACCTCGATCAGGACGGCACTGGCGATCCAGTGAACCACGGAGCCGTACCCCTGCCCCGCACCGCGAACCGCCGGCGGAAACAGCTCGCTCAGATAAACCCACACCACGGTTCCCTGTGAGAAGGCGAAGCACAGATTGTAAGCCCCCAGGATGACAAGGAACCAGACAGGCGCCATGTGGCGCGGGATGGCCAGCCCGAGACCGACAAGGCAAACGAACATCCCGGCGGAGCCGAGAATGAGCAGCGGCTTGCGTCCCAGCCGGTCGACGAAGGTCAGACCCAGCAGCGTGCTGGCCAGGCTCAGGCAGGAGATCCAGACCGTGTAGGTATGCCGCAGCAGATCGCCGAGGCCGGCGCTCGCCAGAACATCCAGCATGTACAGAAGCAAGATGTTGACGCCAGAGAGTTGATTGAAGACGGCGATACTCGTCGCCCACATGAGGGGACGCCTGTACTTGCGGTTGAACAGCCGTTCGCGTGGCATGCGTCCACCGCTGGCCAGACCGGTTGCCTGCGGGTGTGTGGTGAAATCTGTCTGCGCGGCAGCGAAGGCATCATTGCAGTGCCCGGCGCTTTCGCTGGAAAGCTTCCGCGGTTCCCCGGGGATGAGTGGCAGGAGAAAGAACAGCACCGCGGCGGGCGCAGCGCCCAGGCCAAAGCACCATCGCCAGTAGCTGCTGCCCGCACTCCACCGCACCAGCAGCGCTCCCATGGCAAATGCCAGCACGACCCCTGTGCCCACCTGCACCTGAAACAAGCTAACGAAGCGGCCGCGCAGGGCACGGGGCGCCAGTTCCGCGAGATAAAGCGGGCAACCAACTGTAAAGCCGCCAATCGTCATCCCGCTCAGGAAGCGCAGCGCCAGAACCGGGCCCCACGCCTCTGTGAAGGGCACAGCCAGGCAGAGCGCGGCCAGCGCGTAGACCAGCGCGCAGGCCGCAATGAGCCGGCGCCGGCCCAGTTTGTCGACACGCGCGCCAGCCAGCAGTGAGCCACAGACCGTGCCCCACAGGGAAGAAGAGATCATAAGGCCGAAGTGGGCGGGAGCAAGGCTGAATTGCTCTCGGAGACTCTCGGAGGCGGCCGAAAGCGCTCCCAGATCGTACCCAAAGATCAGTCCCCCCAGAGAGCAGATGCCTGCGGACACGATCAAGCGTTTTTCCAAAATGTGACACCTCAATCCGGGACCCGCGTCTTGTGTGCAATCTGTAAATCGAATCAAGCTGATTCCTCGCATTGTAGCGGGTTGATCGAGAGGGCGCGAAGAAAGTAATTGCCAGAAGGGCGGTGTTCGGATATGCTTTTGACAACGATGTCATGAGGTCCCACACGTTGCGCTCAATCGCTCTTCCCGCTCTGTACCTCCTGCTCCTTGCTGCTCCGGCTCTGCAAGCTGCACCCCAAAGCCCTGCGCCAGCACAGGATTTCGTTCGCCAAGTGCAGCTCGCCGTCGACCGCTTGCAGGAGTGGTATATACCGCGGACCGGACTGTGGAAGAGCACCGGATGGTGGAACGCCGCCAACGCGCTCACTGCGATCGTCGATTATTCCCGCGTAACCCGCGCCACGCGCTATGAGCCGGTGATCGCGCAGACCTATGCCGCCAATCAGAGCAAGGGCTTCCTGAACGAGTACTACGACGACGAAGGGTGGTGGGCGCTGGCCTGGATCGACGCCTACGACCTGACCGGGAATCCCGACTATCTCCGCGCCGCGGAAGGGATCTTCGACGACATGGCCGGCGGCTGGGACGACACTTGCGGCGGAGGCGTGTGGTGGAGCAAAAGTCGGCATTACAAGAATGCCATTGCCAACGAACTCTTCCTGAGCGTAGCCGCGCATTTGGCCAACCGCGTCAAAGACCCGGCCCGGAAAGTGAAGGATCTTACCTGGGCGGAACGCGAATGGCGATGGTTCCGGGGCTCCGGGATGATCGAGCGCGACCACCTGATCAGCGACGGCCTCACCCAGCAGTGCCAGAACAACCATCAAACGAAGTGGTCCTATAACCAGGGGGTGATTCTCGGCGGTCTAGACGAACTCTCCCTCCAGCACGGGCAGCGCGGAACCCTGCGCGAAGCCCGACGCATCGCCGACGCCGCTATCGACAGGCTTGCGAATGGTAGCGGCATCCTCCACGAGCCTTGCGAGCCGCAATGCGGCATTGACGGAACCCAGTTCAAGGGAATCTTCATGCGCAATCTCGCGCTCCTGAATCAGCGCGCACCCAGTCCGCGCTATAGCGATTTCATCCGGCGCAATGCAGAAACTATGCTGGCTAACGATCAGGATTCTGAACATTCGTTTGGCGTCGTCTGGTCCGGGCCGCCCGAATCGGCTAACGCTTCCACCCAAAGTTCGGCCATTGATGGGCTCGTCGCCGCCTTGGCGGTACAGGAAGGACACCTGCATTGACACCCAGCAAAGAGCAGAGGATGGGTAGATATCTGTCCATCGCGGAGACCACAACCATGAAACAGCTTTCGCCAAGAGGTACGCTTTGGCTCTGACCACGCGCCGCTCCGTGCTGCGGGGATGTCTCACCGCCGCTGTCACCTCTGCCGTGCCCTTGCCCTTTGCGGCCTTTGGCAACGAACTTCCGGAAGGGCGGCCCGCTCTCGCCGATCGGCGATTCACCAGCCCCGCAATCGAATCCGCCATCTCCACCGTCAAGGGGCAGATGGCCGATCCTAAGCTCGCCGCCATGTTTGAGCGCTGCCTCCCCAATGCCCTGGACACCACCGTGTTCCCCGGCACGCTCCAGGGCAAGCCCGATACCTACGTGGTCACCGGCGACATCGATGCGATGTGGCTGCGCGACTCGGCCGCGCAGGTTCAGCCCTATCTGCGCTTTGCCCGGCAGGACCCACATCTCTCCGCCCTGCTCGAAGGTCTGGTGCGGCGTCATGCCCGCATGGTCCTGATCGATCCTTATGCCAACGCCTTCACGCGCAACCCATCGGACCCGCCTCTGTCCTGGGCCGCCCACGACAAGACCACAATGGCGCCCGGCGTCGCGGAGCACAAATGGGAGATTGACTCGCTGTGCTATGTGATTCGCCTGGCTCATGGCTATTGGCGCAGCACCGGCAATATCGCGCCCTTCGATCAGCAATGGAAGGCCGCTGCCTGGAAAATCCTCGCCACCTTTCGCGAGCAGCAGCGCTTGCACGCGCCCGGCCCCTATTCCTTTGGCCGCTTGTCCACCGTGTCCAGTGAGGATCCCCCTCTGAATGGCTATGGCAATCCCGCCCGGCCCGTGGGCATGATCTTCTCCATGTTCCGGCCCTCCGACGATGCCTGCATCTATCCGTTTCTCATTCCTGCAAACCTGTTTGCCGTTCAGGCGTTGACGCAGCTCCAGGAAATTGCGACGCGGGTGCTCGCCGACGACAAACTGGCCGCGGAGTGTGCCGATTTATGCGCAACACTGCGCCAGGCTTTGGCCAGCTACGGTACCTGCCGCCATCCGGCATTCGGAACCATCTGGGCCTATGAAGCCGATGGCTACGGTAACGTGCTGATGATGGACGACGCCAACGCGCCCAGTCTCCTCAGCCTTCCCTATCTCGGCATCTGCAGCCCGAGCGACGCGTTCTATCAACGCACCCGGCAGTTCGTGCTGAGCAACTCGAACCCCTACTTCTTCGCGGGCAAAGCCGCCGATGGGGTCGGCAGCCCGCACACCGGACTCGGGCAAATCTGGCCACTTGCCATCATCCTGCGCGCGCTCACCTCCAGCGACGATGGCGAGATCGTGGCCTGCCTGCGAAAGCTGCGCGACACAACCGCCGGCACCGGCTTCATCCACGAGTCCTTCGACGGCAACGATCCGCGCAAGTTCACGCGGCCATGGTTTGCCTGGGCCAATACGCTCTTCGGAGAGCTGATTCTGCAAATCGCCAACACCCGGCCCGCACTCTTGCTACAGACCCTTTGATCGGAATCGCACCGAATGGCGTAACCTCAAAAAACGATGCACAAGAAAAAATGAGGCACAAGAAAGAGAAGATTATGCATAGAAATAGCCCGACCCGGTCATTTGCTCTTCTGGCCTTCTGTCTTTCGGTTGTCTTTGTTTCCGCAGGATGCGGCGGAGGCAGCGTGAGCTCTTCGTCGCCCCCCGTCACCGGCGGTTCGACCACGCATACCTACTCGCAGGAAGCCGCGTTTGGCATCCAAACCCTGCAAAAATGGTACGTACAAAGCTCCGGCCTCTATCTGGCTCCTTCGGGTTGGTGGGAAACCGCCAACTCAATGACCACGCTGGCCAACTACGAACATGTCACCGGCGACACTGCGTATGAGTCCGTACTTGCCAACACCTTCGCCAAGGCGCAAACCACTCACGCCAACTTCATCGACTCCTACGACGATGACGAAGGTTGGTGGGCGCTCGCGTTGATTGACGCCTACGACCTGACCGGCACTCAGTCCAACCTGATAATGGCCGAGACGATATTCGCGGACATCGCTGCCGAATGGGACACGACCACATGCGGCGGGGGGGTATGGTGGGAAAAACCCAGCTCCGGCGTGACCGAATACAAGAACGCCATAGCAAACGAGCTCTTCCTCACTGTCGCTGCCAAGCTGGCAAACAGGAACACCGGGACTACATCGGCAGGATACCTGTCGTGGGCGCAGGAAGAGTGGACATGGTTCAAGGCTTCCGGCATGATCAACCCGCAGAATCTGATCAATGACGGCTTGACTGCGAGCACCGGAAACGCCTGCATCAACAATGGCAAAACGACATGGACATATAATCAGGGGGTCATCCTGGGCGGGCTCGTGGAACTGTACAAGGCCGATCAGGATCCGACCCTGCTGCCGCAGGCCGAAACCATCGCCAATGCTACCATCGCGAACCTGACCACGCCCAGCGGCGTTTTGACGGAGTGGACCATCTCCGGAACCGATGCGCCGCAGTTCAAAGGCGTCTTCATGCGCAATCTGATGGCGCTGTACGGCGCTCTGCCCAGTACCAGCGCGCAAAGTGCCCAATACAAGGCCTTTGCCGAAACCAATGCCAACAGCATCTGGACCAACGATCAAGCAGCCGGCTACGAGTTCGGCGCTCACTGGGAGGGGCCGTTCGACTCCGCTGACGCCACGCGCCAGAGCTCAGCCCTCGACGCGCTGGTCGCGGCGGCAGCAATGCAGTGAGGGGTCTCGGTTTTTCGTAACGGAACGTGAGCCGGGATGGTGATTGCCTGCAATCGATCCATGCACGGAAAGCAGATTGCCGGTCCACGCAAGAACCCAGGATGGAGATTGCCGAGATGATGCGAAGGAATCTGAGGGCTGTTCTGTTGATTACCGCTGCCCTGGCCGGATTGCCGGCTGCGTCGCAGTGTGCGCCTCCGGCGGCGCCAGAGACGGCGGCGCAGAAGGCGCACGAAGAGCAGATGAAGAACGACTGGCCGTGGCTGGGGCGCTACAAGCAGGCCGACCTGGCGCTGGGTCCGCCGGCAGCGGGCGAAGAGCGGGTGGTGTTCATGGGCGCATCGATCACGGAGCGCTGGAAGCTCGACGGTCAGAAGGGATATTTCCCCGGCAAACCGTACATCAACCGGGGCATCAGCGGGCAAACGTCGCCGCAAATGCTGCTGCGCTTCCGCCAGGACGTGATCGACCTGAAGCCGAAGGCGGTGGTCATTCTGGTGGGCACGAACGACATCGCCGGCAACACGGGGCCGATGACGCTGGAGCAGTCGGAAGAAAATGTGGAGTCGATGTCCGACCTGGCGACGGCGAACCGGGTTCGCGTGGTGCTTTGCTCGATGCTGCCGTCCTCCAATATTCCGTGGAAGCCGGGAGCGGAGCCTGCACCCAAGATTGCGGCGCTGAACCAATGGCTCAATGCCTACGCGGCTCAGAAGGGCTACGTCTATGTGGACTATTACTCGGCGATGAAGGACGAGCACGGGGGGCTGCCGGCGGCGCTGAGCAAGGACGGAGTGCATCCGACGGCAGCGGGGTACGCGATCATGGTGCCGCTTGTGGAAGCGGGAATTGAGAAGGCATTGCAATAGTTGTTCGTTGCTCTTTGCAATTCCCGGAGGCGTGGATTTTACGGCGATGCGCGAGCTGCGCATTCTGGCAGCCGAGGCCCGCGCAGGCTGCTGTTCCGGCGTAGAACCGCTGGTGGTCCACGGCAATCAATTCGCTGTGGCTTCATTGATCGGGAGGTTCCGGGTATGAGTAGGACTGCATTTCTTTTTCTGGCTGCCGCAGTAGCATTGTCGACTAACTCAATGGGCCAGGCGTCGCGTTGGCCACCTGGATCCGAGCATCTGACTTTGCCGGTGTGGTCCGGCGTTGCGCCGGGCGAACGCGCAAATCCGCCCGCGGAGAGAAACCTCACTACGGCCAAAGACCACCTAGTGGCGGGGCGGCCTTTGATTCGTCTCACCAACGTCTCCATGCCGACGATCACCGTATACTCCCCGAAGGCTAGGAACACCGGTGCCGCGGTGATGATGTTTCCCGGAGGCGGATACGGGATTCTGGCCATCGACATGGAAGGCACGGAAGTGTGCAACTGGTTGAACTCGATTGGTACTACCTGCATTCTGCTCAAATACCGCGTGCCGGACTCAGGTCCTTACCCAAAAAGTGCGGCGGCTTTGCAGGATGCACAGCGCGCAATGGGGCTGGTGCGGTTGCATGCTGCCGAGTGGGGCATCGACCCGAACCGCCTGGGCGTGCTTGGCTTCTCGGCGGGAGGGCACCTGTTCGCAGCCCTCAGTAACAATTATGAAAAGCGGCTTTACCCTCCCCAGGACGCCGCCGACAAGCTCAGCTGCCGGCCGGACTTTGCGGTGCTCGTCTATCCAGGCCGCCTGACACTGCCGAACCAGAACTATGCGCTGAGTCCCGGCATTCAACCCACAGCCAACACACCGCCCACGTTCATCGTGCAGGCCGAGGACGATCCGGTGCATGTGGAGAATGCGGTGATGTACTTTATGGCGCTGAAGAACGTTAGGGTTCCAGTCGAGCTGCACGTGTATGCGCAGGGCGGGCACGGATTCGGCCTGCGGCGCACCGCGCTGCCGATAACCACGTGGCCTCAAGCCGTGGAGACCTGGCTGCACACAATCAAGGTGCTGTCAGCGGAATAGGGAAGCGCTTTCCATGAAGCTGCATCTTTGCCGGCTTATCGGGTCTTGTCGACCGGGAATTTCCCCGGAACTCACGGTATGCAAGCTACTTGCGCTCAGCCGTTCGCGCATGAGCCGATGAGAGACAGAGCACGCGCAAGAAGCATCCCTCGAACCGGCGCGCATAAAGCGAGCGGAAACCTAATATTTTCCGCTCGAAGGGAGGCCCATAGTGCCCGCTTTTAGTGCCGAACCAAAGGAAGCCAAGCGGGCCAAACTTAACTGCCGTTGATGGGCCAAACCAGAATGCCAGAATCAACGCAGTCTATGTTGTTTGTTTTGTTCAACTTAGATAAGAGAAGGACCCCGTAATTTGGGCCTTTTCTGAGAATCTCTTCCACTAGAGAATTTCTCCAGCCGCCAAAATCGGGCCCCAGAATAGGCCTTTTCTCTGACCTGACCATCGAAGGTCCGGTTTCTACAAGAGGTTCAAGTGAGAGTTCTTTGGCCGATGCTTCCGAATTGCCGGTGCCTGCCTAGGAAATCGTGAGTTTCGCCCTGATTCTCAACCAGTTGAACGGTCCCTTAACGAGTGATATGGCGATTTGGCGTAAATCGAGAAACACTCCAGGCGACATCGGCGTTTACCATTACCTATCTGCTTGAATACCTGTTTGTTATTGATTTCTTGGTTTCCGCTCTGCTATAGTCTCCTCGGTTGTTGTTGGCATTACGGTTCTTATCGGGCAAAACGTCTTTTTGAAACTTACACGGCATGGGAGAGACGTTAGTTTATAGGTTTGTGACCGGCGGCTACAATACGAGAATGTTTATAGTTGATTCCGATATTAAAGTTCCGCCCTGTCGTTCAAACGCGTTCATCCAAACCTTCACTGCCCGTCCGAGTGCAGATCGACTTTGCCGCGAAACTTGGCGTACACGAAGACAATGTAGCCGATGGCCAGCAGCATTCCGAAGCCCCACCAGACCAAACCTACTGCCAACGTGTGTGGGCCGGAGATGGCTCGGTTAAGGGTGATGTCGCGGTCCGCACCGGTTATCGCCGGCAGTAGCGTGGGATACAGCCCCCAGCACGCTCCGGACAGCATGAAGAATAGATAGAGGCAGGAAGAGAGGAACGCCTTGACTGGCTGGGCGTTTCGATTGAGGAGCCATATGCCGGCCATGGAAGCGATGACTCCGACGGGAACGACGAAGGTGAAGGGGTAATTGAAGTAGTTGTTCAGACTGGCTGAACGGACACTGATGGTGGCGGCGAGGCTGACGCCGGTAAGGGCCGCCAGCGCAACCCAGAGTGGGGTGACGATGCGGCGGGCGCGTTGGGCGAGTTCGCCTGAGGTCTTGATGGTGAGCCAGAGAGCGCCATGCAGCGTGAGCGCCACCAGCGCCACCAGGCCGCCGATGACCGTGTACCAATCGAGAATGCCGGGATGGAGTCCGGGCTGCCAGTTGGTCCAGAGGGGCAGGAAGAAGTAGCCGTCGGCATTGAGCGGAACGCCACGCAGGACGTTTGCAAGGGCGGCGCCGAAGAAGATCGTCAGGAGGGCGCTCGATAAGCCGAAGACGCCGTCAAGCAACGCGCGCCAGACACCAACTTCGATGTGGTTGCGCAACTCGATGCTTATGCCGCGCAAAATCAGCAGCCAGAGCACGATCATCAGCGGCAGATAGAAGCCGCTGAATGCCGAGGCGTAGAGCAGCGGAAAGGCGAAGTAGAGCGTACCGCCGCCAGCCAGCAGCCAGACTTCATTGCCGTCCCATACCGGACCGATGCTGGCAAGCGTTGTGCGGCGTTCCGCCTCCGAGCGCACCAGGAACAGATGAAGCACACCTACGCCGAGATCGAAGCCATCGAGCACCACATAGCCAACGATCATTACAGCAACCATCCAGAACCAGATAAAACCCATCATGACCAAGCTCCAATTTTTCTCTCTTCAATGGCGGATGAAAACATCAATCGGCATGAACCGCATTGGCAGCGATGGCCTCTGGTCCGTTGCTGATCTCTCGATAGATCAGGACTGTGAATAGGAGACCCAGCAGCAAGTAGAGCCCCATGAATCCCAGCAATGTGAACAGTCCGTTGCTGGCGGAGACGGTATTCGAGTAGCCTTCGCTGGTGCGCATCAGGCCATAGATGAGCCAGGGCTGGCGGCCCAGTTCGGCTGTCATCCAGCCCGCGGTATTGGCGATGTAAGGCAGTGGAAAGCTGAGCAGCAGCGCCCACAGCGCCCAGCGCGCTGTGTAAAGCCGCTTGCGCCAGAGCAGAAACGAGGAGACGATCATCAGCAGTGCAAACCAGGTTCCGAGGCCGGCCATGATGTGGTAGGCGTAAAAGAGCAGTGGTAGGGCGGTAGGCCACTGGTCGTGGGGAATTTGATCTAGTCCCTTCACCTCGGCTTTGGTCGTTCCGTAGATGAGGAAGCTCAACATATCGTTCACCACGATAGGATTGTCGATCTGGCCGGTGTCCTCATTGGGCTGGCCGATGAGCACCATTCCCGCGC
>OCZT010002611.1_pt1 | contig 18531 bp, 16 predicted proteins | sample 1539031 | NCBI WGS metagenome assembly OCZT01 (sample SAMEA3539308, study PRJEB22396) | soil metagenome | biome: tundra; feature: field; material: soil | place: USA | collected 2010-05 | depth 0.15 m | reverse complement strand
GACGTGTGCTCTTCCGATCTGCCTGACCACCGTAAGCGCCGCTGAAGTCGTTGGGCGTTTGCATGAGTTTGACACCGTGATCGATGCGCGCAGTGAGGGCGAATACGGGGAAGACCATCTGCCCGGCGCCGTCAATTGGCCGACACTCAACAACGAAGAACGACGCTCAATCGGCACCCTGTACCAACAGCTCAACGCGTTCGAGGCCCGAAAGCGCGGCGCCGCCATGGCAGCACGCAATATTGCAGCGCACATCGAGCGCGAAATGATCGACAAAGCCAAAGACTGGAAGCCGCTGGCCTACTGCTGGCGCGGCGGCCAGCGCAGCGGCGCGTTGGCACTGATTCTGGATCAGGTCGGTTTTCGCGTCTCCGTGCTCAAAGGTGGCTACAAGGCATTTCGTGCTGCCGTGGTGCAAGACATCCCGCGCCTGGTGAGCCGCCTGGACTGGCGCGTGGTCTGTGGCACCACCGGATCGGGCAAGACCCGGCTGCTGAACGCTTTAGCGGCCCAGGGTGCACAAGTCATCGACCTCGAAGCTTTGGCCAATCACCGCAGCTCAGTGCTGGGAGCGATTCCCGGATTGTCCCAACCGACGCAAAAACGCTTTGACACGCTGGTGTGGGATGCACTGCGACAGTTCGAGCCCAGCCGTCCCGTGTTCATCGAGAGCGAAAGCAAGAAAGTGGGCGACGTCGCAGTGCCCCACTCGCTGATCGAGGCGATGCGGCTAAGCCCGTGTCTGAACCTGGTGCTGCCCGATGCCGAGCGCGTCGCGCTGCTGCTGGAGGACTATGATTTTTTTGTGCGTGACGTAGAGAGTTTGTGCGAACGCCTACAGGTATTGGCCGAATTCCGCGGCAAGGCCGTGGTCGATGCCTGGACCAGTTCCGTCCGGGCCGGGAACATCGAGCCGGTCGTGCAAGAGCTGCTGACACAGCACTACGATCCGGCTTACCTGCGGTCAATGCGGCGCAACTTCGGGCGCTTTGAAGAGGCAACAACGATAACGCCAGATGATCATTCGGTAGCGGCTATGACGCTTCTGGCAAAACAGATCATGCAGAACCCCGATTTTTGACGATTCACTGCGCGAGCCAGTGTTGCGCCCATTGCAGTGCGGCCTCCAGATGGGCCAATGCATTGGGGCTGGGCGGCGCGCCGAGTTCAAAGCGCTCGCCACGAATCGCCAGCAGCGTACACGGCGGGGGTGCTGCACCGCGCAATTCGCAATACACCTGTAGCAAGGCCGGCGCCGACAGTGCGTGCGAGGTAAAGCTCGCGTCGTGTGCGGCAAGTAATTGGATCGCCTCAAAGGGCGCATGGCAACTCAGGCTGGCGTCAACAAACAGCACGCGCTGGCGACCCACAAGATCGAGCGCATGTTCGATCTGCAACTGGTAGTCGTCAAGATAGTCCACCCGCGCTGATGGCCCTGACGTGGTGCGCAAGCGTTCAATGCACAAGGGCCCCAGCGCGTCATCGCCACGGCTCGGATTGCCCCAGCCAAACACCAACAGCGGTGCCACCGGAGCTGGCTGCGCGGTCATGCTGGCGGACTCACCGGAGAACCCAGATCGCGCACCAATTCCCCTTGCTGCGATCTGACAACACGGTCAATCAATTCACGTTCAGGACCGAGCAGCGTCACAGCCAGCGGCATTTGCCCCAGCGCATGGGTGGCGCACGAGAGGCAGGGATCAAAGGCGCGGATCGCCACCTCGATGTGGTTGAGCAAGCCTTCGGTCAACTCGCGCCCGTCCAGGTACTCGCGCGCCACCGAGCGCACCGCTTCGTTCATCGCCTGGTTGTTGTGGGTGGTTGCGACGATCAGGTTGCACCTCGTCACCAGGTCGTCGTCGCCAACCTCGTAGTGATGGATCAGCGTGCCACGCGGCGCTTCGATCACCCCGACACCACCGCGCTGGCGCGGCCCAAAGGCCATCAGCTCGCCAGACAGAATGTCGGGGTCATCAAGCAACTCTTTGATGACCTCGACACAATGCAGCAGCTCGATCATGCGCGCCCAGTGGTAGGCCAGCGTCGCGTGGATCGTCTCGCCTTTGCCCCAGTCCAGAAACAAGCGGCGCTGCGCCTGCGCCAGCGGGCTCGGAATGAAGTCGCAGTTCTGCAAGCGCGCCAGTGGCCCGACCCGGTACCAGCCCAGCTCCGGCCCCAGGTTTTTGAGAAAAGGGAACTTCATGTAAGTCCAGGGTTTGACCTCTTCCTCGATCAAATCGAGGTAACTCTGGTCGCTGGCGCCGTCGAAGATGATCCGGCCCGCCGCATCACGGGCGCGCAGCACGCCGTCGTACAAGTCCAGCGCGCCGTCGGCGCGCACCAGCGAGAGCAGGTTCGAGCGCACGCTAGCGAAACTGTCGTACAGCGCCGGATTCTGCGCGTGCAATTGTTTGGCGATGTTCACGGCGTCTTGCGCCCAGGCAATCATCTGAACCACGTCGCGCTGTAGCAGCGCGCGGTCCGCCAGGCTGACATGCTTGTTGACGCCGCCCGGTACCGAGCCGGTGCCATGCACGCGTTTGCCCGCCGTAGCGCGAATCACTTCCTGGCCGAACTTGCGCAACAGCACACCTTTTCTTGCGATCTCGGGCTGCGCTTGCGCCACGCCCACGATGTTGCGCCGATTCACTTCGGAGTCGAAGCCGAACAACAGGTCGGGCGCCGCGAGGTAGAAAAAGTGCAAGGCGTGTGACTGCATGACCTGCCCATAGTGCATCAGGCGGCGTATCTTTTCAGCCGAAGGTGTGACCGGCCGTGCACCCACTACCCGGTCAAACGCTTTGGACGCCGCCAAGTGGTGCGACACCGGGCAGATGCCACACAAGCGCTGCACCATCACCGGCACTTCCCAATAAGGCCGACCTTCGATAAATTTCTCGAAGCCGCGGAACTCGACGATGTGCAGGCGCACCTGCTGCACACGGTGTTGCGCATCAAGCAGGATCGTCACCTTGCCATGGCCTTCAACCCTTGACACCGGGTCGATCGCGACTCGGCGCAGGCCGTGTGCGACGGCAGCGGGGGCAGCGGTTTCAAGTGATGTGTTCATGGTCAGTCGTAGTGCAGCAAACCGTAGCCGAGGTGCGGCGTGCGACCGGCCAGCAAGTCGGTCAGGAAGCTCCAGAACGCGTCGGCCGAGGGTGGGCAGCCGGGCAGGAAGTAGTTCACGTGCACCACCTCGTGAATCGGGCGCACCTTGTTCAACGGCAGCGGCAGTTCGGGGTCGTTCGGGATGGCACTGCCCGCACTCATGCCGGGCCGACTGCGGTACACGTCGGTCAACAGTTTGGCCAGGTCAAGGTGGTTGCGCTGCGCCGGCAGACCGCCGGTGATGGCACAGGCGCCCACCGCCACCAATATCTTGCAGTGCGTGCGGAACTCGCGCAGCAGCAGCACATTCTCGGCATTGCACAAGCCGCCTTCGATCAGGCCGATGTCGCACTGCCCCACTTGCTTGATGTCGGTCAGCGGTGAGCGGTCAAACTCGATGTGCTCGATCAACTCAAACAGCCGCTCGTCAATGTCGAGGAAAGACATATGGCAGCCGAAACAGCCTGCCAGGGAGACGGTGGCGACCTTGAACTTGCGTGGCGACTGTGACATTGCGGATACGCTCATAGGTCATCGCCCTGCACCTGCTGCGCCACCGACTTGTGGTCGAAACGCCGCTGCCCAATCGGAATCGCAAAGCCGCGCCGCTTGGGCAGGATCACACCCACCGGGCAGACGTTGGCAGCGCGGTCACCCAGCGTCATGGAACTGTCGGCCAGTCTGCCGGATTCACTGTTGACCAGAAGATGCGTCGCAATGCCGTGACCGCCAATGGCAAAGACGTTTTTGCCATCGACATCGCGGCTGGCCTTGACGCACAGCTCACACAGGATGCAGCGGTTGAAGTCGAGCAGGATGTCGGGGTGGCTGGCGTCAACCGGGCGGTCCGGATAGAACTCCTCAAAATGCGGGCCTTCCATGCCCATTTCGTAGGCGGTAGCCTGCAACAGGCAGTTGCCGCTTTTTTCGCAACTGGGGCAGAAGTGGTTGCCTTCGATGAACAGCATTTGCAGCAAGCTCTTGCGCTGCTCGTTGAGTTCCTCGGTGTTGCTCTCAATCGCCAGGCCGGGCGCGGCGTGCAGGGTGCAGGCGGCGCCAGCGTGGCCGTTCACCTTCACGCTGCACAGCCGGCACGAGCCATGGGCCGGAAAATCAGGGTGCCAGCACAGGTGCGGAATGTACTGATGAGCGCGCGTGGCGGCCTGCAGAATGGTCTCGCCGACGCGAAACAACACCTCGACGCCATCGAGCGAGAAGCTCTGCAAGGGCTGCACCTGGTCGCTCATGTCTCGTTGTCCAGGTGGGCGCCAGCGTCATCGCGGCGGGTCATGCGCCGGGCAATTGACAGTTCGGCGTCGAGATCGAAGCCCGGTTCAAAATGCGGCGACTTCAAACGCTGCTCATAGGCTGGACGGAACTTTGCGATGGTGTCGCGCAGCGGGTTGCAGGCGCTGGCGCCCAAGCCGCAATGGCTGGTGCTGTGCATCAGTCGGTCGAGTTCGAGCAGCACGTCAAGATCAGCGCGCGAGCCGTGACCGGCGGCCAGCTTGTCCATGCGTCTGGCCACCAGGGCGGTGCCAACCCGGCACGGCGTACAAAAGCCACAGCTCTCGTGGGCGAAAAAATGCGCAAAACCGCGCGCCACCTCGAACATGTCGCGGCTGCGATTGAACACCATGAAAGCACCCGCCGTCGCTACATCCTCAAACGCAATGCGCCGCCCAAACTCAGCGGCCGACAGACAGACACCCGACGGTCCTCCCACTTGCACCGCCTGGGCGTCACGCGCACCGCAGTCTTGCAGGATGCGCTCGACACGGGTACCGAACGGGTACTCATACAGGCCCGGGCGTTCGCAGTCGCCCGACACCGAGTGGATCTTGGTGCCGCTGGACTGGGGCGTCCCGATACCAGCCCACCAGGCGCCGCCGTTTAGCGCAATATGCGTCGCGCAGCAAAAGGTCTCAACGTTGTTGACGCTGGTCGGATGGCCCAGGTAACCGTGCTGCACCGGAAACGGCGGACGGATCCGTGGCGTGCCCCGTTTGCCTTCGAGCGACTCGATCAGCGCCGATTCTTCACCGCACACATAAGCGCCGGCGCCGACGTGGATCGCGATGTCGAAATCGAAACCCGCGCGCCCGAGGATGGCGCTGCCGAGCAAATTCGCAGCACGCCGACGCTCTAGCACTGCCAGCAGCGGCTCAAGCAAATAGCGGTACTCGCCGCGCAAATAGACCAGGCCGCGCCGGGCGCCAATGATCAGCGCCGCGATCGTCATGCCCTCGAACACGGTGTCGGCAAAGCGGCTCAGCAGCACCCGATCCTTGAAGGTGCCGGGCTCACCTTCGTCGGCGTTGCACACCACGACATGTTCGGCACCGGGCGCCTGGCGGCACAGCTCCCATTTGAGTCCGGTTGCAAAGCCGGCGCCGCCGCGACCGCGCAAATTGGAGAGCTTCATCTCGGCCAGCATCGCCGCGGGTCCACGCGCCAGCGCCGCTGCCAGCGCGATTCCCGGCGCGACCGGATCGCCGAGCAGCACATCGGCGCGGCGGATCTGGTCCTGCACCTCGAACCACTGCGTCGGCCATTGCACCACTGGCACGCGGCTGCGGATCAGCTCGGCCATCTGTGCCACTCTGACGGCATCGAGCCGTGTCACGACCTGGTGGTAATTGATCAACAGCGCTGGGCCCTGATCGCACAGGCCGGTGCAGGAGGTTTTGTCCACGCTCACGAGACCGTCGTCGCCAAGCTGGCCAGGGACCAGGCCCAGGCGGCGACACAGGTCGGCCATCAGCGCCTCGCTGCCGAGCATGCGATCAGTGACGTTGTCGCTAAACAGCACGCGGTAGGCGCCGACTGGCCGGGTGTGGAAGAAGCGGTAAAAACCCGCCACGCCTTCCACCTGCGCCAGCGTCAAGCCAAGCGCCGCAGCGAGCTGCCTCAGGCTGTCAAGCGGCAGCCAACCCTGCAAGGCCTGCAGCTCGCGCAATATCTGCACCAGCGCATGTGGGTCGTTGCCGTAGTGCGCCAGCACGACCGGCACAGCCGCGGCCGTGGCGTTCGATGATGGGCTGTTCGGATGCATGGGTTTGAACAAAACCACTCATCCAGACGCCACATGCCAATGGTTCAGGCCTGATAAAAGAACTCAGGCTTGCGCAGGAGTGTCGGAGCTTGCTGCTCCTGCGGAGTTGGCGCTATCGTCGTGCGTCGCCCCGCCCTGTGCACTGTCACCGACCTTGCGTTCGGCTTTGTGCTTTATTTTTTCCTCTTTTTTCTTCTTCTTCGCCAGTTCTTTCTGACGCTTTTCGTAACCGTAATTAGGTGTTGCCAAAGTATTCTTTCAAGTTGTTAGAGCCACTTTACCATTGCCCAGTCTCTGCCTTGCGCGGTCGGCAGATTTTTTGTTGCAACATCCGCTGCAAACGCCAGCCCATCCGCATCAAGCCAGCTTGCGCAGTGCCTGTTCCAAATCGGTCTGCAAATCGGCCACTGCTTCCAGCCCGATCGAAAAACGCACCAAAGTACCCGGCCTCAGGTAAGCGGGCCAGACACTGCGCATCGCAGCTAGGTCATAGGGCACCACCAGGCTCATCGGGCCACCCCAACTGTAGCCCAGCTTGAACAGCTTGAGCGCATCGCAAAATGCATCAATCTGTGCCGGCTTATAACGCGGATCAAAGAGCACGCTGAACAATCCGGCCGCGCCGCCTAATCCGGGTGAGCAGAGTTTGCACCAATGCACATGCCCAGGCGAGTCTGGCAAGGCCGGATGCAGCACCTGGGCAAATTCCGGGCGGGTCTGACACCAACGGGCCAATTCGCGCGTCGCAGCGTCGTGTGTCCGGTAGCGCAGCGCCAGGCTCGGCAGTGCGCGCAATACGGCTTCGACATCATTGGCGCCGACACCAAGCCCCAGGCGCATATGCGTGAGCTTGATCTTCATGTGCAGGGTCGCATCGCGGGTAACGACGCTGCCCATCAGCACATCGCCGCCACCGCTGGGGTACTTGGTCAGCGCGTGCACGACGATGTCAACACCCAGCGCCGGGCTGACCCCAGGAGCCAAGTCAAACGGCGCAAAAGCCATTCCCGCACCCCAGGTGTTGTCCAGCGCAGTGAGCACGCCACGAGCTTTGCACACGCGTACCAGCTCGCACAGATCCGGAAACTCAAGCGTCACCGAGCCGGCTGCCTCCAGCCAGACCAGACGCGTGCGTTCGCTGATCCTGGCTGCCAGATCCTGCGGCTTCAAAGGGTCATAAAACTGGTGCGAGATGCCCCACGCCTTGAGCTCCCCCTCGGCCAGGGCCTTGCTCGGGCCATAGGCATTGTCCGGAATCAACACCTCATCACCGGTTTTCAACAACGACAGCGCCACATTGGCGATCGCCGCCAGGCCGCTGGGCGTGAGTATGCATTGCAGGCCACCCTCCAGCGTACACAGACGCTCCTCGAGCAGGTAAGTGGTGGGCGTACCGTGCAGGCCGTAGGTGTAAGCCGTTTTGTCTTTCCACTCAGAGTGGCGCATCGCGGCCACGTTGGGAAAGATGACGGTGGAGGCTTTGAAAACCCCAGGCTGCGGCGCGGCAAAACCCGCCGGTGGCGTGTAGGGGTGATGGATCAGTGCGGTAGTCAGATCAGTCATGGTTCGCGGTGCGCTTAAACACTCCATTTTTCTATCAATTGCTGCGGACGCAGGACGTCGTAACTTTCAAACGGCTGATGTATCCACGGGTTGGTCGGTAAAAATTCCATCGAATAATCGGGCGTGAATGCCGACAAGCCCTTGGTCCAGATGACAGCGCTGCGCAGCTCGGTAATCGGTTTGTAATTGGTTTTGAGCTGATTCATCACCGCCTTGAGCGTGTCGCCAGAATCGGCCAGATCGTCCACCAGCAATACCTTGCCGGCGATCTCACCCTTGGGCGTGGTGATGTAACGCGCAATATCGAGCACGCCCTGAACCTTACCCGAATCCGACCGATAGGAGCTGGTGGACATGATCGCCAGTGGCTTGTCAAAGATGCGCGACAAGATGTCACCCGGGCGCATACCACCCCGCGCAAGACACAAAATGGTGTCGAACGGCCAGCCTGACTGATGAATCTTGATGGCCAATTTCTCGATCAGGTTATGGTACTCGTCATAACTCACATACAAGTGTTTGCCATCTTCGGTCAACATCGATTTGCCCCTGAATCAATCGGCCAGATAGGGATGGCGCAGCACGATGGTCTGCTCCCGATCCGGCCCGGTCGAGACCATGTGAATGGGAACGCCGGTGACTTGCTCAATGCGCTGCAAATACAGACGCGCATTGGTTGGCAGCTTGTCAAACTGGGTAACGCCCACCGTGCTCTCGCTCCAGCCTTCCATGGTCTCGTACACGGCGGTACAGCGTTCAATATCATCGGCGCCCATGGGCAAAATTTCAGTCAATTGGCCGTCGAGCTGGTAGCCGGTGCAGAGCTTGAGCTCCTTCAGGCCGTCGAGCACATCGAGCTTGGTGATGCACAAACCGCTCAAGCCATTGACTTGCGCCGAGCGCTTGAGCAGCGCCCCATCGAACCAACCGCAACGCCGACTGCGGCCGGTGGTAACGCCGGTCTCAAAGCCCACCGTGCTCATGTGGTAGCCCGGCGTGCCCGGCACCTCCCACTGCAACTCGGTCGGAAACGGACCACCGCCAACCCGGGTGCAATAGGCTTTGGTAATGCCCAGAATGTAGTGCAACAGACCCGGGCCGACACCAGCGCCAGCAGCGGCATTGCCGGCCACGCAGTTGCTCGACGTGACATACGGATAAGTGCCGTGATCGACATCCAGTAGCGTGCCTTGAGCGCCTTCAAACAGAAGATTGGCGCCCTTAAAGTGTGCTTCATTGAGTTCACGCGAGACGTCGGCCATCATCGGTTTGAGCAGTTTGGCGTGGCGCATGGCCTCCTCAAATACCGGCTCAAACAACACCTTGCCCGCCGCCATGTAAGGTGCGAGCGTGGGGCCAAAATCAAATGCAGCAGAACCCAGATAAGTGACGAGCACATGGTTATGCAAGTCCAGCAACTCATGCAATTTGCCAGCAAAACGCTCGGGATATTTGAGGTCTTGCACGCGCAGCGCGCGACGTGCAACCTTGTCTTCATAGGCCGGACCAATGCCGCGTCCGGTCGTGCCGATGATGGCCTGACCGCCTTTCTTGCGGGCGGCTTCACGCGCCACATCGAGCGCCGCATGAAACGGCAAAATCAGCGGGCAAGCCTCGCTCACGCGCAGGCGTGAACGCAGCTCGACACCGGCTTTTTCCAGCGCCCCAATTTCCTCAAACAACTTGGCCACAGACAGCACCACACCGTTGCCGATGTAGCACTTGACGCCGGGACGCATGATGCCGCTCGGCACCAGGTGCAGCGCAGTCCTGACGCCATTGATCACAATCGTATGACCGGCGTTGTGCCCGCCCTGAAAACGCACCACACCATGCGCGCTCTCGGTCAACCAGTCCACCAGTTTGCCCTTGCCTTCGTCGCCCCACTGGGTGCCCACGACAACAACGTTACGGCCTTTGCTTGCATTCATTTTTACGCTCTTTTCAATGGTTTCTAAACGGCTTGCACGACCCACTGCCCCGCGACCAGGACCAGCTCGCGATCACAGTGGAACTCATCAACTTCACTCTCGTGACCCGGCAAGGCACAAACAACGGTCTCTCCATGAGCGCGCAAGGAGGCAATCGCCAGACGCAGCCCGGCGGCTTCACGCCAGGGCGCATGTATCGCCGGGCGCAAGGGGCGCGCTGCCAGCACGCTCACCAATGCTTTCACATCGAGACTAAATCCTGTGGCCGGACGGGTTCGACCAAATACCGCACCGACCGCGTCGTAACGCCCACCGCGCACCAGCGCATCACTCAAACCCGGCGTAAAAATCGAAAATCGGGCACCGGTGTAATAGGCATAGCCACGCAGATCAGCCAGATCAAAACTCACTTTGGCAGCGTTCAGATGGTCCGCCAACCACCGCAAATTTGAGAGCGCGGCACGCACAGTGGGTGAAGACGGGAGTACTTTTTCAGCCTCAAGCAATACCTTGTCATCACCGTAAAGCTGCACCAGTTCCAATAAAGCCTGGCGGGAAACCGGTGGGAAATGTTGCGTCAGCAGGGCAAGTTCACTGCTGTCTTTGGCGGCTAATGCCGCATGAATTTGTGCCTCCAGATCGCCTTCCAGCGGCACACTTCCGAGCAGCTCTTTAACGATGCGCGCATCGGCCAGATCCACGATGACAGAGGAAACCCTGGCCACCTTCAGACAATCGAGCGCCAGCAGGAGCGTCTCTAAATCTGCCTCCAACCCGGCGTGGCCATAGATTTCAGCGCCAAACTGAAGTGGCTCCCGCGTGGAGCGAGGGCCGCCAGGGCGCGTATGTAACACCGGGCCGCAGTAACACAGACGTGTAACCCCTTGCCGATTCAACAAGTGCGCGTCAATGCGCGCCACCTGCGGCGTCGTGTCGGCGCGCAGGCCCAGCATGCGCCCGGAGAGTTGATCTGTGAGTTTGAAAGTTTGCAGATTGAGCGCTGCTCCGGCGCCGGTGAGCAGCGATTCGAGATGCTCAAGCAAAGGTGGCATGACCAACTCGTAGCCGTAGCAACGCGCCATGTCCAGCAAGTCACGACGAAGTTCCTCGATGTGCCGCGCTTCAGATGGCAAGACATCGGCAATGTGATCCGGCAAGACCCAGGCAGACATTTGATTTGGGGGCTGTTAAAACTGCGATTTTACCGGGCCTGGGCGTCGCAATTTTTCACTGTAGCAACCAAATCAACGCGACCCCGGCCAGAATACTGCACATTCCGAAGAAACGAAGCTGGCCATCATTGAGTTGCAGAATCTGCGCAAACATGCGGCGCCAGCGACCGGGCGACAAGAATGGAAACAGGCCCTCGATCACCAACACCAGGGCCAACGCCAACCAGAAGGTATCGCTGTCCAAGGTTTATTTCTTTGCTGGCGTGGCGGTCAGGTTGCCGCGCAGCACTTTGAAAAACTCGGAAGACGCAGGGTCAACCACCATCACATCGCTCTTCTTGTTGAAACTGCCCTTATAGGCGTCCAGACTGCGATAGAACTGGGCAAATTGGGGATCACGCCCAAACGCTTCTGCATAAGTGCGCGCCGCTTCGGCATCGCCCTCGCCCTTGATCTTCTGGGCATCCCGATAGGCATTGGCCACCGCCACTTCGCGCTGCCGATCAGCGTCGGCACGGATCTTTTCGCCTTCAGCCGCACCGGTTGAACGCAATTCATTGGCCACGCGTTTGCGCTCAGCTTCCATGCGGCGATAAACCGACTCGGTGATCGCTTCCACATAGTCGACCCGCGTGATGCGCACGTCAACCACGTCCACACCCCAGGGTTTGGCTCCGCGCACCTGACTCAGCACTTCGCGCTTGACGTCGGCCATCAAATCCTCGCGTTTGACTGACAGCAGTTCCTTCACCGTGCGCTTGTTGATTTCTTCCTGGAAGGAATTGCGCACCACGCGATTGAGCTGGCTGGCGCCAGCCGTTTCATTGGTGCCGACATTGCGAATGTACTCAGTCGGCTCGGAAATTCTCCAGCGCACATACCAGTCGATCACCACGCGCTGCTTTTCGGCGGTCAGCATCGGCTCGTTGTCGCTGCTATCGAGGGTCAATAAGCGCTTGTCGATGTAGGACACATTTTGAAATGGCGGTGGCAGTTTGAAGTTCAAACCGGGCTCGGTGATGACCTCCTTGATCTGCCCCAATGCATAGACGACGCCAAACTGGCGCTGGTCCACCACAAACAACATCGAACTGGCCAGCGCCAGCGCCACCAGCAGAGAAGAAAAAATAAAACCTAGTCTGTTCATTCTGGTCTCCTAGCGTGTGTCGCGATCACGCGCACGGGCGGCATCCCGGGTCCGCGCATCAAGGGTCGGGGCGGTGGCCGTGTTGGCCACCGCCGGTGCAGTTGTCGCCGCCGTCGCCGCGTCCGCACCCGGTCCGCTCATCTGGAGAATCTTGTCCAGCGGCAGGTACAGCAGGTTGGAGCCCTGCTTGGAGTCCACCATGACCTTGGTGACGTTGCTGTAAATCTGCTGCATGGTGTCAAGGTACATGCGGTCACGCGTGACCTGGGGTGCTTTTTGGTACTCGGCCAACACCGACTTGAAGCGTTGTGCGTCGCCCTGCGCTTGCGCCACAATTCGCGCCTTGTAGGCATCGGCTTCGGCTTTCAGGCGCGACGCAGAGCCGACCGCGCGCGGTACCACATCATTGGCGTACGCCTGCGCTTCGTTCTTGGCCCGTTCACGCTCCTGTCCGGCTTTGAGCACATCATCGAACGCCGCCTGGACTTGCTCGGGCGGACGCACGCCGCTTTGCTGCAAATTGACACCGACCACATCAATGCCAACTTTGTACCGGTCCAGGATTTTTTGCATCAAGGCCCGTACCCGCGGCGCAATCTGGTCGCGCTCTTCAGCCAGGGCGCTGTCCATGCGCATCTTGCCCACCACCTCACGCACCGAGCTTTCCGCAGCTTGTACTACCGCCTCAGTAGGATTCTTGCTTTCAAAAAGAAATGCACGGGCGTCGCTCAAACGGTACTGGACCGCAAACTTGATCTCGACAATATTTTCGTCTTCGGTCAACATGGCCGATTCGCGCAAGCCGGTGGCTTTGATAATGCTATCGCGTCCGACGTCCACCGAGCGAATTTGAGTCACAAAGATCAGTTCGTGATTCTGAATGGGAAAGGGCAGCCGCCAGTTGAAACCGGCGCCAACCGATGATTTGTATTTGCCAAACTGGGTGATGACGGCTTGTTGACCTTCCTGAACAATGAAAAAGCCGGTTCCCAGCCAGATCAACACAACAACGCCCAGAATCAGGCCAACACCGATGCGAGCACTCTTCATGTCAGGCTGAAAGCCCCCACCGGAACCGGTTCCGCCACCCGAGCCACCACGCGCGCCGCCACGACCTGCGTTCTTGGCGCCGCCAAACAGGTCGCCCAACTTGCGGTTGAAATCGCGCCAAAGTGCGTCAAGATCGGGCGGCCCCTGATTCGGCCCGCGCTTGCGATTGGGCACGTTGTCGGGTGGCGTCTCCTGCGGCGCATCGGTTTCCGGTCGCTCAGGATCGGGCTTGCTGCCAGCTTCGGGCTTGTCGTCGCTTCGGCCCCAGCGGGAATCGTTCAGGTTGAACATCCCCAGTACCCGCTTTGGAAACACCGTCCAACGCGAAGTGTTTGCATGAAGTTTCATCTGTTCGTCTCTTGTGTGTCGTTACCCGATTGTGCCCAATCAGGGCACCGCCTCACCATCTTCGGGGAAATATCCCCCATCCTTTGCCGGCACCTGGCCCACATTGACGATGCGCGCCAAGTGTTGTCGCAAAGCCGGCACGCCGTCGCCATTCCTGGCGCTCAAGAATAGCCGTGGCGTTGCAACCCCGTTCAGGTCAAAAGTATCCTGCAACTGTCGCGGGCGCCGCTCCATTTCAATGGCGTCGAGCTTGTTGAACACCAGCACCTGGGGCACGTCGGTGGCACCGATCTCAGCCAGCACGCGCTGCACCTCGGCGATCTGCTCCAGAAAACTGGAACTCGCAGCATCCACTACATGCAGCAGCAGATCGGCATCCACTGCCTCTTGCAAGGTGGCCTGAAATGCGTCAATTAAACCATGCGGCAAATCGCGGATAAATCCCACCGTGTCGGAAAGCGAAACCGAGCGTCCGGCTTCACCCAGATAAAGCTGGCGCGTCGTCGTATCGAGCGTTGCAAATAACTGATCCGCGGTGTAGGAGCGAGCTTTCACCAAGGCATTGAAAAGCGTGGATTTACCCGCGTTGGTGTAGCCGACCAGGGAAATATTGAACGCATCGCGCCGTTCCCGTTGCCGCCGCTGCGTTTGGCGCTGGCGCTTGACTTTGCCCAGACGCTCCTTGATTCTCTTGATATTGTCGCCAATCATCCGGCGATCCATTTCGATCTGGGTTTCACCCGGGCCACCGCGCATGCCAATGCCGCCACTTTGGCGCTCCAGGTGCGACCAGCGCCGCACCAGGCGTGTGCTCAGATATTGCAAACGTGCCAGTTCAACCTGTAGCTTGCCTTCGTGGCTGCGTGCTCTTTGCCCAAATATCTCCAAAATCAAGAGGGTGCGGTCATTGACCGGCAGCTCAAGGCGACGCTCCAAATTGCGTTGTTGTGCCGGGCTCAGGTTTTGGTCAAAAAGCACTTCAACCGCGCCCGTTTGAGTAGCCAGCAATTTGATTTCGTCGGCTTTGCCACTGCCTACAAACAAGGCCGCATCGGGCGCTTTGCGTTTACAAGTGAGCTTGGCAACCGGACTCAATCCCGCCGTTTGAGCGAGCAAGCCCAACTCTTCGAGTTCACCATCGAAATTGGGCAATCCGAAATCAACCCCAATCAGAATGGTGGCTACAGACTGATGTTCAGGCGGATGCAGGTTCGTCACCCTCGCCGCTTGCGAAATTGACTGCACGCCCCGGCACAATGGTAGAAATGGCGTGCTTGTAAACCATTTGGGTCACCGTATTGCGTAACAACACGACGTACTGGTCAAAAGATTCAATCTGACCTTGCAGTTTGATGCCGTTGACGAGATAAATGGAGACCGGCACATGTTCCCGACGCAAAGCGTTAAGAAAGGGGTCCTGGAGTAACTGACCTTTGTTGTTCACGATATTCTCCGTGTTCAGTAGAGATTGATGAAGCAGTGACGATACCACAGCCCGTGCGGTCTCAAGTTCCCTTGTCCGCGTAGGGGTTGCTAGAGGTTTTAAATTCGATCCGCATCGGGGTACCGACCAGATCAAACTCTTTGCGAAAACGCCCTTCCAGAAAACGCTTGTAAGCTGCGCTCACGTGTTCCAGCGAATTGCCGTGAATCACAATCACCGGCGGATTCATGCCGCCCTGGTGGGCATAACGCAACTTGGGGCGGAACATGCCGGATCGCTTGGGACTTTGAAACTGAACCGCTTCGAGCAACAAGCGCGTCAAAATGGGGGTTGACATCTTGCAGTTGGCGGCCTTGTAGGCTTGCGTAATAGAGGCCCAAAGCGGCCCCAAACCCTGTCTCTTGGTGGCTGATATCAAGTGCATGGTGGCAAACTTGAGAAACGGCAAACGGGTCTCAATCGAGCGCTTGACGAGTTCGCGCTGGTATTCATCGACCGCATCCCATTTGTTGACAGCCAGCACCACAGCACGACCATTCTCAAGAATATAACCAGCAATGTGAGCATCCTGATCGGTCACCCCCTGGGTTGCATCAATCAGCAGCAAGACAACGTTGGATGATTCAATCGCCTGCAAAGTCTTGACCACCGAAAACTTCTCGATCGCCTCGAAAACCTTGCCCCGGCGGCGCAGGCCGGCAGTGTCAACCAGCTCAAATTTTTGGCCATTGCGCTCAAACGGCACTGAAATCGCATCGCGCGTCGTTCCCGGCAAATCAAACGCAACCAGGCGTTCCTCGCCCAGCCAGGTATTGATCAAGGTCGATTTGCCAACATTGGGACGACCGGCGACGGCCAGCTTGATGACACCGGGCTCGCGCTGCTCCTGGGTCTCATGAATGTCGCTCAAAGCAAGCGGATCCAGAGCCAGCTCGATCAGTGCGCGAATACCCTGACCGTGCGCCGCTGAAATTGGATGAACTTCTCCCAAACCCAATTCAAAAAATTCGCCCAACTGCGCGCCCACATTCAGGCTCTCGGCCTTGTTGGCCGCCAGCACACAGGGTTTACCGAGCTTTCTGAGGTAGCTGGCGATCTCGTGATCCTGCGCCGAAATCCCCTCACGGGCATCGAGCACAAAGATGACAACATCCGCTTCCGCCACCGCCTGGCGCGTTTGTTTGGCCATCTCCTTGAAAATGCCACTGGCGGCTGTAGGCTCAAAGCCGCCGGTGTCGATAACGATGAACTCGTACTTGCCCTGTTTGCCATTGCCGTAATGACGATCCCGAGTCAGGCCGGAAAAATTTGCAACGATGGCGTCACGCGACTGGGTCAGCCGATTGAAAAGCGTTGATTTACCGACGTTGGGACGACCCACAAGGGCCAGAACAGGCTTCATCACTTGGCGTGCGCTGTTTACTCGGGTTTAAAACCGAAAATGCCACCGCTATGAGTAACGGCCACCAGTGTTCCGGCAGCCAAAACCGGTGCCGCAACAAGCGCCGAACCATCCGTTGACGCACGCGTCAGTGCCGTCCCGTCTACGCGTGAGAGCCAATGAACCAAACCTGCTTCATCGCCCACCGCAACGGAGCGACCCACGACCAGCGGCGCCGTCAAGTCGCGGTAGCGTAACAACTCCGAGACCCAGGCGCGTTCACCATCAGCGCGTCGCCAAGCCACCAGTTTGCCGTCGCTCTCAGTTCCAAAGACATGACTCTCATCACCATGCAGTCCAACCGATCCGAGCGCTGCTTTAGTCCAAAGCAATGTTCCTTGTGCCGCATCGACACAGCCCACGTTTGCCTGAAAAGCACGGGCACACACAATATCGCCGACGCGACTGGCGGGACCGACCAAATCAACCAGGCGCTCGATATCATTGGTACCGCGCGGTGATGCGATCGGAGCTTCCCAACGAATGGCGCCAGTTAGCGGATTGATACCCACCAGACGCCCGGACAAACCGGCCACCAGCGTATCGCCAACGGCCAACAAAACACCGGCCTGACGCAGCACCAGAGACTCACCTGGGCGTTGCTGGTTCCACAGCTTACGTCCGGACGGGGCGTCGAAAGCGGTAACCGAACGGTCGGCAGCCAGCACAAAAATACGTCCGCCGGCAACCAGCGGCGCAGTAAAACTTTGCGCTGGCAATGTCTGGCGCCCGATTTCATGACCGCCGTCCAAAGTAACCAATTCATTGCTGCGCGTGATCACCGCTGCAAAGCGACCGTCGCTTCCCACCCCGGCAGCAATCTGACCGCCCACACTGGTGCGCCACTGCTCGGCGCCGGTACGCGCGTCGAGCGCCATGACCAGACCGTCCGAGCTGGCGACAAACACGCTATTGCCAACCACTTTGACATCAAGAGGAAAGTTGACTGCCCCCACTTTTGACGTCCATGCCAAACGCACACCCAACAGAGCCGCGTCAGGCGCCAACGCAACTGGTTTGGGCTTGACCGGTCCACTTGAACAACTGACGAGTAAACCGAAGATGAAAAAGCCCAGAGCCAACCGGGCAGCCGACGTCAGAAGAAAAGTGAGCTTCACTTTTTCACCTCCGCCGCTTGAACAGCGGCCGCCCCATTTGGTTCGACCCCCAACGAATTCATCTTGACTTCGACCAGTCGCCGATATTGAGTTTGCTGGTCAAAACTATTGAATGCTTTTTCATACTCAGCGATGGCCTCCTTTTTCTTGCCTTGCAACAGAAGAATATCGCCTTTGCGATCCGCTACCAGCGCATCAAAACTCGCCGGAAACGGTCCACTCAACTGTTTCATCGCCTCATCAAACGCCTTGGACTCCACCAGAATACTGGCCAGACGCAATTTCGCAATCGCCTGGTAAGCTGGGTCCGACGACCCTTCTGCTACCCAGCTCAAAGCCTTCTTGGCCGCCTCCACATTACCCAGACCGTAATATTGCTTTGCCACCAGAAGCCCGGCCTGCTGGGCATAAGTGGTAGAGGCAAAGCGGTCTTTCATGTCGGCAAAAACGCGGTCAATCTTCGCGCCGTCGCCCGACTTCACAACCCGTTCTACTTCGTCATACAGCGCAGCCGCCTGCGTCGCCTGACTGCGTTGCCAATACTGGTAAAAATTCCAGCCTGCAAAAACTCCCAACACCAGGATCAAGGCCCAGGTAATGGTGTTGCCGTATTGACTCCAATAATGCTTGAGCTGGGCGAGTTGCTCTTGTTCTTCAAGATCTAGTTGGTTTGCCACAAAAGTCCTTTAATTAGTTGGGGACAGAGCTAAAGGTCTGTCCCGCAAAACACTTACCTTGGTTGGGGACAGAGCTAAAGCCTTGCGCCATAAACATTCAAGCGTGCGATTGTAGGGTGGACGCCCAACTTGCTACATCCGCCAGTGACTGAATTACCTGCGCACCCTGCCCATCACGCAGAGCTTTGACGGTAACAAGGTTTTGCGCCAATTCGTCGGCCCCAAAAATTAATGCATAGCGCGCACCGCTGCTGTCGGCCTTTTTTAACTGCGACTTCATGCTGCCCAGGCCCGGCGCCCCGCTCGCGTGCATTTGCACGCTGATACCCGCAGCACGCAAAGTCTGCAAGGTTTGCAACGTAACTGCCATGGCCGACGCATCCGGAATCACGGCGTACGCGTCGGGCAGCGGCGCTACTGTAGCCTGACCCTGTGTCTTAATCAGCTCAAGCACCCGCTCCAGGCCCATACCCC
>OCZT010002610.1_pt1 | contig 18534 bp, 12 predicted proteins | sample 1539031 | NCBI WGS metagenome assembly OCZT01 (sample SAMEA3539308, study PRJEB22396) | soil metagenome | biome: tundra; feature: field; material: soil | place: USA | collected 2010-05 | depth 0.15 m | reverse complement strand
GTGGAACGGCTCCCGCGCGAGGGCGAGACGATCACCGGCACCGACCTGCGTCTGTTTCCGGGAGGGAAGGGCGCGAATCAGGCCTGTTGCGCGGGCAGGTTGGGCCGAAGGGTGAGTATGATTGGCCAGGTCGGTGACGATGCCTTCGGCTCCGCGTTGATCGATAGCTTGTCAGCCGCCAATGTCGATGTCGCCGGCATCGGCAGATCGAACCGGCCCACCGGATGCGCTTCCATTTACGTCATGCCTGACGGGGAGAACTCGATCGTCATCTCGCCCGGCGCAAACGCCACGCTCGATCCGGAAACCGCGGTGCAACGGCTCGACGTCGGGGAGGGCGACATCGTGCTGTGCCAGCTCGAAACTCCCCTGGACACGGTCGAAGCGGTGCTGGCGCATGCGAAAGCGCGCGGCGCAGTCACGATCCTGGATCCTGCGCCCGCCCGCATGCTGCCGGCGCAGGTTCTTCGCAAAATCGACTTCGTGACTCCAAACCAGACCGAGGCCGGCGTTCTTCTGGACGACAGGGATCTGGAGATTGACGGCTTCGATCGAGCGCGAGATGCCGCTGCTCGTCTGATCCAACTCGGTCCGTCGGCGGTGGTCATGAAGCTCGGCGAGATCGGCGCGTTGGTTTGGGACGGGCGCCATTCGGTCGAGGCCGGAGCATTCCGGGTGCAGGCGGTCGACACGACGGCCGCGGGAGATGCGTTCAATGGCGCGTTCGCTGTCGCGCTGGCCGAGGGTAAGCAGATTGGCGACGCGCTGCTGTTCGCAAACGCGGTGGCGGGGATCTCCGTCACTCGGCCCGGAGCGCAACCGTCAATGCCTACCAGATCCGAAGTTGATGAGTTTCTATCCGCGGCCGGACAGGCCGCGCAAAACGATTAGGTCCGCGGTTCTCAAGGAAGATATGTTTATCGTTCAAAGCCTGCCACTTGCCATACTCTTCTGCGTCATCACGATGCTCGGCTGGGGATCGTGGGCCAATACGCAGAAGCTCGCTGGACGCGAGCGATGGCCGTTCGAGCTCTACTACTGGGATTACGCGATCGGCGTGCTGCTGTGCGCCGTGGTGTTCGCGGCGACGCTGGGCAGCTTCGGCTCGCACGGCGTGTCCGCGCTGGAGAATCTCTCGAACGTCTCAACCTCAGCCGCCTTGGCGGCGGTGGCGAGCGGCGCAATTTTCAACGTCTCGAACATCCTCCTCGTCGTGGCGATCGATGCGGCGGGAATGTCCGTTGCGTTTCCGGTCGGCGTTGGGCTTGCCCTGGTGATCGGCACTGTGGCCAGCTATCGGCAGGCGCCGAAGGGCGACGTCCGGTTGCTCGCCGCGGGCGTCGCTCTGGTCGTGCTCGCGATCATTCTTTCCGCGGTCGCGAACCGCCGCGTGGCGGCCGCAAAAGCCGGCCGCCCCGGACGGGGACTGCTGTTCGCCGTGCTGGCGGGCAGTCTGATGGGACTTTTCTACCCGCGCCTGATCGCGGCGATCTCGCCCGGATATCAGAACGGAAGCGTACAACCGGGCTATCTGACGCCCTACACGGCGCTCCTGTTCTTCGGGATTGGACTGCTTCTGAGCAACCTCGTGGTGAATACCATCTTCATGCGGGCAGGCGGCGTAACGTATGGCGACTACGCGAAAGGCAGCGGGCGGCTGCACCTGCTCGGAATATTCGGCGGAGTGATCTGGATGGTGGCGCTCGGCTTGAACGTAATCGCTTCGGGACCGGCGGGGCCGGCCGTATCGTACGCGTTGGGTCAGGGTGCGACGCTGATTGCGTCCATTTGGGGCGTGTTCATCTGGAAAGAATTTCGTAATGCCCCGCCCGGGACTTCCCCGTTGATTGCGCTCATGTTCTCCTGCTACGCCGCCGGGCTCGCCCTAATCGGCGCGGCGACGCTCTGATTGTGTTCGAGTCAAACGCGCACTTCTGAAACGCGCGCGGATTTAGGGACTGCTGCATGTTTTGGTTGGTAAAACCAATCGATAAGCACCAAAAATATCGATTAACGCCATCATTACAAGCCTTTCGTAACCAATTGATTACGATTAGACCAAAACTGATTTAATAAACGAAATTAATAGCAAATAAATATGCAAAATCGCCTGCTTATACAGGCGATTTTGATTTATCCACCAACCGATTTATGCAGCAGTCTCCGGATTTACGCTCCTGCACGCGATGGACGGCGGCCACGATGCTCTCGGCACTCATCCCGTACTTTTGGAGAAGGTCGATGTAGGGACCGCTCTCCGCAAAGGTGTCCGCAAGCCCGACCCGTTCCATGGGAACCGGCAGCGTTTGAACCAGACGTTCGGCAACGGCCCCGCCGAGCCCCCCGATTACGGAGTGCTCCTCCGCAGTCACGATCGCTCCGGTCTCACGGGCGCAATGCTCCACCAGCGCGTTGTCCAAGGGTTTGATCGTATGCATTTCCACGACCCGCACCGAGAGCCCTTCCTCGGCGAGGACCCGCGCCGCTTCAATGGACCGCGAAACCATCACCCCGCACGCGATGATCGTAGCGTCGGTGCCGTCCATCAGCGTGATTCCTTTGCCGATTTCCGGTTGGTAATCGTCCGCGAAGATTTGAGGGACTTCGTTGCGGCAGAGCCGAAAATAGACCGGACCCTCCCAAGCCGCAACCTGCGGCAACAAACGGGCCACGGCGAGCGGGTCCGCTGGAACCACGATGGTCATGTTGGGTAGGCTGCGCAGGATGGCGAGATCCGTAATGGAATGGTGGGTCGGCCCATCGAAGGAATCGGACACTCCGGCGTAGGCGCCCGCCAGTTTTACATTGACCCTGCCGTAGCACAGGTGCGTGCGCACCATTTCCAGAGCGCGCGTCGCGAAGAGAAACGCGAACGTGTTGGCGACCGGAACGAACCCGCTGTTCGCCAGTCCGACGGCGGTATCCACCAAGGCCGGTTCGGCGATTCCTACATTGAAGAACCGCTCCGGAAACGCGGATTCGAACATGTAACTGAAGTCGGAGTTGGATACGTCCGCGCTCAACACCACCACATCGCGCCTTGCACGGCCCAGTTCTACCAGGGCTTCTCCATAAGCCCGCCGCATGAGGACGGGATCGCCAAATGCCTTCTGAATCAGACTTGCCATTGCCGTGCTCCTTCCTGCAACTCGTCCAGCGCCATTCGGTATTCGTTGTCATTGGGAATGCCGCCGTGCCACTGCGGCGCGTTCTCCATGAAGCTGACTCCTTTGCCTTTGGTGGTACGGGCGATGATGACTACCGGCCGCCCGTGGATCTCATTGGCGCAATCGAGCGCATCCAGAATCTCACCTACGTTGTGGCCATGGATCTCGATGACATGCCAGTTGAATGCAGCCCACTTATCCGCGATCGGTTCAGTAGGCATCACGGAATGGGTGGCGCCGGTCTGCTGCACTCCGTTGTAGTCGACGATGACTGTCAGGTTGCTCAATCCGAACTTGGCTGCCACCAAAAGGCCTTCCCAAATCACTCCGGCGTTGAGTTCGCCATCTCCCAGGATGACGTAGACCTTCCGGCGCGAACGTTCCAGGCGGGCGCCCAACGCCATGCCCGCGCCGATTGCAACTCCATGGCCCAGAGGGCCCGCCGCAACTTCCACGCCGGGAGTTTTCGCGGGTTCGGGATGTCCTTGCAGCCGGCTGTTCAAACTGCGAAACGTGCGCAGTTCTTCCACCGGGAAGAAGCCCCGATGCGCCAGCACCGTGTAAAGCATCGCGCACGCATGGCCCTTGGAGAAGACCAGCCGGTCGCGATCCGGCCACCCCGGATTCTCCGGATCAACTCGCAGATGGTGAAAATACAAAGCCGTCAGTACCTCCGCGATGGAAAACGCTCCGCCGATGTGGCCGGACTTGCGTTCGTACACCATTCGAAGCACCTGGGCTCGATATTCATAGGCCCGCCGGGATAGATCGGCGATCGTCTCCGGTGTGTGTCTCGTGCCGTAAGGATGCACCAGACTCGCTCGGGATGGCTCTGCGTATCCAATTGTTCTTTCCAAGTTCGTTCCTCCCCTCCAGCTTTCCGTTTCGCGGTCTAGGGCTTTTCCGTCGCCGCCGGCGGCGCCTTGACTTCAATGCCGGCCATTTCCTCGATGAACATCACAATGGCGGAGTGGTCGAGATCGCCTTTCCCCTGGTTCATGAGTGTCATCAGCATCTGCTGCACGGTGCTGGTGAGCGGCAGGCCGACCTTCATGGAATCCGCCGCCAGTAGCGCATTGCGCAGGTCCTTCTGATGCAGGCGAATCCGGAACCCTGGTTTGAAGTTCCGGGCGATCACCATGGGAGCCTTGGCATTCAGAACGGTGCTTCCGGCCAGCCCGCCCTTGATGGCGTTGAAGACCACGTTGGGGTCGAGCCCGGCGCGCGTGGCCAACACAAGGGCTTCTCCCATGGCCGCGATGTTGCAGGCCACAACGATCTGATTTGCCAACTTGGTGACGTTTCCGGCGCCAACCGGGCCAGTGAGCGTGACGCTTGATCCCATGGCCTGTAGCACCGGCGCCATTTCGTGAAAGACGGCCTCGTCGCCCCCGACCATAATGGCCAGACTTCCTTCGATGGCTTTCGGCTCGCCACCGCTCACCGGGGCGTCCAAAAAGCGCAAGCCCTTGGCTGCGCATGCCGCACCCACATTTTGCGCCACGAGCGGGCTGATGGAACTCATATCGATCACGGTCGACCCTGGCCGGGCGCCTTCGAAAACTCCTCCGGGGCCGTGTATGGCCTGCTCCACTTCGGGCCCGTCGGGGAGCATCGTGATGACGATGTCCGATTGTTCAGCAACCTCGCGAGACGACCCGCCGCGGGACGCGCCATACTCCGTCACTCGATCGATAAGAGCTGGAACGACGTCATAAACCACCACCTTGTGGCCGGCCTTGAGCAAGTTCCGGCACATGGGGTTCCCCATGATCCCCAGGCCGATAAATCCGATGTTCGACACGATGCTTTTCTCCTCGATAGTCGTTCTTAATACGTGGCTTTGCCGGCCGAGCCCTGGTGAAACCACCCCAGCCCGTCGACTGTCTTGCCCGCCGGCCGGTACTCGCATCCCACCCACCCGCCATAGACGATCTCATCCAGCAGATCGAACACATAGGAATAGCGGACTTCTCCGGTGTCCGGCTCGTGACGCGCGGGTACGCCCGCCACCTGCACGTGGCCGCATTGCGGAGCATACTTACGGAGCTTCATCGCCAGGTCGCCCTCCATGATCTGCATATGGTAAAGATCCATCTGCATCTTCAGGTTCGGCGCGCCCACTTCCTCTAAGAAAGCGTAGGCCTGAGCCTGGGTATTGAGGTAGAAACCCGGCATATCGCGCGTGTTGATGGCTTCGATCAAAAGCGTAATGCCCTTCTTGGCGCACTCGGCGGCGGCGTAATGAAGATTAGCGACATAGGTGGCATGGACGGCTGCAGGGCTGGCGTCTGGGGAAACGATGCCCGCCATGGCGTGAAGTCGCGTGGTGTTCAAGCCAGTGGCGTAGGCGATAGCCGTGGCGACTCCAGCGCGGAATTCATCCTCGCGGCCCGGGAGGCAGGTAACGCCGCGTTCGCCGGCGGTCCAGTTGCCGGGAGGCAAGTTGAACAACACGTTCTCCAAATGGTGCTTCTGGAGCTGTTCCGCGAGGACTTCGACTGGGTATTCGTACGGGAACAGGTACTCCACACCAGCGAAACCAGCCGCAGCAGCGGCGGCGAAGCGTTCGAGGAAGGGCGCCTCGTTGAACATCATCGAGAGATTCGCTGCAAATCGGGGCATTCTGCGTTCCTTTGGGGCTGGGCAGTCCTGAGGGAGCCCTCCCCGGATAATGATCGGTTCAGAGCATAAGCTTCAAACCGCATTGCTCTGCCGTCGTCCTAACCGTCGGATCGGCTTCCTGATCGCCGGATCCAATGATGACTCCTAGAAGGCCAGGGAAGGCCAGGCTCGACGCGGCGGTCCGTCGATGGCGATGCTTCCGTTGGCGCAATTACCACTACGTATGTTCCGCCCATTGGCCTCGCCGCTCAAATCGATTCTAGTGCGAAATGTTGGTAGTAGTCAATGTGATATTTTGTAAGTGATTAAAAATAAAGCCAAATAAATATGGTATGACCTCGTACATCTGACCTTAACTCGATTGACATTCGAGGCCAGCGCTTCTACAATCGATTTCGTCAGGAGTCGATTCGCATGCTGAGGGAGTTGCGGTCAGCCTGCGGGATGGATGGTGAGCATATGAAACGCACAACAGTGAAACACGGGATCTTGTTGGATCGAATCGTCGTCGGATCACGCCCCAAGATCGGAGGCCGGCCGTGAAGATCGGGCTGGCTGTTTCCACCGCGGATGCGCTGGCGAGCGCGTTCGTCGCGATGCGGGACGATCTTGACCGCTGCATCGATCGCTGTGCCGATCTCGGTTACGATGGCGTTGAGTTCGCACTGCGCCATCCGTCCCAAGTGGATGTGCGGCGAACTAAACAGCGACTCACGGCCACCGGACTCCAAGTGCCGTGCATCTCAAGCGGGCAGGTTTTCGCGGCAGACCACTTGTATTTCACTCACCCTGACGCAGCCGTTCGCGATCAAGCTGTAGAACGAATCATCGATATGATTCGCCTGGCCGCGGAATTCGGCGCAATGGTCAACACCGGCCGCGTCCGCGGCGTGATCCACGACGGCGAGGCCCCGGACACGGCGCGCCGCCGCTATCTCGATTGCATTCACCGCTGCGCCGATATCGCCGAACCGCTGGGCGTGGAACTGATCGTCGAGCCTGTGAACCGGTACGAAGTGAACTTCATCAACAACTGCACGGAGGGCCTCGAAATTGTTCGCGAGACTGGGCGCCGGTGTGTTCGGCTGATGCCGGACGTATTCCACATGAACATTGAAGACGCCTCGTTTCGCGATGCGCTCACGGCCGCGCGCGATTTCATCGGCTATGTGCATGTGGCCGATTCGAACCGCCTCGCGCCCGGATGGGGGCACATGCCGTTCGGCGAGATCTTCGGCATCCTCGAAGATATCGGTTACGACGGTTGGATCACCGCGGAAATTCTGCCTAAACCGGACCCCGACTCGGCGGCGCGGCAGGCAGTGGGGTTCCTTCGCACCAGTTTTGCCGGGCGGTTTACGGCTCAATCCGGAAATTGAACCAGCGAGTGCGGTGCGCAAACGGAGCTTTACGCTACCTCGGTTTGAGGTGCGCGCGGCGCCACCCTCGCGAGCAAAATCACGACGACCGAAGCCGGATGCAGCAATCCGGCGACCAGGAACACGGGACCATAGCTGCCGAACGCCGTCAGCATCGCTCCCACCGCGAGGTTAAACAGCATCCCGCCGAACGATCCCGCAGCGCCCACCAGTCCTGTCACGGAGCCCACGGCCTCGGGCGGAAACAGATCCGCCGCCAGCGTCTGCATGATGGTCGACCAGAACTGATGCCCGAACATCGCCATGCTGAAGAATAAGATCGCCATGGCCACCGGCGATGCGGTAATGAGGAGTGAAGCCGGCAGCAGACTGGCGGCGATCCCCAGGCAGAACTTGCGCGAGGAAGCCACACTCCAGCCCCGGCGGATCAAGTAGCCGCTGAACCAGCCGCCGAAAAGGCTGCCCGCGCCCGCCAGGGCGTACGGGATCCACGCGTAGTACCCGATTTGCTTGATGTTCAGGTGCCGCACATCGGCCAGGTACTTTGGCAGCCAGAAGATGAAGAAGTACCACGCCGAGTCGCCCAGAAACTTGGCGGCGCACATGCCGCGCACCCGCCGGTCACCGAGCAACGCGCTCCATTTCGGTTGTGGCGCGGCCTTGGCCGCGAAACTCCGCGCTGGGGTGCGGTAGAAGATCGCCCACAGCGCCGCCCATGCGAACCCCAGCCCTCCGGTGAGCAGAAACACCCACCGCCATCCAAGCGACGTCACGATCGCTGCAATCAGCGGAGGCGCAATCACGGCGCCCACACTCGACCCGGCGTTGAACAGGCCGAACGCAAATGCCCGTTCCTCCACCGGGAACCACTCCGCAACCGCTTTTGCCGAGCCCGGAAATCCGCCGCCCTCGCCCAGTCCCAATGTGAAACGGACAGCGCCCAGTTGAGTCACCGTCCCAACCAGCCCATGCAGAGCATTCGCCGCGGACCACCAGACCATCATCAGGGCGTAGCCCCAACGCACTCCCAACAGGTCCAGCAACCGCCCGCCCACGGCATACATCGTGCCATACGCCAGCAGGAAGAGAAACTGAAGTTGCGAGTACTGCGCGTCGGAGATGGGAATGACCTTCTGAATCTCGCCGATGGCGACGGGGAGATTCTGGCGGTCGAGGTAGTTGATGGCGGTCGCCGTGACCAGCAGCGCGGCGATCCACCAGCGTTTCCTCATCGGCTGCCAGCCCTGTTCCGTCGCCCCATTCCGGTCGTGTTCGGTGCGATCACTGTTCTCTCGGCGGTGGGGACCCGTTGGGTACGCATGCAGCGGTTTTGATTGTATGCCACCTGCCCAGCCAAGTCAAGATTGGTATGAGGTACGAGGTAAGACCAATAAATAAATGCTTTGTAGTCAATATTTTAAAAAACACTTCTTGACATTATGTTGGATGCCGCCTAAAATCGGGACGATCATTATGCCGAACGCCAACGACGTCATCTGGATTGGCTGCGATCACGGCGGCTACGAGTTGAAACTGCAAGTCCTCCAGTTCTTGGAGAGCCGATCTCTCGCGTTCCACGATGTGGGCTGTCACTCCACCGAGATTGTCCGCTACCCCTACTTCGCCGCCCAGGTTGCCGGGGCGATTGTCAGGAGTGAGGCGCAGCGTGGCATTTTGATTTGCTCCACCGGGATTGGGATGAGCATAATCGCGAACCGGTACCGTGGGGTGCGCGCGTCGGTATGCACCAGCACCTACATGGGCAAGATGACTCGCGCGCACAACGATTCGAACGTGCTCTGTCTCGGCGGCAAGATCACGGGATCGTTCGAGGCATTGGACATTCTGGAGGCTTGGCTCGTTACGCCCTACGAGGGCGGGCGGCACGACATCTCACTCGGACTCATTCGGGATGCGGAAACGGCCCTGGCCGAATCGGACACCTGGTGTCCCGCCGATCCGATGAACGAAAGTGCCCGAACGGGCCGGCACGCCGGCGCACACTTCGAGTTGAAATGAAGGCGGCCATCCCGCCATGGAGATCAAATACATGCATACCCCATTCGGTATTGCCGCAATTGCGGTGATGTTTGCGGCGCAAGCCTTCGGCAGCGATCGGCCGGCCGCTCCCTGGCCTCCCCCCGCGGGCCAATTGCGCGTCATCATCGACACCGATACGGCCAATGAGATCGACGACCAGTATGCTCTGTCGCTCGCGCTCGGTTCCCCCGGCCGGATTAAGTTGGAGGGAGTGGTGGCCGCTCACTTCGGGTTGAAAGGCGGCTCGCGGGGCATCGAGGCATCGTATAAGGAAGCGCAGGAAGTGCTGGAGCGCGCGGGTTTCTCCGGCAAAGTTCCCTTGAAGCACGGATCCGATCCCTTCGTTTACCGCGACCGGATACCGCCCTCCGAAGGCGTCGATTTCATTATCGAGAAGGCGAAGACGGCGACCCCGGGCGATCCGCTTTGGCTGGTCCTGTTGGGCCCGGCGACCGACGCCGCGGCGGCGCTGCTTAAGGATCCGTCGATTGCCGACCGGCTCGTAGTGTTCTGGCACGGCCGCACGCAATGGCCGCTTCGATGCTGGAATTTCAACGCGTACAACGATATTAAAGCGGCGCAGTTTATTTTCGAGTTGCCCTGCCGCATGGTTCTGTTCGACACCGGCACGTATCTGACAATTACGATGAAGGAATCGGGAGAGCGCTTTGGCTCGGTCGGCGAACTGGGCAAATACTTGCAGCAGATCCGCACTCGCTCGCCTTATTTCATGTCGCCGACAAAAGGGCTCTTCGATCTCGGCGATATTGCCGCCTTGGTCGACGTGAACACGGTCCGGTGGGAGCGCACCGAGGCCCCCACCGTGGATCACGACTTGCGCTACGACTTCACCAAGACCCACGGCGAGATCATCAGGGTTTATCACGTCGAGCGAGACGCCACCTTCAACCTGCTCCAGGGAGCGTTACACAAGATTGCCAGGAACTAGCGCGGCCAAGATGCCGCGAAGGAGTAAAAAGAATGCTGCAGGCGCAATTACATCGCACGGTCAGGGCGTTCGTGCTGCTGATCGCAGTCACCACTGTTGTGACCCTTCCGAATTTGCATGCACAAAGTGTTACAGGGACCATTTTAGGCACTGTCGCTGACTCATCTGGCGCGACTGTTCCGAACGTGCCGGTTGTGGCGGTAAGTATACTCACCGGTGAAAAGCGCACGATCAACACCGATTCGAGCGGCAGCTATTTATTCCGCAGTCTCCCGGTCGGCCAATATCGGATCGAAGCGGAAGCGGCCGGCTTTAAGAAGTTCTTCCACGATGGCATCATACTCGATGTGAACCGCAACGCACGCGTGGATATACTCCTGGAAGTGGGACAGGTGAGCGAGAAACTGGAAGTGGTTGGGGATGCCGCGCAGGTGGATACGCAACAGGTCCAGGCGGGAGGACTGGTGGATTCCAGGCGCATCGTCGACCTCCCCATCAGCGGACGTAACGTCTATTCGCTGGCCTCGATTCTGCCCGGCGTCGCCGCGGCTTCTACCGAGCAGTTGAGTACGCGGAATGGGAATACCATGAACGTCAACGGATCCCGCCCCAGGAACAGCACATTTCTGCTGGACGGTGGATTCAATACGACGCTCTGGCGTACTTCAGGCCAGGCGGCGCCGAACCCCGACGCCGTGCAGGAGTTCCAGATCATCACCAACAACTTCAACGCCCAGTACGGCCGCTCCTCGGGATCGGTGGTCAACGTCGTCACCCGCTCGGGCACCAACGATTTTCATGGCGGGGTCTTCGAGTTCCTCAGAAACGACGTGCTGAACGCCCGCAACTTCTTCCAGTCCACCGTCTCCCCGTTGCGGCAGAATCAGTTTGGTGGTGTGTTTGGCGGCCCGCTAGTGCGCAACAAGACTTTCTTTTTCGGTTCGTTTGAAACCCTTCGTGTGCGCTCCAGCCAGTTCGTAAACACCGCCCGCCCGCCTTCCGCCGCAGAGCGCACCGGCGACTTCTCTTCGCAAGCGGTCAAGAGTTGGCCCAACGACCCATTGACGGGCAAAGTGTTTCCGAACGGCATGATTCCCGCCAGCCGCCTGGACCCGGTCGCACAAGCGATGATGAAGCTCTCGGTTGCCCTCCCCAATACGTCCGACGGGCGTCTGGAAGCGCAGGCCCCGCTGCCCCAGAACCAAAGCCAGGGCGTCGTGAAGCTGGATCACCTGATGACGGCCAACCAGCGCCTCTCGGGGACCCTGTTCTACGTTACAAATTACAACTTCCAGCCGTTCGACGGCGGAACCAATCTTTCGAATTTCGATGTATTCACGATTCATTACAACCAGTGGAACGGCGTGATCAATCACACCTGGACTATTTCCCCCACCCTGCTGAATGAGTTCAGCTTTACGCTTTCGAGAAACCACTACGACGAAATCCCGGATCTACGCACCAGTTGGTCCGACTGGGGCAGCAAAGTGCCATTGGCCGCGCCCTTTCACAAGCCGTACCCGCCTTCGCTGAGCGTCTCGGGCCGCTGGTCGGCCGGCGCTCAGAATGAAAATATGGGCCAGATGGACCGCACATTTACCTTCAATGATACGGTGAGCTGGAACCGCGGCAAGCACAACGTCAAGGTCGGCACCTGGTTCGCCACCAGCCGGTATGAGGCGCTACTGGCTTTGGCCGGATCCGGTATTGTTGGATTCACCGGCAGTTTTACGGGCAACGCTCTCGGCGATTACCTGTTGGGACAAGCCGCCAGTTTCCGGCAGAGCAGCGGGGCCAATCGCAAATTCCAACGCTGGGATTGGGAGAGCTTCATACAGGACGATTGGAAGATCTCACGGCGCGTGACCCTCAACCTCGGCCTGCGCTACGAACTGGCTCCTCGTTTCCACAGCTTGTTGGGCGACATCGCGACCTTCCGCCCGGGCGCTCAATCCAAAGTGATCCCGTCCGCGCCCGCGGGACTCCAGTTTGTGGGCGATCCCGGAATCCCGGATTCCATGGCGAAGCTCGACAGGAATAACTTCGCACCCCGCGTCGGGCTGGCGATCGATCCTTTCGGAGACGGCAAGACGGCAATCCGCGCCGGCTTCGGCTTCTTCTATGCGACACCGTATGCCGACGCAGCCACCTACATCCAACAACAACCGTTCCAGGTGGACCTGACCGTGTTTGGAACACCCAATCTGGTGAATCCCTACGCCAACGTGACCAACCCGTTCCCCTATACGCTGGACAAGGTTCATCCGTTCTTCGTCTTTCCGATTACCGCGAATTCCCTGGCAGCGAACATCGCAACCCCGTACGTTCAGCACTACACGGTGGCTATCCAGCATCAGCTAATGAAAAACCTCTCCGCCCAACTGGCCTATGTCGGCAATGAGTCGCATAAACTCATACAGCAAATCGACATTAACCAACCGATATTCATCCCCGGCCAATCGACGGCCTCCAACGTCAATGCCAGGCGGCCGATCATGCCCGGAACCTACGGCCAGATCTCGGAAAGCGCCAGCATGGGCAATGCGAATTTCAACTCTCTCCAGTTCTCTGTGGACAAACGATTCGCCGGCGGGTTTTCCATCATGGCGAACTACACGTACGGCAAATCGATCGATACTACTTCGGACGACCCGACCAACCCGACCGACATCATCGCGACGGATTCCACCAATCTGCGGTACGACCGCGGTCCGTCGCTGTTCGATGTCCGGCAGGTTATGAATGTGTCGTACCTGTGGGAGCTTCCCAAGGTGAAGGCGCTCGGGTTCTTCGGCACGCAGATACTCAGCGGCTGGCAGATCAACGGCCTCACGCGATTCCAAAGTGGTAGCCCGGTGAATATGATGGCTGGCCAGGATGTGAATCTGAACGGCATCAACAACGACCGGCCAAACGTCAATGGACCGGTAGCGATCGCCGGATCCTTCGATCAGCGGATCGCCCGCTATTTTGATACGTCGATGTTCTCGATGCCGGTCGCTGGCTCGCTCGGGTCCGCGGGGAAGAACTTCATCTACGGTCCCGGCTCGCAACGATGGGACCTGGCGGTGTTGCGTATCTTCGCCATAACCGAGCGGCATAAGGTGCAATTGCGCGGGGAAGCGTTCAACCTGCCGAACCGTGTGAACCTCGGGAATCCGACGAATACGTTTACCAGTAGCAACTTCGGCCGGATCTTGAGCGCCGGATCCGCCCGCGTTATCCAGTTTGGGCTGAAGTACAACTTCTGACGGCCATGCAGTCAATGCGAATTGTTCAGTGGCGGCTCTCGGTAGCTCTCTGTGTGCTGGTGCTACCGGTGGCCGCCCAGGTTCCTATTCTGCTCGATACCGATATCGCGCCCGATTGCGATGACGCCGGAGCGGTTGCCATCCTGCACGCCCTTGCCGATCGAGGTGAGGCGCGGGTGTTGGGCATGGCGGCTTGCACCCTGAACCGGTGGGCGGCACCCACGCTGGACGCCATAAACACCTACTACGGCCGTCCTGAAATTCCCGTTGGAACCATCAAGGGAGAACTGGCCGGTCCGCCGCGCGATTCCGCATACACGGAGTTCATTGCCAGGAACTTTCCAAACCGCCTGCAGGATGGCCTGAAAGCCCCCGATGCGGTTCGGTTGTACCGCGAGATTCTGTCCAGGCAGCCCGACCGGTCCGTCACGTTTGTCGCCATCGGCTGGCTCACCAACCTGAAAAACCTTCTGCAATCGCCGCCGGACTCGGTCAGCCCCCTGTCCGGTCGCGATCTTGTCGCCGCCAAGGTCAGGACCCTCGTCGACATGGGGCCGAAAATCGATCCCCCCGGTAAGGGCTGGAATTTCGAGCAGGATCCCCTGGCCGCCCGCTATGTCGTGGAGAACTGGCCCGCGCCGATCGTATTCAGCCCAAAGGAGGTCTGCTGGGCCATGACCGGCGGCCGGCTCAAAGAAACGCCGGCGGCCAATCCCGTTCGAAAAGCATATGAGTTATGGCTGGCCAGGCACGATAAGGGCGCATCGACTCGACATAGCGCTGATTTGACGGCCATGTTGTACGCCGTACGCGGATTGGGCGGCTACTGGACCGCGGCCGCGGGCGGCCATCTCGAAGTTCGGCCCGACGGCTTCAGTCAATGGCTATCGTCACCCATCGGGCGGCAGAGCTATCTGGTAAAGAAAATGTCCTTTGAAGATCTCGCAAGAGAACTGGATGAGTTGTTGATTCAGCCCCCTGCGAACCGGCGACAAAAGTGAGTGAATTCGGCTAGCGGGTCGTGTCTCCCGGCAGGCAACAAATTTAGAGGTTAGTGAAATTGCATCCATGTGGGAGGAGTTTCATGCAAAAACGAAGTCTCTGGGCTCCGGTACTGGCATTGTGTTTCGCGTTTCAGGCCAGCGCCCAATTCAACGGCAGTATACAAGGAACCGTTACGGACGCAAGCCAGGCCGGTGTGCCGGATGCGCAGGTAACCTTGGTCCAGGAGTCCACGCAGGTGACCCAGCGGGCCACCACATCCGAAAACGGCTTCTTCCGGATGGCGCAACTGCCTCCTGGCCCGTACCGCCTGGAAGTCAGCCGCGGCGGATTCAAGACCTGGGTTCAGACGAATCTCGTCCTTGCCGGCGGTGAGGCCCGCACGGTATATCCGCTGTTGGCGGTGGGCGACCAGGTATCCACAGTGGAAGTGACGGCGGCGGCGAACGCCATCGAGACCGCCAAGACGAATGTCACGCGCTCGATCGAGCAGAAGACCATCGAGGAAGTGCCCAGCGTGGGCCGTAACGCCTACGCCTCGGTGGTGTGGCTCGCTCCGGGGGTGACCGGCAGCGGCCAATTATTCGGTAGCGGCTCGGCGAATTACCAGGACAGTTTCCAGAATGAGCCGGGATTCCAGATCAACGCGGCGGGCCAGCGGCAGGAGCAGAACGAGTACGACGTCGATGGCACCAGCGTGAACGGCAACTCCCGTGATGGAATCGCCAACCTCACGCCGGAAACCGACACCATCCAGGAGATCCGGGTGTCGGCAAACTCCTTCTCGGCCGAAAAGGGACGTAACAGCGGAGCGCTGGTCGAGGTGTTCACCAAATCCGGGACCAACCAATATCACGGGACGCTTTCAGAGTTTCATACCGACAACGCCCTGACCGCCCGCACGGAATTTCAGACGACCCTTCCCGCCACGCGCCGCAACGAGTACGGATTCACCGCGGGTGGGCCCGTGATCAAGAACAAGACATTCGTTTTCGGCAGCTTCTACCACCTGAGCCTTTCGTCGGCTTCCACCTCGGTCGTGCGCGTGGAGACGCCGCAATTCGTTAGTTTTGTCGCTTCCCAATTCCCGAATTCCCTGGCTGCGAAGTTTTTCGCGCTGGATCCGCCTGCCGCGCCTCCAACCGCTTCCTTCTTCACGGTGGCACAGGCCCAGCAGGCCAACCCCGGAAGTTTCTCCAACAGCGTCTTTCCCTCCAGCCTGCTAGTCTCGGGAATCGCCACCCTCACGCTTGTAGGATCGCAACCTGCGCAACAGTGGAACATACGCGTTGACCAAAACCTGAACGGGTACAAGGATCGTATCTACTTCAATTCTTACCGCACGTGGCAACATAACCTGGTCACCAACCAGCGGCCGAACCTGGCCTATCCCTATCCCAACACCGGCGTCTTCGCACGGTCGGGCTGGACGCACACCTTCACACCGACGCTTCTGAACGACGCCGCGTTTTCGCTGGTGCGGGCCGGCGGCTACTACCCATCCGCGCCCGGCGACGCAGCCAACCTCCCCAACGACGCCATTACCGGTATCGGCGCGGGCTTCGGCCAGGCCGGTCCGTACCGCTATCAGCACAACAACTTCGTGATCCATGACGGCTTAAGCTGGATGCACGGCAACCACCAGGTGAAGGTCGGTATCGATCTCGACCGCCAGCGGGGCTACGCGGTGCAATCCAATCTCTCGCACCCCTCGTTTTCCTTCTCCAACATCCTTGACTTCGCGCAAGATTTGCCGTTCTCGCAATCCGGTCCGACCATCGATATCGCCGCGGGCACTACGGCTCTGAACCTGTATCGCAAACTCTACTCGTTCTACACAGGTGTTTACGTGCAGGACGACTGGAAGGTCTCCAAACGGCTCACGATCAACGCAGGACTGCGCTGGGAGTATTTCGGCCATTGGGCTACCGGACACCAGGGCGTGATTCCCTTCCCGCTGTTCACTCTCGGCTCCGGCGCGACGTTTGCGCAACAGGTTGCCAGCGGGACCATGCAGGTGCGCGGCGACGGTTACTTCGCCAACAACACGCCCAGCGGTTTTGCGCCCCGCATCGGCCTGGCCTGGGACGTTTTTGGCAACGGATCCACTTCGATTCGCGCGGCGTATGGCATCTTCCACAGCCGCGTCGCGAACCTCTCCTATGCCACCAGCGGCGGCGCCAACACGAATGCTCCGGCGTTCGGTTCTCCGTCTCTGAACATCCAACAGCCGGGAACCCAGTTCAGCTACCAGTTAGGGTCGGCGGGGGGGTACTACTTCCCGCCGCCGCCGGGATTCAGTTTCCAGATCGGCCCGGCGGGCAACATCGTCGGCACCCGCGTGTCGGTCGGCGGGATGGATTCAAATCCCAAACAGCCCACCACCGAGGACTACACTTTCACCATCCAGCGCAGACTGGGCCGCAACTTCATCGCGGAGGCGGACTACCTGGGCACCCGCAGCACGCATCTCTACACCCAGACCGACATCAACCGCTACGCGGGGAACCTGATCGCCACCAATGGCTCGCTGACGCGGCTGAATCCTTACTTCGGCTCCATCATTTACGGCCAGACGGTCGGCAACTCGACAGGCAACATCTTCTCGTTCCTGGTGGCACGGCGCTTTGCCCACGGATGGTCTTCGCAGGCTATCTTCACCAAAGGAAGGGCGCTCGATGCCGTTAGCAGCAACGACAACGGAACAGCCAACGGCGAGCGCATCGTCGACGTGGCCAACATTCGCGGCATGTGGGGCCGGGCGGACTTCGACGTCAGGAACCGGCTGGCGCTCGACGCCGTGTGGGAGATCCCCACTCCTTTCCGGTCGGGCATCCTGAAGCAGACGCTGGGCAACTGGCGGCTTTCGAACACCGCGATCTTCCAAAGCGGGCTGCCGTTTACTGTGTACACCAGCGCGAGCTACTCGAGCGGCGGCGACTACAACGCCGACGGCTACAACTACGACCAGCCGAACACTCCCACATTCGGTAATTTCGTTTCGGTGTCGCGCAGCGCTTTCCTCAACGGCGTGTTTAACAAAAGCGATTTTCCGGTGCCCGCGAAGGGACAGGAAGGCAATCTGGGCCGCAACACCTTTGAAGGCCCCGGACTGGCGAACGTCAACACCAACGCCATCAAGGTGATTCACATTCCGTGGTTCATGGGGCACGAGGGCGCGACGCTCGAAGTGCGCGGCGAGATTGCCAATCTATTCAACCGCGTCAACCTGTCGGCGCCGTCCTCCGACTTATCCAGCTCTCTGTTTGGCAAATCCACCGGACAGGGACGACCGCGGACCATTCAGGTCGGGATGCGCATCGCATTTTAGACAACGGGAGATTTCCATGCAAAGACGCCACTTCATCACCCTGGCGGCGGGACTGCCGCTGCTGGCCCAAACCAAACCAGGGGCTACTGCCGAGATTCCGGCCGACGTCCTGGAGGACAAGATCCGAGGTGGATTCCTCGGTCAGATTGTTGGGGACCTCAACGGTCTCAAACACGAAATGAAGTATATTCTCGAACCGGGCAACGTGCAGGAATACACGCCGGCGCTGCCCGATGGCGGGTGGACCGACGACGATACCGACATCGAATGGCCGTACATCGTCGAAATGCAGCGCGCCAAAAGCCTGTTGATTCCCTACCAGCGCATCCCGGACATTTGGAAGAAGCACATCAACCGGAGGATCTGGTGCTCCCACTTGTACCTCCGCCAGATCATGGATCTGGGCATCGATCCTCCACTCACGGGCCGTATTGAAATCAACCCCTGGGCCGATTTCAACCTCTCCGGCCAATTCGTCAGCGAGAGTTGGGGCTTGATTTCACCCGGCATGCCCCAGACGGCAGCTCGAATCGGAAGCCATTACACACATGTCGCCGTCGATGGGGAAGCGGTTCAGTCTACCCAGATGATGGATGCCATGATCGCCACGGCGTTCCTGACGAATGATATGAATAGGATCCTGGACGCCGGCGCGGCGGCGCTCGATCCTAAGAGCGTGATGAGCCAAATCATGTCCGACGTGCGCCGCTGGCACAAAGAGAATCCTGGCGACTGGCGCGCCACCCGCAAACTCACCAAGGACAAGTACTGCAAGTATGGCGGCCAGGAC
>OCZT010002608.1_pt1 | contig 18540 bp, 26 predicted proteins | sample 1539031 | NCBI WGS metagenome assembly OCZT01 (sample SAMEA3539308, study PRJEB22396) | soil metagenome | biome: tundra; feature: field; material: soil | place: USA | collected 2010-05 | depth 0.15 m | reverse complement strand
CTGGCGACCAAAGTTTTATTATGCATCATGTGCATTTCTCCCAAACCTTCGTAAGGTTCGGCAGATAATTCTTTTACAATCCACTCAGGTTTGATGGTGCCAGTATAGCGCGCAAACGAAGCGCCCGGAGTACCATGTCGAATATTTATCGGCCCAAGTTCATCCGCTATTAGATGCATCTTGGCTTCTGCAGCAGGAATGTGAACTTCTAAAATAATAGGATGTTGCTGTCTCACTTCTGCAGCAATCCTTGCAAATGATGCAGCTGCATTTGGATCAGCTGAAATATAAACTGACTGCGCTCGATCACCAGCTAGAAAATATTTTGCAGATTTTATATTGCGTTGCGTAGCCCATTCATCAGAACCTTTACTGGCGTGAGGAATAAGACCATTCAACTTGATGTTATCGACCACTTCCTTGGTGGTGCCGTGATAACCAACGATTTCCTTGTTGTGACCAACTTTGACATTGATGTGAGTAGGCTCAGTGCCGAGCTTCTCAAGCTTTTTGATGGCGCGTTCTATTGCGCCGCTCTTAGCAGCACCGCCCGTCGTCCACTCACCATGCTCATTGCGCGACTCGTCGGGGTCGAAAGTATCAGCAGTAGGTGACCACAAACCAACTACATTTTGTTTTGACAACAATCTATTTGAAATAGCGACGTGAACTTCTCCATTCCTAAATGCATCATTGATACGAACTAATTTTGGAGACACTTTCAGAATAACGGTAGTGTCGCCATAGCTTTCTCCAAATCCGATTGGATGAGTAGAAGCAAAAGTCTCGTTCGTATTTTCCTTAGAAAGAAATTTTCCAGTCGCAATAATTAAGGAAGCATTATCTGCGGTTGTTCGATGGTAAAGAACAAGCATACCAGTGCTGTCTAATTTAACTGGTTTGCCATTCATATCTTCAAGCGGGTTACCATCTTTATCTAGCGGCGCACCACTTGACCACTCACCATGCTCGTCGCGCGGTTCGTCAGGATCGAATGCATCATGAGCTGCTACGCCTCCGCGTCCTTCGACTTCTCGTTTAATGGCGTCTGCAATTGCGGGTTCAAGTTCTTTCCGGCCAAAAGATTCCAGCCTGCCTGATAAATGGGGTCCGTATCGTGCAGTAAGCCGCGCCACGTAGCTCCTGCCGTCTTGATGTTTTGTCCAGTCGTTTTCACGGCTGATCTCCTCTGCTCTGAATGCATGAACGTCAAGTGTGATGCCCATGGCTTTTGCCATGCCGTCGATGCTTGGCACCAATTTATTGGCAACATCTGCAATGACCTTGGTGCCACCTTTGTCGAGAATGATTTCCATCCCCGGTACACCATCGCCATTGATCGAAGGCGAGAAGCCTGCAGCAAATTTTGGATGCGTCTTGATAATGCCGTTCCAGATCGCCTTGACTTTGTCCTGATCTTTTAAGCCTTCACCATAGATCGCAATACCAATCTTGTTGCCTCTAGGTGTTGCCCGGTAGCCATAAATCTTAGTCTGTTGCGCAAGGTAACCGACAACGTCTGCAACGTCTCCCGTCACTTCCTCAGAAGCAATCAAGCGACTTTTATAAGCCGGGTTCATATATTCGTGCCAACCGCCGATACCTTCGACACGAGAAAATTCATGAGCGCCAGCAAGCTTGGTAGCGAAGTCAAGAATCTTTGGCATCACTTCTTGAGTAACACGCGCCTTCTGTTCAGGATCAAGCAATTTCCAATCAGCAAACTTGGTATTGTATGGTGCGCCTTCACCAAAATCCAATTCATAACTGATATTGCGAATGTGGGCTTCAAGAGCTTCGGTCGGGCTAACAGGGATATCGCCAAACATTTTGCGCATCGCGGTCCAGCCAACTGCTTGAACCTGCGCTGCATCCCATTTGCCGCCATCAAATTTATCTGCGTTCAGCTTGTCAGTAAAATCTCGAACCTTATCACCCGTCCATTCATATTGAGCTTCGCCCGGTGACAAGCCGACGCTATCTATCTTCAAAGCTTTGGTTGCTGCTTTGCCAAATTTTTCTTCAGCCCAGTTCTTGGTAGCTTTATCAATGAAGCCGAAGTCACGTAATGTCCATATATCAGCAACAGCTGGCGCACCTGCACGCGGATCATCGCCATAGAAAGTACGTGTAGTCTTGCCAAGCGCCGAATCAATGAAATCAAAAATCTTCTGGCCAGACCCTAGCTGCTCAAGTTTGGTGCCATTGCCAGACAGGATGGCATCCCAATAAGTTCGAAGCTTAGCATCCGTCAAACCGCCCTGCTTCTGTTTGGAAAACATCGGTGTCTTGTTCTGTGATTGTTCAAGAACACGAACCGCATTCAAAACCGCATTACCCGGTGTAACGTGAACGTTGGCAATTAGCCACGCAGCCATCATCGGTGCTGCAAGCTCTTTACCAAAATACTGTTCATAGGCTGGAAGCGCACTGGTGTACCAAGCGCGAGCGTCCTTCAATTCTTTCGTCGTCAAAAACTTAGAAACACGCACCTTCCATTCAGGATAGCTTACCTTGCCAAGACGAACACCGTTACCAAGGCTTATCGATGATGTCTTTGGTTCACCTGATTCAGGCTCGCGGTTTATTTTACGTTCTAGCTTCTCACCAACGCTTGTTGGTGGTGATAGCGGATTGACGTGGATATTCAATTTTTCAGCAGCGGTTTTCTGTTGCCCGCCAGTTTCGGAAAACCACCCGTGCCAACCATGCGGATGTAGATCAGGATTGAACGGCTGCACATCGTCGCTAATTTCAACTGCAATAAAGCGACTAGCATCGCCCTTATAACGCTTGTCAGCCCATGGGTACCAACTGCAGCGACAGTTCGCGTGCAGCGGCAACGTGTCTTCGACTTCATCAATATCGTAAGGACCGCCATCAGCGTATTCTTCGCAGGCATCGCAAACGTCGTTATCGCCTGCAGTAAGGATACCAACGTCGATTGGTTCGTCTTCGTATTCTGTTTCGGCTGGTGCAGCTTCAGGTTCATCAAAATTAACGTCGTCTTCGCCTTCGATAATGCGTGGGCGGTCGAGCGTTAGAGCATCTTCTTCAAAGCGATTCTTCTTACCGCGCAGCTCCGCTGCATCAACACCGATATCATTCGCCTTATAGAAAATGCTAGTTGCCGGATCGACAAAGCCACGTTCGTAAGCTGCTTCTCCACGACGAAAATGTTCATCAGTATCAATTTGTTCAATACCGTGATTTTCCGCTACATTCGCATGCCATTCGCCGCGCTCACCAACAACGATAGCTCCTTTTTTATAACTATTGTTGTTTCTAACCAAATGAATAGCTGGCTTCATCCGGCTAATGATCAGCTGCAATTCAGTTGGGGAATCAATATTTCCCGCTTTACCAATCGTCCATTCGCCTTTTTCATTACGGGCTTCGTTGGGATCGAAGTCGAGCATCGAATCATGCCGAAGCCGACCACGCCCTTTGCGTCCACCCTTGATTGACTCAGGCAGCACGCCAACGTAAGTGTGACCAGCCGCGCGAAACACCGCGAGTTTGGCCTTGTTATGCGTCGCGACAGTCATGGTATTGACTAAAGTATTCAATCGAACGACAGCAACTTTATCGAACACCTTAGCTAATTGCCGCCACGCTTGAATGCGCGACTTGCGTAAAACCTTATCCGCCTCGCGACTAACTTGTTGAACCAGCGCTGCGCTAATGCCGCGCAATTCCTGATTAACCTTTACAATCATTGCCTCGTGATCGGTAGCCTCGCTGCCAATCGACACCACCGCTTGCTTGTGCGCCGCGATCAAACCTGACTGCCACGCCTTAGCGACATAAGATGAAGACCAATCGGACACCAACGTATGCGACGATGCATAATTAAGCCATTCACCAAAAGCATTGAGGCGAACTGCTACAGGATGGTAAAGCATGATGCTTGTTCTATCCGAGCCACCTAGCGCCAACACATCGTGCTCGATCACGGCAATACGTAATTGGCCACGCAATTGACGCAACCGCATCTGTGCCGTCGCGCGCCATGCCTGCCGAATACCAAGCGTATTGGTGGGATCAGCGCTACGACTCTTGTCGAGCAGTTTAGCTTTTTGGAACAACGGTTCTGCCATTTGCTTCTGCTATGCGAGCATGTGCAGCTATTCTAGCCTGCTTCAATCGCATCAATACACGTTGACCTAACATCGCGACAACTTTTTCATCACCATCAAGTCTAGTCATTGCCCCAAGCGTGCCGACAATAACACTTTCCAGCAACATCATCACGTCATTGGGCTGGCCACCAAGATTGACTATTGGCTGAATAAGTGCGGTAACAAGCGGCCCTACCATTTTGTTGTGCGCTTCAAGGATAGTCAACGCCGGTGGCATTGCATCTGGCAACTTCGAAACGTGCGGCCATTTATCTGGCATCTTTGCTTCAGGCATCTTTACCTTATGAACTACGTTGTTTTTGCTCACTTCGATTTCCTTAATTTAACAGCGGCTTCGCTGTCAGGTTTTTTGATTGGCCGTTCCGAACACGCTAGAACAACCGACATACCTTTGGATGTAAGCATCAGCTGCCCGTTGCTTAAAACTCCAACGTAACCATCAACCATCAATTCTCTGATGCGTTTATTGAACTGCATCGTTTGAGGAACTGATGCCATCTCCTAATTTCCTTTACTCAGCATTTCGTTGCACGTCTTGTCTTTGCGCAAGCATTTGCCTTTGGGCAGGAAAAAGAAATCGTTTCCCATCATGATGTGACAATCGCAAAGCGTATATTCACGACGCGTTGCGTTTTCCGGTAAATGCAAAATGTTGCCGTTAGGCAATTTCACTTCGATCATTTTCTCAATCACTATTATCACTACTCTTGCCAGCTGCGGTGGCTGCGCCCTTGGCTTTAATCAATTCCAAAGCTTTCTGATGTGCAACATCATCATCTGGATTGGGGTCTTCTGGGACAATGTCTGCATGATCCTTATCGCCGGTTTCCTTGATGGCGATGTCGAGGCCGGGATAGATGTCATCGGCAATCAACTGCGCTTCACGCCCGCGCTTTAAAACTTCAGGATCGAGTATTGCTGAATTAACGTCAATCTGGAATGACTGCGATTTCTTCAGCGCTGTTCCAGCTTTGACATCATCGGACTCCTGCCACAACGAATTCCATTTATACGTTATCTTCGGATCGCGCGTGCCGAACGTGTGCCTAATCAAAACTTCATCAAGCGGCGAAAGAGCTGGCGTCAATCGAACTACCTGATCGGACGATAGCCGATCATAATAATTACGCGAATCACTGTCGCCTGAAGCATTCATGCCATCGGGTGACTTGCCAAGCAAACGGGTCGCAGGGATATCAGCAGCACCACAAACAATCATCAAAAACATCTGCATGACCTTGTCCATGCCAGCGACATGTATTTCCTTGCGCTCCCATTCCTCGTCTTTGTCCAACAGCAACGTATTAATAACTGACTTGGCGGCCATCGAATTTGTAAAACGATTGAATATCTTGGTGGTGCCTTCGGTGGTTGACAACGAATTGCTAAGACCCGGAATCTTGATTATATCAAGTTTGGCTTCAGCGATCATGGTTGAGATTGAGGCCGACACCAATCCAGCATTCCTGATAGCGTCATGGATGGATTGCAATACACTGTCGCCCCATGAATCTGGTGCACGTTCCATGTCTGGATATTCAGAACCAATCAGCCTGATAACGCGGCTAGGATGCATCATAATCATTTCGCCCGGCTTATAGCCAAGCGCTGACATCTGAAGCTCAGGCTTCAATTCGATTACTGGCGCTGTAACGACGTTGCTGCGCTGGTAATAGGACGGTTGACCGAACCATGGTGAAGTAATATCGCGTACCAATGGCCCTGCGCTGATCTGCCAACGCTCGACAACATGCGCAAATACCAGATCGCCCTTGCCAACTGAATCAAGATCAAGTTCTTCCTCGAACTTCTGACCCTTGATGCCGATAACAATAACTGAGCCACCATACAATCGTGACTTGATCAAAGCCTGCAACAATTTGCGTTGCAGGCCAAAAGTCTTTTCAGTTTCTGTTAGTGCTGCTGCTTGCTCTTTATCGGCTTCCCAAGAGCGCCAAGCTCGACAAGCATCGAACGCAGGAATATCTACAACCTTTTTTGAAACCCAATCAGAACGATACAACGCCTCAAGCTGCTCTGGGCCAATAAGCTCCAGCACAGCATGCATCGACTTGGCTTTATCCTTCGGCCCGCCGAAACCGGCGAGAAATGATCTGAAGGAATCTAAGCGTAGGATGTTGCCCATTCACTTTCCTTGAAAGTTGTTATCGTTGTGCGTAATTGGTGAACCACAATATCGCAATCTACCAATGCGTGACGCCTCTTCTTTGAAAATAATCCAATCACCTGCATAACAATGTAACACGCGCATCCAATTAAGCACCCAACCATCAACAGGTGTAGTCATTTTCTCACGCCGTGTCTGTTGTCTGCAGAGGCGCATTCTTTAATTGCCGAACGCACATCTTCAATTTTGAAACCAATCTGCGATGCAAAACTTTCTACAGTTGCTTGGCCATATTGAACTACTCCAGCATTAATGGATGGGCAATTCAAAGCAACTGTCACTTGCTTGCCATAGGCGTTTGTTGCCGCCAGCAATGAGATCAACAGAACCAGAGATTTAGTCATATCAACAGTCCTTGCCAGTTCAGTGAATTTTATTGCACTTCAATTCGTCGCCACGGTCATGAGGATTATCATCTGTATCGAGTTGCACCCACACACGCTTATGATCAGATGCAAGCGTCAGCTGATACTGTCCACCATCTGAATAAACATTACGACGGATAGCCTTTAAATTGAAATGACTATGCGGCTGCGGCATGTAGTTGTAAAAAGACTTGCCACTTACGTCGATGGTTTTTGCCCCACCAAATATTAGCAAGCCTGCACACAATAGAATAAATGTCATGACTCAGAAACGACCGAGCAACACTAAAATCAAAACAACAAAGAAGATCAGCCCAATTCCACCGCCGCCATAATATCCAGTGCCGTAATACGGGCCACGACCGCCAAAGTTGCCAAGACCACCGAACAATACAAGCACGATGATGATCAGTAAAATAAGTCCCATGGTTTCATTCCTTGTTAGCTGCCGTAAGCAATTCCGAAGACGATGCATAACCCAACTATAATCAACGCCGCTACAAGAATGACAACAGCTGCCTTATGTTCGTTATGTTTGGGTGCACGGCTTTTTGCCATTATGCGCGCGCCGTTCGTCTTACTCCAAATGCTCGCATCGCAAACGTAGCCATTCCAATCAACAACATAAGGCCAGCAACGATCCAGCCGATGACTTCACTGTGACCCGTTCCAATTCCAGTATTACTGTTTTGATTTGCGACTATCGTTTCAACCCTTGCCAACAGCGCTGCCAGCGCAGGGTCTTGATACTTTTGCTTGCCGATACCTTCCGCACTGCCCTGCTCTAATGCTGCAACACGAACGGCAATAGACGAAATTGAACTCACCATGGTAGCAAATTGTTGCTGCTGGTTTTGAAGCGCAGTCGCTGCAGTCGTAGCCACAAGCGCGCGAGTATCCTCCGCAGCTTTCGACACCTGATTTCTAAGAACTTCCGCGCTCTGATTAACGCCAGTAGCAAGGGCTGTCGCTTGTTCAGTCGTTCGAGTCGCCAAGTTGGCAGCTGCTCCGACATCGACGGCGCGGATGGCGTCAATACGTTTTGCTTCTGCTGACGCCAGACGATCTGCAAATTCTGCACGAAGCTTTGCTTCGTCGGAAAGTTTAGCGGCCAGAGAAGACGCTAATTCTTGGGTTTGCATATACCGCAGCCGGTTCAAGTTATCAGCAGCGATCTCTTTTGCTTCGAATAACTCTTTCGCTGCGAGGCGCAAATCATCCTGACGTTTATCAGCGGCTGCGCTCAGTGCCTTGACATTCTCACTAGGATCGAAAGAAGTCGGATTGCCTCGTGAATCAAAACCAGTTATTGGTGGTTGGCTTTTCTTACTTTCAGATTCTTCATACGCTGGTGGCTTCTTTTCCGATGCTTGATCAACAATTGCTTTTTGTGCATACACCGGCGCAGATAACATCATCACAGCTAATGCAATCAAAACCGTCTTATATTCAATTTCCTTAATCATTGTGCACGAGCCTCCCTTTAAAATGGTATTGCAGGTGCCCGACAAAATAAATTAACGATTTAATAACGAGCGCGACGATAAGCCATCGGCTGGTGCGGCTTGTAAGCTGGAAACCCTCGCTTCATTCTTCGCGGTATCTTGCATAGCTCAAACAACCAACATGACAAAACTTTTGGCAGTGGTCGCGCTCTAGTAGCAAAACAATAACCGTTAGTAGTTGAGAATTTAAACATGGTGTCATGCTGAGTCGAAGTATTGGTGCCGTTGGTGCTGTCGTACATCATTCAATTGGAAACTGAGTATCACAAAGAATCTTGATGCTATTGGCCAACTGAATGATAGCGTCTTTCTTTTTATTAATCGGACACAATACATTCTTCTCATGATAATGCTGGGCAAACGAAAAAATACGTGAACCATTGTCATCTTCAATTATTACACGCATTGTTTTGTTCCTAGCACATCGAGTCCAAATTATAATTCGATCCCAACGTCAAGTGATTGAACGCACCAGAGCATCCATCGACTTGATCTAGATACTTGGAATCAGGCCACGTCTCACACTCATCCCAGAAATCCGGTATCCATCTCCCCGCAACCAGCCAAACATTTCCACCTTGCACTTGTGCGGCGAATGGTTCAGCACGCAATTCCTTACTACTACCAGTACCAGAAACCTTATCGACGAAAACATTGAAGCCTGCAAGATTGCGTACTGAAGTCTCGGCGCTTTCTTTACCACCACTGCCGGGTTCTTGCTCAACACCGACGCTATAATTTGAATATAACTTGGTATCCAATGCAGCCAAGCGCTTGATATTATCTTCACGTTCCAGCGCTGACCATTGTCCACGCGTAATATTCTCAATCACGAAACGCCCATCGGTCAACTCGTGCATCAGTACCATTGCCGTATAAGCACCACCATCTTTAGTCCCGGCCTTATCAACGTAACGACATGATGCCTTGATCTTGCTGCGATCAAATACATTAAGAACGCGTAGCAAGTCGATTGGCAGCACACCGCCGCCAGTGACATATGGATTGCCTTGATAAAGACTTTCCCACGACGCTTTAGTCAACAACGCTTTGCGCGTCAGCAAATAGTCCAGCGAGATATGCTGTGGAAATAACGCCTCGCCTTTGCGGCGATAGGTTTCGTTGTTCGCGGCAATAGCTGAATAGTTCAACACTTGCGTTTCAGGAAAATGCTCGATCCATCGCCCGGTTGGATCGTCCACATGCCAGCGTGTGTTGTGACTTACGAGACTGTTTGCAATAAAATTCTCGGTGCCCTCGATCTGCACATCAAACACATCTTCCGTCCCAAAGGACGTAATTGCTTCGATAGCATCAGTGATGATCTCGAACGTACTTAGCAGCTTTGAGCAGTCGCTGTTCTGTTTGTCCGTATCCAACAATGAGATTACACTCGTTGCAAAGCAGCGCTCGAACTTTTCCTGTTTCGTGATCGTGATCGACGCAAAGAATTTTTTCACCCCAATGAGAAGGCGTCTTAGTCTGCCTACAGATGGCGCATTTTCCACCTTGCTTGGCGTACATGCGATCATACTCTTCGGCTGTAATTCCGTATCGATGCTTGAGGCGAGCGGTTCGACGCTTCTGTTTATCGAGCATGCATGCTGATCTGTGCCCGCTGGTCCATCGATGTTTAGCGTAGTGGCGTGCGCAGCGTCCTTTGCAACTAACTGGTTCGTCGCAATCAGGCTCGCAACACTTGACGCCTTTCCACTTTCCCTTTTGGGCATAGCCCGAATGATCTTGTCGCCTGTCTTTAGGTTTCTTAGTCGTACCCACCGTTGTTCTCCATCTTTTGCAACGAGAAACGGATGCCTCTCGTTCGCACGAACAACAGTACCAGATTTCATCTTGATTTCATAGGTTAAATCATGACCTTGATTTACCCAATTAACAACCTTTGAAGCTGACAATCCTCCGTTTACATAGGTCGCTACGCTATCCCCGCCACGAATATCCCTCAGCGGCTTCTCGCTACCATCAGCCATAAGCACAGGCGTATCACCCGCCATGCACATGATCATGATCATGCCAGCCTTGTCACTGAAGCGCGAAAAGAAATCGTCTAATAACCAATTCCAAGTCTTGTTGCGCGTTACCAAGCTGCTGGCTTCAGCGCGGCCTTTCATTGGATCATCGATCACGCCAATGTCGAGGCCCTGTCCCGTGATCTGGCCCATCACAGTGGTGTTACGAAACGATCCGGTTTCGTTGACGTATTCAATGAATGAGCTGTTGCGCTGATAGGAACCTACTACAGTGACGACTGCAGTGCCTGAGATATGGGTATTGGGAAACACCTGCTGATAAAGCGGGCCATCGTAAATTCGTTGCAGCTCCATATTAGTTCGGACACCGAGATCGTCCGAATAGGATGCAAAGATTGAAAGCAGCGAAGGATTCTTGCCAGCTACCCATGCAATAAAATCACGAACCTGAACGCTCTTGCCATGTCGAGGTGGTGACGACAACACAATGGTTGGACGTTTGCCTGCAATGAAGTCTGCATAGAACTGCTGTAAGTGTGTTGCAACATCACGCTGCCACCATGAATAAATCAGCTCTGGATGGATGAACTTACGAAATGCCCAAAAGTTTTCTCTGGCTTGTGCTGCGTCAAGCTCAATCGCCAGATCGACAAATTCATTGCTCAGCTCCATAACATCAGACATTGTATTACCTGAATAACCACACCATCGCCATCACGATGCCACCAAAGACGAATGGCATTGCAATCTTGCTCTGGGTATCTTGAGTAGCAATAAAGCCACCCACCAACACAAAAATTACACCAATGAATAACAGCATTACTACTTCTCTAATTTCAACATCTGCGCCAGCAATGCTGTCGCCAGCTTTTCCGAACGAATAAGCATTCGCTCACGATGCTTTTCAGTACGTGGCGTAGAACAATCTCGTAGCACCAGATCGAGGCCCTGTGATTCCACCGCATCGTAAATCTGTTGAGCTAGACTTTGCATGACTCGTTCAATCGTTGTCTCTTGGGCTAGCTCTATCATGGCAGTCATGATGGCTTGATCGACGCTTTTGATCATAGGCTAGCTTTTAACTTTCTCATTCATCTCGGCTGCAACAGCGTTCAACTCTTTAGTCCAAGCTATAACTTCAGCTTTGCTCAAATTCCTGCGCTCGATCCTAAGCGAAAGCTCGCCTGATATCTTGGCTAGTCGCTTGTGCCATTGCTCCGGCTTGCTACGTTGCTTAATCATGATTCTTCAACGCCAAATGATAAGCTTTATACAACTGAACCATACCAGTCAGTACCCATAGTACAATGATCACAGCCACCCAACACCACGACCATGGCGAAGGAATGTAATACAGGATCAGCGGTATCATGATCACTGCCCAGAGAAAACGAATGTAGGGATAGCTCATGTCAATATCGCCCACAGAACGCCAGCTAGTATCAGCATCAACACGATCCATCCCCCTAACGCAACTCCAATCCACATTACTGTGCGCCGTCGCGGCAATTCAGGTTTGTGCCAATCCCAGTCCTCTTCATTGCCGCGCATTAGAATCTTGCCCGGTTGTGCTTCATAAACCAATCGAGGTTTAGGTGCTGTGATTTTTTCAGTTCTGAAAATGACCATGATGATCTATTCTCTTTTCACTTGGCATGAAACATATTGCCCACACAGCACAACTTGAAACTAACAACCAGCCTAACAGCACAAGCCCAACAATCCATACTGCAGGCTTCCAACGCTGAAACGGCAACATGCCCTCCAAACAATTCCATTCTTCATCACTGCGCATAATTTGGCACCGGCTACCCAGCTGCGGGCAATGCTGCGGGGTTGTTTCTCTTCTGACGCCCCGGTGCAGCATCAGCGCTAGTCGTTCATTACCAATAATAACTTCCGCTCCACACATAAACGACAATGGCAAGGCGTGCAGTCGCTTATCTATATTCACGCACACCGTAAGCGACAAAGCATGTGCGTAGCTTTGGACCACCCTAGTGGACTCGAACCACCGTTTCCTTAGTGTAAACCAAGTTGACCTACCTGTTGGTCGAAGGGTAGCTAGACTATTGATGACAACAACTAAAGACCCACGGCAACACAAGCGCCACCGCAACAACTGCCATTACCAAGATCGTCGTAAGGTTTGGAGTTGACAACATCAAAGATTGACGTGGCCCGTGCTGCTCTGCCCCGTGCTGCTATACGGGCGCTTGTCTTCATCGGCAACATGCGCTTCAGTCACCACGAAGGTGCTGTTCGCCCCATGCTGCAAATAAAAACTCTTTGTGCCATCGCTGCCGTTGTAGTTGCCCTCGACTTCAACAGGTTCAAGATCATCCTGCTTGACGGTCGCGCGATACTGGCCATTGACAAAAACTCTAACTGAAGTGGTCATAACAATCTCCAATTCATATTATTGCCATTCGTTTATGCAAGATGTTTAACCGCCGTCACGCATAGCATGATTGTATCGCGGGTCCATGTTGTCCATGTAAGAAGGCGTTGTGTATCCAGAAAATCCATCGTGCCGACCATCATGCCGACCAGTCTTGCTAGTGCTGGCACAACCAGCAATCAGCAAGGTAGTCACGATCAATGCAAGATACTTCATTGTGTAGCTCCTGTTTATTCCTGATGCTGACCGTTAGGCGGCCATGATACTCTATTACGACGAACTATATTAAAGCGATGGCCATTCTGCCAACCTTGAGCTGCTTGCATTGATGCTGGAAATTGCCGCTCGTCGCGTGGATCACGCCCTGATTCTTTAGCCAAGCGTTGGGCTTCCTCCCAATTGTAAGATGAATGAACAGGGTTCGGGTCTACCTGATATGTGCATTTAGCAGCACGCCCGAACAATTCAGCGAGCAGCACGTTGGGAACAGCAGGCTGAAACACCACGCTGTATTCTGATCCAGTCTCATTGATATTGAAATCAACAATCAGACCAGCACGTCTTAGTCGTCGCAGCGTCTCATGCATATTCATTTAGCATTTCTCCACAAATCTGCGGAGCGCCAGATTTTCCAAATCCTCAACCCGTCGAATGGTTGGCAGCTCACCGAGTCCAACAAAATATCCGGCAACAGCGCAACGAACATAATCAAAGTTAACACGCACTAACCGACCAGCACGTATATCACGATGCAGACTTTCAGCAATCTGGCGTGCGACGCTATCAGTATTCATTTTGCTACAGCCCGGCGGGGTTGCGCCGCCCTCTCAACTCTCAGATCAGTCTCGTCCAATGGACGGGCTGTATTTATTTTAGCTTCATACTTTGCACGACGCTCTGCCTTGCGAGTATTGAAATCAGCATGCCGATATGGTTGCAAATGCTTAATCTCAAAATTCATTTTACCACCACATGCACAATTGACCAACGATCAATCAAGAATGCCCAATACAATGCAGTGATAGCCTTCCCATGACGCCAGCGATAAATGAGTTTTCTCATTCAACTTCTTCTGTTTTGCTTTCGGCAACGTCACTTAAAACTTCAACAGGCTCTGGCACTTTGCCAAGTAACAACAGATCAGCTCGTTCTGGCGCGAGGCCCCGCGCGATCAAAGCAGCACGCACTTCACTAACAGTGCTGTAGACGATCTTAGTCGTTTGCTGTGTGCGCGCATTGATCTGCAGCGGCAACAGTCGCCCAAGCAATGGCACGAATAAATCTTTGTTGTTTCTGGCAATCTCACACAGATAACCTTCGACAGTGCCATCTTCTGATTCGTGCTCAGCCGCGAATAAAATCGCGTCTTTGAGTTGACGACTGATTTTATTGGGTGTGCCAGCCACGCGACCAATAGGGTGCGTGCCCTTCTGGACAGGGCGCAGATGCCGGTTTTGAGGCCGTTCTTTCTTTTTAACCTTTGCTACCACTTGTACCTGACTGCTAATTTAGGAGTGAAGCTTATGGCCAAACGCTTTGGCCTCCCACTCTGCTATGCGCACGCTTCTAGCAAATTCCTCTTGCTGCTTTGCAATTTGCTGTCTCGCCTTACGCTTTGAAAATTGCTCTTTCTTATTTGCAATTTTATTCCGTTCCTTATAAGGCAACCGCGCAATACGAATAGCTTCCCAACCATCAGCACAAACACGCTTCGCAACTTCATACTGCCAACTGGCAATCATTCGATCACCAACGCCCATTGTGCCCATGCACTGAAATGCATAAATCATTGCACGCCGACCACGACCCTCATTGTAAATCTTAGTCAACAACCAATGAGCTAAGAAATGCTCACGATAAGTCAGCTCAACCAAATTACTATTTTCATCACCACCACCTAACGAACGCGGCAAAATATGATGCCACTCAGAATAACAATCGAGAGCACGATGTTTTCCGCGCTCCATCAATTGATTATAAATTCGCTGATAGTTCAAAACATAAACCTCCCTTGGTCGCTCTCGATAAAAATTAAAGGATGGGAGCTGGTTATGCTCGTCCCTGTTTTCATCAAGCCGAAACTAATTCACCTGAATTAAACAACACGCGCACATCTTGACCAAACAATTGAAACAACGCAGCCAACTTACCTTTACGACCTTGCCCATCAAATCTACCGACATGAAATGCAAACGCATGCGTATTACTAACTGGCATAACACGCTGGCCGTAAAAAAAGCCGCCAGTGGATTTAACCACTGGCGGCCTGTCTACAAATTCTCGAAACGCTTTCATCTGCTTCACATCGATCAATACAGGTGAAGCTTTAAATTCCTCAACATCCTTCAACGACTTATAATCGGGCAATGTGAGTATCACCCGCGCTACACCGCGCATGGTTTGAATTGATTTCCAAAATTCGTCCACGACGAACAACACATACGATCCGAGCAATAGTCGCTCGTGTCTGACGCGCCTGCCATGAATGAAAGTTTCATCATCAACCGTTGGAATAAAATGATCGACACCGTTGGCAGTCAAACCATCCTGCACTCGCTTGTGCTCATGATGCTTCGCGATTAGGACGCCCCATGATCTATTCACATTGCGATCCCCGTTTGCGCTGTGCGCGGGTTTGTGGTCTGTCTGCAGCAACATATGCGCGATCTGGCCTGATCCGCAAGGGCCTGTATTTTGCCGCAATGCGGTTAAGCTGCACCGAAAGAGGTTATGGGGGTCAGAGGTCACCAAGGGGGTCACTTCATACTACACCTGAGAAACATGTCATTTTTTATATATATGATAAACGTGCATGTTTATGTGTAACCGGTTGAAACGACCCCCATGGTGGCCTTAGACCCCCATTTGTAGGGGTATAATTTTACCAATTTAAATCCTCTGGGTGGTTTATGGTGATCAAGGGGGTCAGATGTTGATGGTTTTGAAAACTTGCATTTTCAATCCTGAACCGGTGGTGGCTTCCCACAACTGTGCATATCGAGCATTGCAGCGATGTTTTGTGTAGCTTCAGCAAGGCTGGCGAGGGCACTGGTAAGCCCGGCGAAAGGTGCTTCAGGGTCAGCTGTTGGATCACCAAGGCCATGCTCAGCAAGGTCCGTGAGCGCGTCGGTGAGATTTTTCCCATCTTTTCCAATGAAGCAAGCACACATTGCTTTTGCAATAATTTCTGCCTGTGTTAATTCAGTCATTTTGGTTTCCTGTCAAAATTAGGTTGAACAACATTTGGAGTATCGCGTAAGCCGGGCTTTGGTGGTTGTGGTTTGCCACCTTCCATGCGCTCGATATACCACTTAGCACCATGACCAGTATTTTCAGCTCGCAGCACCAGTCCATCAACAATCTTATCGCGTTTTGATTTTAACCAGTTACCAAATTTCTTGATATCTGATGGTTGATTAGCTCGCCATTTAGCTACTGCACTAATTGCCGAATTGAAGCCGGGCCATTTGGGATTGACTTGATCATAACCTTCACCATGTTCGTCAGCTTCCGATAAAATTTCAGCTGCAGTAGTACGCGATGAATATCCTTCACCAATGATTGACGCCATCTCGATTAATACACTGCGGTGTTCCAATAGTTGAGGATCATCTGCCCTGATGGTTTCCATTGATTGAACAGGGTCTGCCATACCAAGCCAGATCAGCGCACTACGTACAGTATCTGACCATCCCTCAAATGATGCCAGCCTCTTAGCTGAGTTTGGCCTGCCTAAATCAATATATCCTTTGCAAATAATCAGGCATGCTCGAATATATGCACCTCGATTTGCTAGCACCATTGCAACAGGGTCTTGCTTGAACTCTCGCAGCTCTGGCCTTTCCATGTTTGGATTGAGCACCGCTTGTATGGCCCGGCGTGTCACGTCACCGACGAGGATAATGTTGTTGCCTGTACAGAACAGCGTTGTGCTTTTGTTTTCTATAGTTCGCATTTCACTCTTGGAAAGAACGCGAATTTTAACAATGGGCTGGGTAATGATTTGGCATAGAGCATCAAAGCCTAGTTCACCGTTGACATTGTCAATATTGATTAGTGGTTGTCCCTCCATCAGCATCGAGCCAAGACGTTTCTCAGTCTCGACATTGTCACCACCAGCGGCCATTACTGGCATTGGTTGACCGATTGCAATATAGCTGACGATGTCAAACAGGTAGCTCTTTCCAGTGCCTGCGACAGGCGCTCTATTAACGTGCATTGGTACTGCTGAATAAGCACCACGATTTATTGTAGTAAGAAAGGCCGACATGCCCACCGTTTTTGATGCATTATCAGCAAATGGAAATTCAGTTAGCAAACCATTCAACAACTCTAATGCCTCAAGCATGTCACCTCGTGTGATATTATTTGGCATTGGCAGCATGGGTGGCGGATCAATCAAAAGCAATCGTGTGGCAGGATCATAACCAGCCTTCAGAAGCAATGATCCATCTGGCCTCATGGTTTGTGTTGTTATGATGCCAGCTAATTCCGAAAATTTCCAATGGCCCTTACGTTCCATTAACAGGTTCATCACCTTGAGTGGAGCTGATATCTTATTCCATTTGCGTTTTTTACCATTGTACTTCAGATAGGTGATGTTGCGTTGTGCTAAATCAGACATATAGAGAGGTGTAATTAATTCTAATTGTGCAATGCTAGTCTTTTCACCACCCCTCGCATCGACGGTTCGGGTAATGGGCCGCACCAATGTATGGCTGTATCGATAGATATCGACCCCTTTCTTGATTAACAATTCTTCGGTGCGATCAACTGCTTTCTCAATTTCATAATCTATGAACTTGATGGTGTATTCATCATCAGGATTGGTATCATCAACTTGCAATTCCTCTTCTGGCAAATCCTCCTCGTCAATCTGATGCTCTTCCTCATAGATCGAAAGCCATCCCGGCGACTCCTCATTAGCCAGCCACCAAAGCTTGCCAAAACCTACTGTTGTTGGCGGCGTTTTGACGTAACGATTATACCAACGATCCTTGGCATCCTCCACGTCATGCTTTTTCTTATTCTTCTTCGACCATGCATTGAACGCCTTGAAGCCATCCTCATGACCACCGGTTGCGGCCCATGTCGCCATCCCGATTGTATTCCAGTCTTCCCAACTGGTGTTTTCGTCATTGGGGATAATAAACAGCGCCGCGATCACCTTCTCAATAGTTGATTGCGCTTCGCCCGGCTCACGTTCTTCGGTATTCTTGTCAAGCACCAGATCAAGCAGCCACTGTGGCGCTTGCGCCATCATAATATCATTAGCCCACTTGTATTCGCCAGCGGGCTTATCGTCCTTGGCTGGCTTGATACTAGGCGGTGCCAACACCATGCCACCATCACCACGAACATCGAGGCCGGGGCCGAGTAAATTGGTGCTGTTGATGATGTTGCCGCTCTTGGGATAGCGGAAGTAATAATGTGGGCCACCGGTCGGGCTGATCGCTTGCCGTGTCGGCGGCAGCGGGCCGTTGGCCGCCTCCAGCGCAGCCAGTGCTGCTGGGCCATCGACACCATGGCCTTCAAGTGTATCGACATCCAGCACAAAGATGTCTGAGGCTGGGCCTGTGACAATGCAAACGTTGGCCTGTGGCCAGCGCTTCCAGTCAGCCTTGATTTCATCAGCATCAATGGTCATGCCCCAAGGCCGACCATTGCTGAACTTCATTGACTTGTAGCTCTTGCGCGTGCCCGGCACCCCAGCAAAAATGTGCACGCCTTTGCTAGCGTAGAGCAGTGCATATTCGAGACATGTTGCCATGATGTTTCCCAATGTAAGACAATCCACTACGTTTTATTTGGATGCCTTCCATGTGTTTTCTGTATATCCAAATTTTCGATATCTAAAAGCTTGTAAAGCGTCGAGTTTTCTTTGCTTGGTGTTTACTTCAGCCTGTTGCCGCACAATATTGTAATCACAATCCTCAACAGTCATCTGATCT